>Ga0190316_1000202_pt1 | contig 16490 bp, 12 predicted proteins | sample 48701112_MG_FD_161663 | JGI IMG/M metagenome (GOLD analysis project Ga0190316, IMG submission 161663) | Hydrothermal vent sediment bacterial communities from Southern Trench, Guaymas Basin, Mexico - 4870-11-1-2_MG | ecosystem: Environmental > Aquatic > Marine > Hydrothermal vents > Sediment ... | reverse complement strand
AGAATAAGGTTTGGAGTTTTACTTTATCTTTTCTTTTTCACCCTGATAGCAGGGGTTTCCCGTGCATGGGCTGTCTGGGAGTATCGTGTATATGGAGGTTACAATGCTGCAGTTGAGGCATGGAAAAACGTTTCCCTGATTTTTAGTGATGCTGCTTTCGAGACACTTCTCACATCGGCTGTTGTTCTTGGAGCAATCATCGTTCTTTATACAACCGTTCTCAGGGCAGCAACCGGCAGCAGGGTGGACATTCTGAGAAACTGGATGGTCCCTGTTGGAATCGGAATGATTGTAGGAAGTGTTTTTATTTTTCCAAAGGACAGCCTTGTAATATACGATGAGGTTCTGCAGAGGGGCCCCTATCAGGTTGACAATGTACCGAAAATTCTTGCAATAACTGCTGGATTAACAAATAAGATTGAGCGTGTTTTCATTGACATAGTGGATACGACCGCCATAGATCCATCAGAAAGATACATTTACAATGCCGGTGGTGTGGGTTATGACGTGCTGAAGAAGATTCACTCGGTATGGGATATGGAGGCACTTTCGGCGACGAAGAATTACGTTTTTCAGACGTATCAGCAGTATATAAAGGACTGCGTTCTTTTTGAGATACAGAGAAGCGGTGGAACAACGATCAACACCCAGAAGCTGCTGAGCGGTCAGCTTGATCCCTATACGATGATATCACTTGCAAAGAATCCGGCTGTGTTCACGAAGATATGGCATTCGGATGGACATATGGAGGATGGTGTGACATGCGAGGATGCGGGGGATTATCTTACGAATGTTCTGCACACGGAACTTAATCTCAGCAATGGTACCCTTGCCTATGAGGTTGTCAAGGCAGCCTGCACGACTGCAGGTTATGCAGCTGATATTGGTTCTCTTGGAAGATGCAGAAGTCTTGTTGAGGACATTCTTGATAAAATGTCCGTTCAGCTTGGTATAGCATCCCCCGGTATTGATTATGCTCTTCACTCCTATCTTCTCAGCAGGCTCCTTCAGAGGGTTGTTCTTGAGGATTCACCGAATTCAGCTCTTGCTCTCATTGCAACCTCTCAAACCATGTCCTCATTCTGGGGTCTTGGTGAGCATGCGAATTCGTGGATTATTGTTCTTAAGGAGACTTTGAGGGCTTTTGCGATAGCGATTTCTCCCTTCGTTCTTCTTTTTGCTGTAACTCCCATTGCAGGGCGTGCTTTATCAGTTGTTCTTGGACTTTTCATCTGGGTTACCTGCTGGGGGGTTGTTGATGCTGTTATTTTCACGCTTGGAAAGACCCTTGCGGCGAATTACACTTCGGGTCTTGGAGAGGGTATGCACTTTGGATGGGGAACGGCCCTTGCGTTTTCAATTCCAAGCTACACAACAAAAATAATAGCAACGTTCGGGGCACTGAGATGGTCGGGTCTCGGGCTTGCAACGATTGTAACTTCGCTTCTTGTGAGATTCGGTGGGGCAATGCTTGCGATTGTTGGAGAGCACATTGCCAGTCTGCCGATGAGTGCGGGGCGTACCTATGGAGCCGGGCTCATGAGAAATCCTGATACCCTGATCACGGGTGAGATAGTACCAAAGGTTTCACTTTCAAACGCAGCAATGGCAATGGGAGGTTTTAGAAATTATGTGAGTGGAATGACAAATCTTCAGGCAGGCAGAATGACCGGAGAGGCACGGGTTGGTACTTCATTTGGCATGTCCGAGATAGCGGGAGCAACTGCTGCGGGTATTGGTGGAGGTATTGCGGCATGGAGAATGTTTGATAATGCTTACAGTAAAACCACTTTCAGCCAGCACGGTTCGCTTCGGGAGAAATCACTTGTGTATCATGTAACTGGAGGAAATATTGGAAGGTTAATTGAGATGGACGTGGGGCTTCGTGCTCTGGGAAGTGTAGGTAGACCTCTTCTCACACCTGAGGAGAGAAGGATTCTTGAATCAGGTACTTTGAGCCAGAAGACGGCTGTTTATCAGAAATACAGGGATATGGGTCTTCTTGATGTGGAGCCTTTTAAAGGCGGTTATCTTGTTTCAATAGATGCCGGACGTGGAAAGCTGTATGAGTTTTATAAACCTGAAAGTGGTGTCATGGAAATTTATGATGTTCGCTTTCCAAGAGGATTGAATATCACCACCAGTGATATTTCAAACTGGGAGAGAAATTATGCATTGAGGCATCAGGGAGAAATTCTTGAAGAGCACAGAAAACTCCTAAGTGGAAGGTTTACGGATCGGATGGGTAGGGAAATACAGAGCACTTATCGGGAGAATTTTGTTGAAAAGCTGGAGAAAGGTCTTGAGGAGTTAAAAAGGAAAAACGAAGAGTTTCAAAAGTTTTTAAGAAACTCTCATATAACAACCCACCAGCTTGCAGCTAAATTAAGTCTTGGTGGTTCGATAGGAAAGATTTTGGGTATAGGAGGAGGGGTAAGTTTCGATGAACAAGGAGTAGGGGAGAAAGGAGAAAGAAATATCCAAACCCTTGTATACCAGCTCCGCAATGTTATAGCCCAATCTGCGACAGAAGCAGCTGAGGCAACCATGAGTGAAATGGAGAATGCTGGATATTCAGTAGATGCTGTTCGCGAATATATGCGTAATGCCGGTGCAAGGCATCTTGCTACATGGACAGAGATGGAACAATTAAGAGAAACAATAGGGACAGGAGCTACAAGAGAAATAAATGTTGATTTCCTGAAGTTTGTTGCAAGGAAGGAAGGAGTATCCGATGTTGAAGCTTTTTACAGAATCGCAGAAGATCCTCAGAAGTTTGGGGAATATAAAGCAGAATTTTTGAATGAAATGTCCAGAAATGCAGATTGGATGAAAAAGTATTATGAGAAGAAGGATGAACTTGAGGGAGAAATCAAGAGTGTACAGGGACAGGTTGACCAGGGTGCTGCGGAAGCTTATGAGAAGGCCAGAAATTTCAGACCTTCAACAGGTCATATGGATGAAATGGCTGAAAGATTTAAAACTAACTACAATCTGAACCCAAGGGATACATGGGCTTACGTGGAAAAAGAACGGAGCAAGAATCTGTTTCTTTATGAGGTAGGCAAAGTACCTTTTGTAGGCCAGCTGGTTAAAGACGTCTCAACTGTTGCATATAATGTGGCAAAGGGGGCTATTCCTCCGGAACCAGGAGAGAAGCTTTTACGTCCTGATAGAAATGTCATAAGAGGTAGAATCATTCTTCCCGAAAGACGGGACTAATCTTCTCCAGTTTCGTTTCATTCAAATCTGAAAGTCTTAAAGAAAATTAAAAAATATACTTGTATTTTTATTATTTTTATTTATTATAATTTTTAAAAGTAATATTATTTATATCTGGAGGGAGGAGGGTGGCAAGTGTGTTGTTTATTATACTAATTTTAGGTTTTCTGGCAGTGGTTCTTATTATTCTGATTAGTTTGGCAGTAACAGGGGTAATGGAGGTTTTTCCTAAAAAAGCAGAGAAATTTCGGGAAAATGGGTCTATAAAGAATAGGAATGAAACAATAGACTTGATGATAAGTGAAGAAGACAGACTTACAGAACCGTTTAGGAATGTAGGCTTATTTAAAAATACAGTAGACTTAATGATATTAGGGATAATAGAAGACTCTGGCAAAGAGTACTCTACTGATGAACAATGACATCTCTTCTCTTCCGTAACAAGAGTCTTATTTATATCCGGAAAAAAGGAGACGAAAGGTGCTGGCTCCTATTCCAGTTATAGTCTTTGTAGTGGCAATTATCACTATTCTAATAGGTCTGGTGGGGATGAGTATAACAGAGTCTTTCCCTGATAAAGTTGGGAAGTTTCAAAAAAACATCTTCACTACCTCCCCCAACACTGAAGAGGAGATTTTTGGAGAAGGAGAGACATTTCCCCGGTTGCTTAAAGAAGATCCTATGTCATACAGGTTAGACTTCATCTATGGTGATATTGACCGTAGTAGAAGTGAAACTTACATAGAGACATATTACACAGACAGTGATAAGTAATAACACCCCTTCAGGTTGTAAACAAAAACACTATCCACACTCGAAGGGAGGAGGGAGTGAAGGGGGTATTAATTTGTGTATTAGCTTTTGGTCTCTTAATAGTAATTTTTGCCCTTTTAATAGGTGCGGTGGCAGTAGGTATGGTAGAATCTTTCTTTAAAAAGATAAAAAAGCCTGAAAAAGATCTCAGTGATAAATCTGGTGATGAGAGTGAGATGTTCGAAAGTTTTTTATTTAAAAAAATTATTAATCCTGATCCAGTAACAGACCCAGCCCATGGTGATTCACCCCCAAACATACATCACACCTACCACGATGATAAGTTTTAACCCCCGTGATGATGAGACTTATATAGAAGCACTATATTAACAATGATGAGTAATAATACTCTCTTCCACCCATAATAAAAGTTCATTACCCGTACTTTCTGAAAACAACTTTTTACTCATATTTTAATTCTCCTGACTATGGATTTTTCTTCATCTATTTCAAAATCTTCAAAGATTGTGGGTGCATGTTTTTTGAGAATTTTTAATATTTCGATTGCTACCCTTCTTATTTCCCATTGTGCGTTGGGTGACCCTCTAAGTTCTACTATATGTCGCCATTCTCTTAAATTTGCGGTTACTACAATTTGACTTTCTATAGCATTTGGAAGAACATATCTCGCATCTTCTTTTGGTATATTCATTTCTACTAATTTTGTATATGTTTTTCTTGCATATTCTATAAATTCATTGAAAATTTTATGAGCCTCGACTTTGTTTTTAATAGACGGAGGCTCTACATATCTAAAATTAGATTCATCTACACGTCTTTGTGATTGTTGAGTAAATGAGCACAATCTATGTCGTACTAGCTGATGAGTGAAAGCCCTGGAAACTCCAGAAATCCTAAAAGTTGCATATGCATGTTCAAGTACAGAATAATGTCCTCTTTTTATAAGCATTCGTATAAATTTTTTCTCAGAACCTTCCCCTTGCTTATCAAAGGATAAATAAGATGTCCGTCCGGCAGTTTCTATTAATTTTTCTGCATTAGGTGTGATAAATAATAGTTCAATCTTCATTCTTTCCACCTCCTACTTTTTGATATATAGTAATCCATTCTTCTTTGATTACGCCACCATTATGATTTCTTTTTGGGGGTAAATTTCGGCTTCTTATTTCATCTTTAACGATTTCTACACACTCAAAGTTATACCTGTTGGCTATATGTGTCAGTATTTTATAAGTAGGAATTTCAACTCCACAGATTGTGTTACACCCAGTAACCAAAACAAAATATTTATTATTTTTCAAAATCGCAGCGATTTCTTTAAACACTATCTTCATGTTTTCAAAATAGTCGTAAACTATGTAGGCTTTTTTTCTATTCTTATGCCATATTTCTTTAAGAATATTATCCAATCTTTCATTCTCCACCTTAGGCGGAGAATTATATGAATATCCCGATATGGTTTCTGTACCTATCGCTTGCTTGTTTAAGAGCTTCACCTCATCCGGAGTTGATAGTCCTGACCACCATAATTCCAACTTATAACTCCTGAAATAATCCTGAGCATTAATGTATGGGGGTGATGTAATAATGAAATCTACTTTTTCAATACCATTTTGTTTTAATATTGAAGATGTTTTTCTTGCATCCCCTTGAAATACCTTTACATAATTGTTATTTAAGGAAGTAGATTTCTCAGAGAGTATTTCCAACGTTTTCATATTTTTATTTATAATATCTCCGAAATATTTTATCGGTTCTGGTTCCCAACCAGTATGTATTTTCTCGATCACTCTTTTAGATTTATATGTCTTTGCCATTCTAGGGTCAGCATATGAAGATTTTCTGATAATCGCAGAAAAACACAATAGCAAAAATCTATAAACATCCTCATTAATACTTCCTCTAAGACTATCTATGGCAAATTTAATAACAGAGAGTTCTTCTTGTGCTTTTTTGCTAAACCAGTAATCTATATTCGGGAAATCAATTGTAATTTTCCCACACCTTTTTTGTATATTTTCGGTAATGGCTTTTACAGCCATTTCTAATTCGTTGTATTCTATAGGTGTGGTTTTTACTTGTGAAATTAGAATAGCTAATGGATTTATGTCAATACCTACTGCATTCCTACCCAAAATTTTAGCCTCTAACAGTGTAGTACCGGAACCACAAAACGGATCAAGAATTATATCATTTTCATGGGTATATTTTTCTATGAAATACCTTGGAATTTGAGGAATTAATTTGGCGGTATAGGGGTGAATATAATGAAGTTGAAGTATTTCCATCTTAACAGTTTTTCTAAAGTTTATTGCTTTAACTATACTCATTTCTATCACCCCCAATGGGGAAGTAAAACTCAAAGGTTTTACCAATCCCACTGGAGTAGTATGGTACGTTGTGTTGAATAGCTGTTGTTGTAACTAAATTTATAGGGATCTTTTTTATAATGAGGTTAATAATTCCTAATAGTTGAGGTTTGGTACCTAAAGATGAGACAAAAATATTGTATGTAGGAAGTAAATCTTTTATTTCTTTTTCTATTATCTTAAAGGTCGTAAAAGGATCAATAGCTGGAAGACATCCTTGTGCAGGATATTTTTCTAAAAGTTTTCTATTGTATTTTTCACAAAAATCATCCCATTCGGGAATAGTACCAGGTTTAGTGATAAATAATAGACGTTTCTCTGCAGGGAATCTGTCTATCAATGTCCAGGCTCGCAATTCTTCAAAACCCAAAATCAAGAGTAAAAGGTTATCTTTCCGCGGTGACCAACTTCTCCATCCCATGGGTGGAAAATGTATACTCTTTATACCAAAGGATAGCCAGCCTTCCTCAGGTGATGCATACCTTTCCGGAGAAGTGTATAAGCATCTTATTCTGTTTATTTGTTTACACTCCACTAGGTATAAAAGAAGGTGAGCTAACAGGTCTTTTGTAAATGTAGAGATGTCAATAGTTATCTTAATCTTCTCATAATTCATATTTAACTTTTCCAATACTTTATGAAATTCCAAAATAGCATCAATACTATTTCCATGTTTACACATAATTTTGAAATATCTCTCATTTGAGTTCAAGCTTAAAATTTTCTCCATTTCTTTTATTAGTTCCTCCCTTCGTTCATTGGGTTCGGTGAATTTAAATAATATGAAGTTTTTGAATGTGTCCGTATTTATTTTTTTGATTGAACCTAAAAATCTTTCTTCAAAACTCCCACATGTTATGAATAAATCATCTGGGGAATCCTTTTTTATAGGTGCTATGTTTGATAATTCTTTAACTTTTAATTTGTTATTCATTTCCATCCCCTTTTTTCGATTTCTTCTTTTAGTTTATTATTTAATTCCTCAGTATTTCTGTACTGGATAGTCCATGCTTTCATATCCGACAGGGGGCCCTTAAGAAGTTCACCACTTAAACTTTTGTTATATAAGTGGATAAACTCTTTGTCCATTCCAAAAGCCAAACCAAGGACAAACAACATAGATAGGTCATTGTAGCTTGTATCTATAATACAATACTTACTTTCTCTAATTTCTTTACATAAAAAGCATAATTCATTAAGAGAAGAAGCCGGCTTAAAGAATGATACTTTTAGTCCGTTTTCGCCGATTAAATCTTTAATGATCTTTTTACATTCTTCAAAAAATGCTTGATTTTTGTTTAGAGGTAACCCTACAAATACTTTTTCATCAGATTTAATTTCTTTATGAGGACAAGCTCCTTTAATTAACCAACACCATCCTTCTTGAGATCGAGAAGCCATTTGTGTGATAGTAGGTATTATTTTCTCTTTTATTTTTTTATAAATCTTATTTTTGTTTAACTCATATGATATATATTCTATCCCTGTAAACGGTTGGGGTGGAAAAGTATCTTTTAATTCGGGTGATATTTTTTCCTTATATACAAGCATAAAAGTTAATCTATTTAGAGCTGTAGCCATTCCTAATTCAAAAATTACATTTGGATTAACTTCAGTGATTTCAAAAATCCCAATAGGCATTTGCCTTACACAAGAGCAAATTTTGCAAAGAATATACCCTAATTGTGGAAAATCATCCACGTCTTTGCAAGGGATTCTAAATTCATCAGTTAGTATTTGTTTTATCCATCTACGGGGGTCTTTAACCCAATCTTCTTTAAAAGGTATGGCTAAAAAGCATTTAATATTGTTATTTTTAAGAATATAATCAAATAGATTTTCCTTACATCCTTTTCCAGTAATAGGACAATTTTTTAAAGTTATCTTTCTTTGGAATAGTGGAGTTTCTGGTATCTCAGTTTCTTTAATTTTTTTACCTTCGCTTATTTTTCGCAATATTTCTTTTAAAACTCTTTCATGATTAGATGTACATAAACCTTGAAGTTCTTCAACAGATATAGATAAACGCCATCGTTTTTGGAAAGGCACTTTAAGAAGAGGCATAAATATAGGGTTTATTCTAAAAGTGAAGGATGAAATAGAAGCCAAACGTTGCTTTGGCCTAAAAGCAACTTCACTTAAAAAGTGTGGTAGTTTTAATCCTTCCTCTAAAACTTTGTTGATATAACTATATTTAGTGTTGGACAGTTTATTACAATCGTTAATTTGGAAAAGATTGCATTGCGGTTCCGTAGTCTTATACACTTTATATTCCAGAATTCTTCCTAAATCGTATACTAGTTGTTTAAGGGCCATTCCTTCTGGAGAAGATCTCAATGTTTCGTTTTCCAACAATTCTTTCGCTACATTATAAGCAGCTTTTGTCTGTATTTTCGGTGGAATAGATTTCCCTTCCTCAATTTTTACACCCTCGTTATAAGCAAGAGAAAAAGCTTCACGGCACAATAGAATAAATTGTCTTATTATTCCTGCTGAGAGTTTTTTATATGTTTCAAAACCTGCAAAGGAAACATCTTTCCCTTTTCTTCTTAAAATCCGATATTTAGCAGCCTCTTTGTAATGACCTTCAAAATCTTTCCAGTATTTTTCATCTGTATTTTCCTTTTTTTTCCTAAGGTTTTCATATATAGTTTTTAGTTCTTCTTCTATCTCCTTATCGCTTATTTGCTTTTCCTCAGGTAAAATACGCGAAGGGTCTGTTACTTTATAGTTACCATGAGTAGTAAGCCTCTTCTCAAATATCTTTTTTATTAAATCCTTATACCTTACCTCATGCTCGTTGAAATGCAAAGGAATAGGTGGATCATAGTCCTGAATTTCTATTATCTCCTTTCCTGCTGCATATTCAAAAGTTTTAAATCCTCTTATTGCAGATGCTATCCTAAGTGCAAGCTTTCTGGTTCTAATTATTTTATTAATAAATTTTTGCTGGTACTTGTCCAATTCATCGTACTCATCAAGCAAAAGAAAAAGGTATTTACCTGGTAGAATATCATTTGTTACTATTTTAAAAAAGTCTAATATAAAATCTGGAGATGATGTAAAACAAATTTTTTCTTTGAATCTATTAAAATCTTTAAAAAATGCCCATTCTCTAACAAGTTGCTCTACTGCTTTTATTTGTGATTCAATGGACTGTTGTATCTCTAAAAAATTAGAGCCTTTAATTATGTAGGAAAATTTTTCGCTTAATTTTTGACATATTTTTTCTTCTAAACCTGAAGGGATTTTTTCCAAATTCTGAATTAAAAATTGCAGGCTTTTGATGATTTTACTACATACCACTAAATTAAATGTATGTTCAAATAATTTTTCCAGCTGATTTTCATCCATATAAGGAACATTATCTTGTGATAAAAGTTTATTAAAATAGTAACAACGTATCCATACACCAAAGTAAGGTTTATTAAAATCATTAGGAGTAATTTTTATTTTATCGGGTTCTATGTTTAATTTTTTGGATTTTTCTATTTTAATTTCTGCAATAACTGATTCTGCTGATAGTATATTAAGTATATGACTTTTACCAGAACCTCTGCCCCCCATTATTATCTTCGGCTTTATATCCGAAAGTTCCAGAGTATTCATAAATTCTGGACGGATAAAACATTTTACTGCCTCAATATATCTTTCTGGATATTCTTCTGTACGCCAATCCTCAAAGAATGTTTCTTCAAATGGGTTTTCCCATATCATTTTTTTCACCTCCTGTCTCGTAAATGTTGCCTAACGTGTTGAGAACATATAATGTTTGTCCGAAAAGGCAAATTTGGACATAGCCAAAGGCGGAGCTACATGTCCCCCTGTTAAGTGACCTGAACGAACTGAAGGCAAGGAGCGAAGCGACAAAGTGTTCTGCACCATGCCACCAAGACTTTATGTTATATGTTATATTTTCTCTTTATATCCATCCATCCTTTGATATGAAACTCTTTTATATCTGCAGTTTTCTTAAACTCACTTTTTAAATTTTCTGTATAACGATCTAAGAAATCCTTTAAATCAGGAACAAGTCTTAAGTAATATTTTAGAGATGGATATATACCATTTGGTATTATTTCAATATCGTATTTCTGTTTAATGAGATGTACCAAGTCAAAAATTTCTTTATTTGGGTCTTGAAAATTAGGCTCTGCAGTTGTTAAGATGTAATATTTTTTTATGTTTGTGCCTTTTACTTTCTTTAAGACGTCTCTAACCATCATTTTATCAATGGGAATATTGTGCTTTATTTCAACCACTTCAAAGGGGGTTCCATTAGAGTTATATACTTCTATATCCCCAAATCCCACATATCTATCAGAAGTTGTATGTGTTTTGAGAGGTTTCAATATTTTATTTTCATATAGTTTGATATTTTTTATGAAAATCTGATATATAGTGTATATTGCAATCACAGGTAATCTTGAGGACTTTTTCATTGAAAAATGCTCTTTGAGCATGTTAACCACAATATCTATTGTGAGTAGACTGCTATGCACTTTATCAATTGACAGCTGAGATATAAGAACTTTCTCCCGTTTATACTTCTTTAACAAAAGATACAATAGACACTTCAGATAGTTAGTAGGATTTGCGTAATTTTCCTCTATATCATTCAATATTGATAAGAACGCATTTTTAACCTCTTTATTTCTTATTTTCCCTGGGAAATCCCTAGTAAATGGTCGCGGTTGTTCAATAGATCTTGTTAACCATCCACTTTCTTTAGGTGCAAATCTGGGAAAATGTTCTTTTAACCAAGGAGTCACAACATTAGTATCCAAGCTGCGCCCCGAATATCCGCCTTCAAATTCTTCACGGTGCAACCTTATATCTTGCTCAGGTGATAGTATCTTTTTGAGAAGGGACGTTATTGTGACAGCCACTACTGATTTTTGATTTTCTATGTTCTCAACAAGAATGTTTAACCATTTTTTTTGTTCTGATAATAAGGTATTAAATATGCTCATATCTTTATTTTCATAATACCTTTTTACTTCCTCAAATATCTCTTTTAATTTCCTTTTATAAATGTTCCACTCACTCATATAAACCACTCCAGTGTATGTTTACGTTTTACTTTTGATATTCTTTTTCTGGCATATTCGCAATATTCTGGATTTATTTCAATTCCAATAAAATACCTTCCCATTCTTTTAGCCACTGCTCCTGTTGTTCCGGATCCCATAAAAGGATCCAAAACAATATCACCTTCTTTTGTCAATAGCTTAAGGAATTCTTGGATAACATATTCAGGATACACTGCAGGATGAATATTTCCCTTTATAGTCTCTACAGGAGATTCAATTACATCCTTTTTAATTGATTTACCATGAATTCTTATGATAGTAAACCCATTTCGTTCTATATGGATTTTCCTTCCGCCTTCTTGACCACCATAAGGCATTGCATGAATTCCTTTGATTTTCATTCTGAAACTTTCAATCTTTCCATCTTTCACCTCTTGTATAACTTTCATAAGTTCCATTTTGGCTAGTTTTTTCTGTTCTTCAGTTAAATCTGATTGTTCAATTAATTCAAAATATCTTTTACCGATATTATTTCCGTTTTTCTTCTTTTTAGAATTCTTTAGAAAATCAATATAATTTAAGAAAGCCTCTTTATTGAAATAGTATTTATCCGATTTTACAAATATAAAAAATGGTTCTGTTGACGGTACAAGTTTCTTCTTGTCTTGTTTAGGAACTGGATTTAGTTTAATCCATGTAACTTCATTTATCAGTTTTACATTTGTTCTCTTAGTGGCTTCAATTGCAAATCTGTAAGGAACCAATAGAAGATTGCCATTTTCATATTTATCACCAATATTGAAGACGATACTTCCCGTATTTTTTACTACACGCACACATTCTTTAAAAATGACCATTAAGTTGTCAATGTATTCCTCTACTGTCTTTTCGTTTCCTATGCCTATTCCTCCATAGTCTCTTTGTTTATAATATGGTGGACTTGTTATTACTAAATCTACACTATTAGAAGGTATCTGTTTTAATATTTTAGATGCATCTCCACAAATTACCTTATCTATGTATTCATCTATTCTTTTCATTGTTATCCCTCAATGATTTGGAATACATCCAGTTTTTTGTCATGATGCGGGATATTATATAACGCTCTGCGAATACGCAAAATACCACCACCTATTATCAATGATAGGTAATATATCAGCAAAATATAAGTTTGGTGGTGGCATTTGGACAAAGTGAGCGGAACGAACGAGCTGTATATCTGCCTATTGTTCGAGTGTGGTAGCACTGAAGCAAAGCGGAGAGTCACAGGCAACGAAGATACTATATTGCCAATGACCATTTATGTGTCCCCCCTCTCTGATTGATTAATGTGGATTCTGAAATAAGTATCTTTATTTTTTCAGGTAGATTAAGCTTATATGAACAATACAAAATGCTTGTTACAGTATATTTATCAAACTCAAATGGCTTACCGTTTATTTTACATGTATGTTTTTTCGTTTTAGGGTCATATTCCAAGAATTCTGGAAATGGCTGTCCCTCAGGAGTCCAATCACCTTTAAATCCACATTTCTCCTTACACTTGTTGGATTGAGGGCAGTATCCTTTTCTAGCCCATACAGGTGTAGAAGAGCGTCCCCTCAGAATATTAACTATAGCCTCAACTAGTTTTTTTGTCTCCTCATTGGTCAACAGAAGACAAGTTAAAAACTGTTTTAGGTTTTTATCACATTTTGATTTATACTGGTTGGCCTTATCGAGAGACGCCATAATTTTACAGAGAGGTTTTACTTCAATAAGATCATTACGTATGGTTATTATATCAAAAAATAATAAAGTCCTTAAATTCCTTTTCATAATCTCTTTAAATTTATTTATATCACCACCAATAATAGCATTCCGAACTTTTGCATCGTATTTTCTTAAACTACTTTTACTACCGCTTTTTTCAATTTTCTGATATTCTTTTAATAAGTTATCTATCACACCCTTTTCAAACAAATCTTTTTCTTCCCATTGCTCTTTCTTGGCTAATAAAATAGCAAGGTCACGCAGTGTGGTTAAATGTACATATTCTATTTCCTTGTTTTTACCAAAATTCATTCGTATTTTGTCTCTTGCTAATATGGCGTTTTTTTCAAAATCTCTTATTGTTTCTTCGTTAAGACTAAATAGAGACCTTTTAGGAGAAAGCAACTCTTCACATTTATGGGTTTTTATGTCTACTGATAATAAGCCTAATCCATGTTTTTTGCATTCCTTTTTTATAAATTCCTTTGCTTCGCTACTACTATCAAGTTCCTCTTTTGGAAAGAAAACATATACAAAATGTGAAAATCGTTGATCCGAGATGCCTTGCCAAATAACCCCATCCAAATCTCTTCCTTTATAAGTAAGTTTACCTTCAGCCATTATAATTCTAAAAACACCATTTTTATCTTCACCTACAGCGTAAACGTCAGGTTTTATGTGTGAACCAAATAGAGGTAAGGATAAATCTACTGATGAGGCGTTACCACTAAATATATTTATTTCAAATCCTATGTTTTTTATTTTGTTCTTAAGGTATTCTTCTACTATAGGATACATGTCTTCTTCTTTCATCTTCTATACCTCCTTCCGTCGTCCACAATTTCGAGCAACTTGTTTATATCCGAATTGTTCGAATATACTATCAATTTTAGAAAATATGCGAACTGTTGTATATACCTCCCTATAAGTAGTTATTTTTTGTTCTTTTATTATATATTTTGCTAAAAGGTTATCAAGTTTTTTTTTATCATGGGAATGTTCTTTGTGTTAGTTTTTCTATACTGGATTGAAGAAATTGAATAATTTTCTATAGCCAGAAAGTTAAGCAAGATGATTATTTTTTCAGAAACCTTACAAACAATATCTTCGTTATGTATAGCCTGAAGTAGGTGTATATCACGGTCTGCCATTTTTACTTTATGTAAATACATCTTGCTTTTGGATGAATAAAATCTTCTTTCTCCAGAATACCAGCAGGAGGATAAAAAAACTCAAAAACAAGTTGAGAATATTTTTTTCTGACTGTGTATTCTTCGCCCAGAAGTTTATCCATCAGTCTTTCATTATACTGACTGATGGAAAGAAGAACATAAATACATATTTCGTCTTGGTAATGTTGCACATAAATAGATCTAACTTCTTTTATTCTGCTGAACCTGTTAATTATTTCCAAGAATGCTCTCATTAACAGTTAGCCACCAGGAGCCACCTATGGTTTTACTTATTTTGGCAAAAAGGAATAAACACAGACAAGTCTTTTGCCAGTTCAGGAGGAACTTTATAACCCAGGTCAATTGCTCTCTGATAGTGTTTCAGTGCTTTACAATACTGCCCTTTTTCATAGTATGCGGAAGCCAGACTGCTGTGTGCTCTGCCATAATCAGGATTGATGGTGATAACCTTTTCTCACTCCTCTATTATTCTATCAATCACTCCTTTTCTGTAGCAAGCCATCCCAAGGTCATAATGTGCCTCAAGATGTTCTGGATTGGTGACAATGACCTTTTTGCATTCATCAATCTTTAGAGGGTTGTTGACTTTTCTACCAGTTTTTGCAGGTTCCGGGAAGAATAAACTCTTTTTTTATTTTTCAGGCATCTCCTGCTAACATCCTTTCAGCAATCCTCTGCTGTTCAAACAGTCAATCAGCTGAAGGAGCCAGTGGGACTCAGGTAGAGTGATATGTTTTCCCGGACAGCGGGGTTGATGGGGAGGGTTCTGTTTCCATTTCTGAATGGTTGGCAGGATGTCCTGGCATATGAACTCATGTAAGGGTTTGATTATTATGTTCGAGTGCTCAAGTATTCTGAATGAACCTCCATAGGTTGGAATGAAAATTTTTTGATAATCCGGCTCCCCTCCCGTGAATAAAAAGCGTTGTTTGAAGTAGCTGGTAACCGCCTTACGGATTTTATCTGAGAATTTCTTTTTAATCTTCTCTTCAATCTTCTCTTCAATCTTCTCTTCAGTTTTTGGTATCTCAGCACTTGTCTCTATATGCCTTATTTCAAGTGTGTTGTTATTGATCCTTGCACCCACAACATCAACTTCCAGCCTGCCACCTCCTCCTTTTGGGTGTTCCGGAACACCCACAGGCAGATTTGCCTCAACAAGAAATCCATCAAGATGCAGCCACTCGATTATCAGCTCCTCAACCCAGGTTCTGGGAAAGGGCATGGTTCCCCCTCCTGTTTTCGTTTGTTAGATGTAATTATATCCTCTCCTCTGTTACATTCAAGCTGCCGGTGTTATGTCTGAAAATTTTTAAAGAATAAAACACAGAAAAAGTTCCTGAAAACCCAGCGGATGGAGGTAAACTATATGTCACCGAAACCCGAACTTCGGAAACCTGCTGAAGATTTACTTATGCTTTCCCTTTTTAAATTAACACATTTCTTTCCCCTCTTTCAGAAAAAGCATTACCTCTGTGACAGGGACGGGGAGGTATGGATTTTTGAAGAAAGACTTGATAACGGTGCCTATCCCAGATACACACTCAGTGGACATACCATTTTATCCAGTCCGGCTGTGTCAAAACACAAGGCAAACCTTTTCGTAAGGTTCACATGCATAAGCAAAACCGAAAACCTGGTGGATGTGTTTATTGAGGACATAGTTACGACAAAAAGAGGTGCACATATTGGTACCTGGATGATGAATAGATTCATTGAGTTTTTACGAATCTGCAGTCATGTGGTAAAAATACACAGGGTCTGGGGAGATTTCTGCCCCGAGAGTGAGGAAATGACCCCGGTGCTGGAAAGATTTTTCAGCAGACATGGTTTTAACTTCTCAATCAGGCAATACACTCACGGAGATAGAGTTATTGAAAGAAGAACAATCATAGCCGGGATACATGAACTCCACCTGGTTCCCATGGAGGATATCGTTGAGATTGATATTGAAAAGTTTCTGAGAGAATATTTTTCCAGAAACCTCTGAGAGAGGAGGGGGAAATACCCCCTCCTCTTTTCAGGTTAGAATATCATACCAAGGCTTGTGGCAATATCAGGTGCCTTAATTAAAATTGCTCCACCAACAAGGCTTAAGATAGCAGGAGTGATCCTTCCCATTACAAGGCAGGCGGTTCCAAAAATCA
>Ga0190316_1000201_pt1 | contig 16498 bp, 12 predicted proteins | sample 48701112_MG_FD_161663 | JGI IMG/M metagenome (GOLD analysis project Ga0190316, IMG submission 161663) | Hydrothermal vent sediment bacterial communities from Southern Trench, Guaymas Basin, Mexico - 4870-11-1-2_MG | ecosystem: Environmental > Aquatic > Marine > Hydrothermal vents > Sediment ... | reverse complement strand
TTCACACTTTTTCTTGATGATCCCAAGAAGTATTCCACCATCTTTGACCAGAGCCATACAATGTTGTTGTCCAGTATAGGGAATGAATCCGATGTTTCCACCTTCGAGATCTTGTGAGTTTTTCCCCTCTTGAAGATCAGCTTGTATCCATCCGTTATTTTCGACACTTCCAACTGGACGGGGGTTCCATCGCCTTGAATCAGAAGCTCGTATCTTTCGAATTCAGATCCCTTGAAAACCCCGGTTGAAACGTAATCGATCTTCAGTTCACTTTCTTTAAATTTTATGCGGATCTTGGTCACACCGGTTATGATCTCCTTTTCCCCATCTTTGAAGAAAATTACATTCTCTGAACCTGACGGCATCCCGAGGAATTCGAAATCGTAGGTGATCTCGGATTTTGCGGAGAAAAGGATCAACGGAATGAAAAACTGTATGAACAACACCCATTCCAAATGCCTCAACCTCGATTCACCCCCAACAAAAAACCGGGGGAAATTTCCCCCGGTCTTCATTCTTCACATCCTTACATCACTCTTCTTTCCAGTAAGCGTAGTAGTCATCCCCCGGTCTCATTGGATTGTTGTACCAACCTTTGAGCCAGCTTCTGTGAACCCTGACAGCCTGTGGCTGATACAGTGGCATTCCAACGTAATTTTCGATGGCTATCCTCTGAACCTCTTCGTAGAGTTTCTGTCTCTTGGCTGGATCAACTTCTTGAACCGCTTTTTCGATCAGCTCATCCACATTCTTCTTAGCCCATTCCCTGTAAGCTTCTCCCTGCCTTCCACCGTAAACACCCTTGCTGTGGTAGTAGGTGAATATAAAGTTGTGTGGATCCGGATAATCCGCAAGCCATCCTATTATGAAGGCTGGTAGGAGTCCTTTTTTGTAGGCGGACAGGTAGTTGGGCCACTGGACTCCCTGAACCTCTATCTTGAATTTTGGATTCAACGATTCTATGTAGTACTTCAGCATCTCCGCTGCTACCTGTCTCATTTCGTTACCGGTGTTATAGAGCAGAGTCATCTTGAATCCTTTCTCCCACACTTTTCCTCCCCATGCAGCTTTGAGGGCTTGTTTCGCTATCCTGAGATCGAATTTGTACAACGGTAGGTTCGGGTTGTATCCGAGGAAGCCTTCCGGCAAGTCAGCAGGCACCCTGTTTCCAAGTCCCTGGAGAACATCCTCTATGAATGCGTCGTAGTTGAAGGCGTGAACAAATGCTTTCCTGACGTTTATGTCCGAGAAGAAATCCCTCGGTATTCCGTTACCGTCGAGCTTTCCACTGCCTATGTATTCACTTCCCTCCGCGACGGTCCAGTTGAAATGTAGGGATGTAACAACCGGTCTTGGGAGTCCCTTTATGACCGTCACACCGGGCAATCCCTCAACCTGGCTGATGTATTGTGTCGGAACCGCACAGATATCGACATCTCCTTTTTCGAGCATCGCTTTTCTGGTTGAGAATTCGTCTATTCCCCAGATTATGACCTTCTTTATCTTCGCGGGACCCCTCCAGTAGTCGTCGAATCTCTCGAGTATGACCTTCTGTTCCGTCCTATCCCATTCCACGAGCTTGAACGGTCCAGTTCCATTTTCCCATGCGTAGAGTGGACTTCTCTCCTTTTCCCAGTCGTGGTATCTCCACCAGGTATCCGCTTTTCCATCCCAGAGTCCCTTCTCTATGCAGGTTTCCTTGTCGAGGACGGAACTCCAGCTCGCACCCTGAGCGAGTATGTGGAGGAACGGACCGAACGGTCTCTTCAATCTGAAAACCACGGAATCTCCTTCAACTTCGATCGCCGGATCGAGAACATCCTTGTAAACTCCGACGAGAAGATCCTTGTATTCCGGAAGAGGTTCTCCGTTTTCGTCGAAGAGATCGGAATATTTGACCTCCTTCCCCGTCTTCTCCTTGATGTATCCAGTCACGACATCCTCCCACGTATAGACTCCAAACAGTGCCTCGATTATCATCCACATCGGTCCGCCGGATGGATCGAATATTATTCCTCTCTCGAAACTGTATTCCACATCTTCAGGTGTTAGATCCGCTCCGTTGTGGAACTTGATCCCCTTTCTTATCGGGAAGACGTAAACCTTTCCACCTTCCTTGATCAATCCGTTCTCAACACTCGGAACCGCTGTTGCCAACCTCGGTTCGAACTCCTGGATGCTCTCTCCCTTGTACTGTATCAGACATTCGTACACGTTGAATATTACCTCACCGCTTGCGGTATCGTAGGCAAAATGAGGATCCAACGTATCTGGCTCACCTATCGTCGCATCGATTATCGTGTCGGGATTCTTGACGGTGGAAAAACCGAAGATCGCGATCGTTGAGATCAAAAGAAGAACCAAGGAAAACTTTTTCATATACTCTCCCTCCCTTTTCAATTTTTCAATTCGGGGCTGTCCATGGATTTATCGGATCTTATTTTACCACAAAGGGAGATTAACCATCCCACCAGAACACCGATCAAAAATCCAGAGGCTCCCGAAAGGAAATCCTTCAGGCTCCCATCCCGCCCCGGTATGAAGGTTTGATAGTACTCATTCAGAGCGGGAAAAATCAGGAAAAAAGAGAAGAAAAGCCAGTGAAGAACCCCCCTTCTTTTGAATGACAGTTCAAGTATGATACCACCAACCATGTAAACTAAAAAGTGAAGAATCTTATCCTCACCGGGGAATTTGTTGTAATCGAAGAGAGGAGTCGGAAGGAGAGAGAAGAATATCAAGATTGCGACAAACAGGGTCAACACAAAGATGAAACCTTTTTTCATCCTTTCACCTCAAGTTGAACATTCTATCCCGTGCAAACTTGGCATAGGAACTGTCCGAATACTTCTTATCCTCTATCAACTTTGAGAACCAGCGTCTCGCGTCTTCTCTTCTTCCAAGTTTCAGATTCAACTCCCCGAGAAGGTAGATAATCCTATCCTCATCTTTTATATTCTTCACATTCTCATAGGCGTGTTCAAGATGTTTTATCGTCCTTGCGACAGCCACGAACTCTCTATCCTCATCTTTCTTCTCCCTGAAGAACCAAGACAATCTAAGATACAATTCGGACAATTTGAGATCATCTCCAGCCAAAGTGTATACAACTATGGCTAAACTGTATATCTTTATGACATCATCCAGCGTTCTGTTCTCCGAAAGATCTATGTTATATTTCTCCTTTGCAACTTTCAGAACCTTCTTGAGTTTCACCAATTTCTCCGGATCCAATTTCTTCGGTAATTCCTGAAAGTCCTGTTCGAATGCGGTGTAATAACAGTTCGGACACACGATCAGGGAAAAGAATAGAGGATTCACACCTTCATAATTCGGTTTCAAATCTGTATCCCTTGAAGCAACACGAACAGCCTCACTGAAAACCTTGATGGAATCGAAATTCGTGCCACACATTGGACATTCGAACTGTTTCTTCCAGAATTCTCTCAATCCATGCCACCACCATCTTCGAGTATGGAATTGACGAAATCTTCCGGATCGAACTTCACGAGATCCTCGGCTTTTTCTCCCACCCCGACGAATTTTATCGGAATGCCGAGTTCTTCCACTATCGTCACAACTATTCCTCCTTTTGCGGTTCCATCGAGTTTCGTCAAGACGATACCGGTTACCCCCACAGATTCCTTGAATTTCTCAGCTTGTATCAAACCGTTCTGACCCGTCGTTGCATCCATGACGAGCAAGACTTCATGCGGTGCATCTGGTACGAGCTTCTTCACAACTTTGTGTATCTTTCTGAGTTCCGCCATCAGATCGACTTTCGTGTGAAGTCTTCCCGCGGTGTCTATGATCACAACATCCTTCTTCTTGGACAGCGCGTGGTTCACCGCATCGTACGCAACCGCACCTGGATCAGCCTTCATACCTTGATACACCACATCTGCTCCTACCTTGTCAGCCCATATCTTCAGTTGCTCAATCGCAGCAGCTCTGAAGGTATCCGCAGCTGCGAGGACCACCTTCTTCCCCTTCTTTATGAACATGTGAGCTAACTTGCCTATGGTCGTCGTTTTACCCGATCCATTCACACCAACGACACTTATCACGAACGGTGGTTCATCCGGTTCATTCAAATCTGTATCCTTCGAATTCAGAATCTCCAAGAGTGATGTTTTCAAAGATGAGATCGGATCTTTCGAATTGCCGATCTCATCGATCAACCTTTCCACCGTTCTGTATGACATATCCGAGGCAATCAGCAATGCTTCTATCTCCTCGAGATCCTCCTCCTTTATTTTCTTCCCACCCCTGAGTATTTTCACTATCCTACCGAAGAAATTTTCCTTAGCCTTTTTCAATCCCTTCAACTTTATACCTCCTCATTTCATCAGATCTTCGAAGAGTTCACGGTAAACTTTACTTGTTTCCATCAAAATTTCATCCTGAGATGTTGAAACCAACCTCCCATCTTCGAGGACCTTTTTTCCATCCACGAAGACCGTTTTGACGTTCGAAATTTTCAAAAGGAAGAAAGCCATGAATCTGTACAACATCTCATCCTTGGGACACGGAAGTTCCGGTGCATCGAGAAGAACTATGTCCGCTCTGTATCCGGGTTTTATCTTTCCAAACTTCATGCCTGTTAGATTCTCCAGGATGTTGTATCCACCCTTGAAAGCGGATGTTATGAATTCGAATAGGTTGGATGATTCGGCGGAGAGTTTTTCAGTTCCCTGAAAGATCAAAAAGCTTCTGAACTCTTCCACCACGTTGTAATCCAACTCACCCGTTCCTATTCCTGAGCTGATCCCCCTACCGATTACTCCCATCACTTCCGTATGTTTGACACCGTATATGGCGTTCGTTCTTGGAGTTAAAACTATGCTCGAACTTCTCGATGCCAAGGAATCGAGTTCTTCCTCGGTTAAGTTGCAGAATGGAACCAGCATTGAATTTTCCGGAAGGATCCCATGTTTTGCAAGCAAATCTATGAAATTAACGCTGTATTTCGTGAGCATCTCGTCCTTCTCCTCTTTGCACTCCATCACGAACTTGAATCTTATACTGGATGTGGATAGCGAACTCAGAAACTCAAGATTCTTTGGTATAAGTATGTTGTGAGGTTTCAATATGAGCTGAACGAAATAAAACTGATCGGACAGATCCTCATGGAAGGTTCTATCGGTTTCCAAATGTTTGATGAAGTCCCTGATGGTATCACCACAGATCTCCCTTCCCATTATTCCCCTTATCCCGACGTTCTCGAATGCGGATTTAACTGTGAGGTGGGATTCATCGAATTTGGAGATGAACGAACCGATGATGGTTGTCACACCATTTTTCAGCGATTCGAAGGCCGAGAAGGATGACACAACGTGTAGCAGTTCGGGTGTGAATACCTCCTCGAATTTCCTTTTCAACTCTCTCTTCTGCTTCAAAATGTTCGTCCTATCGAGGAACAGAGGAATTCGTAGAAACGCAAAATTCAAATTCAAATGAAGATTCACGAGTCCGGGAATGGCGAACATCCCGGACCCATCGTAAACCTCCTGGATCCTACCATTTCGAATCAATTCATCCTTTCTCCCAACATCCACTATCTCTCCGTTTTCAACGAGAATGGCACCACCATCTATGAATCCAAGTTTTTCATCGTTTGTGATGATTCTGAGATTGGTTATTATCACGAGGATCACCCCTCACGAATTCATCAGCTTTCTTTTCAAAACCCTGAAAACGAACCTCACCATCATTCCCAACCTTGAGAGTTTCCTCGGATCCTGCAACATCCTGAACAACCACTCTAATTTCAACCTTATGAAAAGTTTAGGGGCTCTCTTTCTGTATCCACTCAGAACATCGAAGGAACCACCGACGCCCATCAGAATGACCGGCTTGAGTTTTTCCATGTTCTTCGCCATCCACAACTCCTGCTTTGGGCTTCCCATACCAACGAAGAGTATATCAGCATTCGATCGATTTATCGACTCGATCACATCTTCATCTTCCTTGAAGTATCCATCGTTCGAACCAACGATCAGATTGCCGAACCTTTCCTCCAAATTCCTTTTGACTTCCTCCACCACGTGTCTTTTCGATCCAAGAAGGAATATTCTGTATCCTCTCTTCGAGGCGAGTCTGATCAATTCTACCATCAGATCTATACCGGCTATCTTCTCCATTCTAACCCCTTTGAGAATTCTGAGAGCCAACACAATTCCCTCGCCATCTGGAACCACAACATCTGCATTTTTCACAATTTTCAAAAATTCCTCATTCTCAATCGCGTATTCACACATGTAGGTGTTCAAAGTCACGATGAAGGTCTTCTTTCTCTCCTTCAACCTTCGTTCTAACCAATTCATCAACTCATCCGATCTTCCCGAGAATACATCCATTCCAAAAAGTTTCTCAATCCTCATAACGTGTGTATCTTTATGAGGTTGGTGGTCCCACTTATTCCCCACGGGATCCCAGCGGTTATGACGATCGTTTCTCCCTTTTCAGCTATGTTTTTCTCGAGCAGTAATTCACTTATATCATCGAACATTTTATCGGTGCTAACCGTCTTTCTCATCAGCAGTGGAACGACACCCCACACCAATCCGAGTTTGTGGAACGTGGATTCATCGCTCGCTATTCCTATTATCACCGCCCTTGGTCTGTATTTCGACACCCTCTTCGCGGTTCCTCCGGTTGCGGTTGGGGTAACTATGAGGTTCAAATTCAAGGTCTCAGATATATCCCAACATGAGTGAGCTATAGCCTCACTCCTATCGCTGACCACGGGAAATTCTCTCAACCATCCTATCTGATAACCCCTGAAATCTTCGAATCTCTTCTCAACCTCCCTGGCGATCTTGTCCATAACCTTCACCGCTTCGATTGGATACTTTCCAACCGCGGTTTCCCCGGACAACATCATCACATCGGTTCCGTCGAGAATCGAATTGGCTATGTCCGTTGCCTCCGCCCTCGTGGGAACGGGAGAATCTATCATCGATTCAAGCATCTGTGTGGCGGTTATCACGGGTTTGGTGTATCTGTTGGCAAGCTGTATTATGCGTTTTTGTTCTATCGGAACCATCTCGGTCGGTATCTCCACGCCGAGATCTCCCCTCGCAACCATGACCGCATCCGCATTCTTCACGATGTCTTCGAGATTCTCAAGCGCCTGGGCTGTCTCTATCTTCGCTATTATCTCCTGCGATCCCTTCAATTCCACTATTAGCTTTTTCAACTCCAAAACATCCGAAGGTTTTCTCACGAAGGATTGTGCCACGAACTCCACCTTTTCCTCGACAGCCAGAGCTATGAAATCCCTGTCCTTTTCACTCAAGGCTGGTAAGCTTATATCCACACCCGGAACGTTGACACCCTTCCTCGGTTTCACTTCACCGGAATTTTCAGCTCTCAATATGAGAAAATTTTCCCTCTTGTTCACCACCTCGAATCCGATCTTCCCATCATCCACGAGGATCCTATCCCCAATTTCCAGCTCCTCCACAAGTTTTGGATAGCTCGTTCTGAATCCTTTTCTTATACCGTCTTTTCTTTCTTTGAACAGGTATATCTCCTCACCCTGATCAACGTGAATGGGATTTTCCAGCCCCTCTACGCGTATCTTTGGACCTTCCAGATCGAGCACTATTGGAAGTGAAACGGATAATTCCTCCCTTATCGATTTGATCATCCTTATGTTCCTTCTATGTTCCTGCAGTGAACCATGCGATGTGTTGAGTCTGACCGCATTCATACCGGCTTCCACGAGTTTCCTTATGACCTCTGGATCCTCACTCACGGGTCCAAGTGTGCACAATATTTTGGTCTTTCTCACGTTCAACATCCCCATCACCTCTACAACTCAGGTTTTGAAGAGTCCAAGCTGATTCTCCAGCATCTTCTTCTTCCTTCTGGAACTTTCCCTCAACTTCCTGATCTCTTCCGCACCGATGGCTCTGACTTTCCTGTCGAGTTGACTCGTTCGGGTTATTATGTCGAGAACTTCCCTCGCCCTCTCGACAACCTGATCCGGTATACCCGCAATCTTCGCCACATCTATACCGTAGCTCCCCTCAGATACCCCTTCCACGAGTTTATGGAGGAATATTACACCATCTTTTCCCCTTCTGACCAAAAATGTCATGTTGAACATTCCATCGTAAACGCTGGAAAGTTCGGTCAACTCCGTGTAGTGTGTTGCAAATATCACGAACGGTCTTATGACGTTGTGCAGGTACTCCGAAACCGCCCAGGCTATACTTATCCCATCGAATGTGCTCGTTCCCCTGCCAACCTCATCCAAGATCACGAGGCTTCTGGATGTGGCATTTCGCAGGATCGTGGCGGTCTCACTCATCTCCACTAAAAAGGTGCTCTTCCCCTCCGCAACCTCATCCTTAGCACCTATCCGCGTGAAGATCCTATCGAACACAGGTAATGTGGCACGCTTTGCCGGAACGAAAGATCCAATCTGAGCCATCACGGCTGTCAGGGCTACCTGCCTTATGAAGGTCGATTTTCCGGACATGTTTGGACCTGTCAGTATCATGAATCTTCTCGATTCATCCATCCTGAGATCATTCGGTATGAAGACATCCTCGAAGATCTCCACGATGGGATGTCTCGACTCCGAAAGCTCTATCGTTCCGTCCTCGAATTGTGGACGCGTGAAGGATCTTTCAAGTGATACCAAAGCGAATGTGGTTAAAACGTCGAGATAGGCTAAAACCTTAGCCAGTTCTTTCAACCCATCGGATCTCTTCTTTATCTCCTCGCATATCTCGTTGAAGATCTCTTTTTCACGCTCCTCAACTCTTTCCTTCGCGGTGATGACCCTGTATTCGAATTCTTTCAGTTCATCCGTTATGAATCTCTCAGCGTTGACCAGCGTCTGCTTTCTGATGTAATCCTTTGGGACCTTCTTCGCGTTCGATTTGCTCACCTCTATGTAATAACCGAAGACTTTGTTGTATCCCACCCTCAGATTCTGAATACCCGTTCTCCTTCTCTCTTTTTCCTCAATTTCCCTGAGTTTTCTCTCCCCATTTTCGAGAAAGTAAAGATACTCATCCATATATTCGTCGAATCCCCTTCTTATGACCTTCCCTTCACCAACGTTCGATGATGGATCATCCGCGATGGATCTTTCCAGAAGTTCGAGCAGATCTTCGAACTCGTCTATCCTTTCATCGAAGAACTTGAAACTTTCGTTCGTTCTCAGAGACGCCTTCAAATAGGGAAGCATCCTCAACGTGCTTCTCAATGAAACCAGATCCTTAGGGTTCGACCTGTTGAAGGACAACCTGGCTAATATCCTTTCCACGTCATAAACCCCTTTGAGATACTCCCTTATCTCGTTGAGTAACAACCGATCCTCCATGAAGGCTTCGACGAAATCCAACCTCCTGTTTATCTCATCCAAATCCGTGGAAGGTTCGAGTATCCACGATCTCAACAATCTCGATCCCATCGATGTGATGCATCTGTCGAGAACCCCGTAGAGAGTTTTGTTCTTTTCCTTGCCCTTCACGGGAAGAAGGTCCAGATTTTCAACTGTGGATGAATCCATCAGTAATTTCTTCTCCCTGTGCAGTTTTTTTGGAAGATCCAGACTTTTCGAAAAAACTTTCTGAGTTTCCTCTATATACGACAGAACCGCACCTACAAGTGGGAGATCTTCCGTCTTCAACTCTAAGAAATCTATATTTTCCAGATGATAGAAATCCTTTATTCTGCCCACGGAGTTCTTTTCATCGTAGAACCAATCGTCGAGGTATTCCACGAATATCCCGAGCTTTTCTTCGTATTCCTTGAATTCTTCGATCATGTCCCGCGGGATCAACAACTGTGAAGCAGATAAGGTTTTGATCCTATCTACCAGTTCTTCCATATCCTTGACACGATATACGAGGAAATCCCCAGTCGATATATCGACCTGAGCTATGTTCAGCTCACCATCCTTCATTCTGTGGACGAATATCATGTAATTGTTGGATCTATCCTTCAGAAGATTTTCCTCCACTATCGTTCCAGGGGTTACAACCCTCGTTACTTCTCTTTTCACCAGTCCTTTGGCTTTCTTTGGATCTTCAACTTGGTCGCATATCGCCACCTTGTAACCCGCATCGATGAGTTTCTTCAGGTAATTCTCCAGAGCATGGTGTGGAATCCCAGCCATCGGAGCACCGTTACGCGATGTGAGGACTATCTGAAGAACATTCGAAATCGTCTGTGCATCCTCGAAGAAAGCCTCGTAGAAATCACCGAGTCTGAAGAGAAGGATCGAATCCCTGTACTTGGATTTTATCCTCTTGTATTGAAGCATCATAGGAGTCAAGGTTCGATCTTCCGAGCCTTGAAACATCCCACTTCACCACCTCACCGTACAGAGGACCTGCACTCACCCTGTTTATCTTAACGTATACTTTTCTGCCGATCATCTCATCAACTCCCTTGAATATGACTATCTTGTTGTTGATCGTCCTACCGTAAAGATCACCGGTTTTCTTCAGCTTCCCCTCACCTATGATCTCGACCGTTTTCCCAACGTATCTTTCGTTCAACGACCTGTTTATCCTCTTTTGAAGATTCAACAGAAATTGCAGTCTTCTGACCTTGATGTCCCTTGGAACATTGTCCTCGTAGAATCTGTAAGCCAAGGTTCCCTCCCTTGGGGAGTATATGGCAAGGTTCAATCTTTCAAATTTAGCGGTTTCCACGAGCTTGACGGTTTCCATGAAATCATCCTCGGTTTCGTTCGGGAAACCCACGATTATGTCGCTACTTATCGAAACACCCTCTATCTTATCTCTTATCTTTTTCAAAAGTTGAATGTAATCCGCGACGGTGTAGTTTCTCTTCATGAGTTTTAGAATCCTATCACTTCCAGATTGAACTGGCAGATGGATCGACCTCGCTATCTTCCCATTCTTCGCTATGACATCTATTAACTCATCCGAGAAATCCGAAGGATAGGAAGTCAGAAACCATATTCTCTCGAGCTTTTCAAATTTCACTGTTTCCTCGAGAAGCTTCGCAAGGCTCGTTCCATCTCCCAGATCTTTCCCGTATGAATCAACGTTCTGACCGAGATAGGTTATCTCTATGTATCCCTTTTTCACGAGATCCGAGACCTCTTTCAAAACATCATCCATCCGCCTGCTCTTCTCCCTACCACGCGTGTAGGGAACTATGCAGTATGAGCAGAATTTGTTACATCCATATATCACCGTGACCCAGGCATGATGGGAACTCAACCTGAAACGCGGAACGGTGTGATCCAGTTCATCGAGATGATCCCCAAAATAGGCGAATCTTTCACCCTTTTTTGCCCTCTCCAAAAGGTCCAATATCTTAGTTATCGATCTCGTTCCAAACACAAAATTCACGAAATCATATTTTTCTATTATCCTTTCCCTCTCTTTCTCCGCTACACAACCACAGACCGCAACTATGAGGTTTGGTTTTTTCATCTTCAATTTTTTAATTTCCCCCAGTTTTCCGTAGAATTTCTCCTCAGCTTTTCTTCTAACCGCACAGGTGTTTATTATCACAATATCAGAATTCTCCGGGTCCTCGACAAGCTCATGGGACCCGGAGATGAGGATACCAGCTATAGCTTCGGAATCGTTGGTGTTCATCTGACAGCCGAACGTCCTTATGTAGAATTTCAACCTATCACCTCAGGAAGAAAGGTTTATCCGGGAACAGGGAACCGAAAACGAGCGACACGACGGACATCAACTTTATCAGAATGTCCATCGAAGGTCCAACCGTATCTTTGAGTGGATCTCCGACCGTATCTCCAACGACAGCCGCTGCGTGCGTTGGGGTTCCCTTACCACCGAGATGTCCAGCCTCTATGTATTTTTTCGCGTTGTCCCATGCTCCTCCAGCATTCGCGGAGTAGATCGCTATCATTATCGCGCTCGCCAAACCACCTATCAGAAGACCAGCAACCGCGTATTTTCCGAAGAGAAATCCTATTATAAACGGTGTTACTATGGCTATCAATCCCGGGAGTATCATCCTGACGAGAGCTCCATGAGCCGTTATCGCTATGCATCTTTTGTAATCCGGCTTCTCTTCACCCTTCAATATACCGGGTATTTCTGTGAACTGTCTCCTTATCTCCTGTATCATGAGGAATGCGGAATCAGCGACACCGTTTATCAAAAGTGATGTAAAATAGTGTGGAAGCATCGCACCTATTATTATTCCGACGAGTGTGTATGGATCGACCATGTTTATCACTGGATTGACCGTTATCTGTTGAACGGTCTGTGCGGATGACCAGATGTAGGATACGATCAGAGACAGAGCTGCGAATGCTGCTGATCCTATCGCAAATCCTTTACCTATCGCTGCGGTCGTGTTTCCAACCGAATCAAGCCTGTCGGTTATTTCCCTGACTTTCGGATCGAGATCAGCCATCTGCGCTATTCCACCCGCATTGTCTGCAACGGGACCGTAGCTGTCAACACTAACTATGTATCCAACGAACGAGAGCATACCGAGAGCGGCTATCGCTATTCCATAGACACCAGCTGCCCAGTAAGCCACAAGGATAGCTAAGGACAGTGTCAGAACGGGCCAGAATGTGCTTCCCATACCCAATGCCAATCCACTCGTTATGTTCACAGCCACCCCAGATTTCGTCTTTTCCGCGAGCGTTTTGACCGGTTTGTAATCGTCGGATGTGTAGTATTCACTCAACTTACTTATTATTATTCCAGCCAACAAACCGCTTACTATAGCCCAGAAGGGTCTCCACCTCGATCCAACTCCTTGGAAGAGGATGAATTTATCCTTGAAAACATAATCCACCTTTATGACGTTGACTATCACGATGGTGAAGAGCATGACCAGTATTCCGGTGAATACATTACCGAAGGACAGTGATTTCCTCGCATCCTTCGTTTTCCTCAACCTCACGGTTATCACACCGATCATCGATGCGACTATTCCACTCGCAGCGAGTGCGATCGGGAGTGTTATCATCGCTGTGTACTGTTCTTTCGTCATCGATGGGTCAGCTATCCTCATGTACATCGCGAGAACAATGGCTGAAACTATCGATGCAACGTAAGATTCGAGTATATCCGCACCGAGTCCAGCCACGTCTCCGACGTTGTCTCCAACGTTGTCGGCTATCGTCGCGGGATTTCTCGGATCATCCTCCGGTATTCCCCATTCCACCTTTCCAACGATATCTGCACTCATGTCCGCTGCTTTCGTGTACATTCCTCCACCGACCCTATCGAACAGAGCTATCAAACTCGCCCCGAGGGAATAGGAACTTATGAGCATGACCCCATCTAAGTAGGATATTCCCTTGACATGTTCCAGCTTCACATTCTCGAAGAAGAAGGAATCCTTGAATATGAGCATGATGATGCTCAAACCGACTATGGAGAATCCAGCGACGGACAATCCCATGACGGAACCACCTGTGAAGGCGACCCTGAATGCTTCGAAGAGTCCCTTCTGTGCGGCGTTGGTGACCCTGGCGTTGGCTCTCGTCGCGGCATACATACCTATGACACCAGCCATCTCGGACACGAAAGCCCCGAACAACAAACTGAAGGCATATCTCGGATAGAAGATTATGCCCAGGATCACCGCTATTATGAAAGCAACCAGAAAGATGTTTCTCCCCTCAGCAATCAGAAAGGTTGAAGCGCCTTCCTGTATCGACTTTGAGATATCCTCAAGTTTTTTTCCACCCACATCCCTCTTGAGCATATCCCTTAACATGACGAATCCAAGAATCGAAGCTATTACGCCGGTTGTCAAGGAATAGTAAAGTATGCCCATGATCTTTCCCTCCTTCCTACTCCATCTTTTGCGCTCCTTCTATCCCCCCCACGAAGAGTTCTTTCACAGTGTCATGTGAACCAAGAGTGCTTTTATGGAATGAAGCCTGTTTTCCGCTTGATCAAAAATAACGCTATTTTTACTTCTTGAAACTTCCTTGGTCACTTCCTCACCATAATGTGCGGGCAGGCAATGCATGAATATTGCATTCTCCTTAGCCAATCCCATCAGCTCCATATCGACCCTGTATTTCTCGAAAGCCCTCCTTCTCTCTTCCGCCTCACTTTCCTGTCCCATGCTCGTCCACACGTCTGTGTAAACAACATCCGCATCCTTCACGACTTCCTTAGGATCATCCGAGAAGAAGATCTCCGCCCCTGTTCTTTTGGCGATCATTTTGGCTTCTTCCACCGATTCTTCATCCAACTCGTATCCTCTCGGAACAGCCATCCTGAAGTTCATTCCAACCATGACACATGCATACATCAACGACCTTGAAACGTTGTTTCCATCACCGACGAAAGCCACCGTCACCTTGTCGAAAGTTCCTCTCTTCTCGTAGATTGTGAGAAGATCCCCGAGAGCCTGCGTGGGATGTTCAAAATCACTCAAACCATTTATTACGGATACGCGGGAATTCTTCGCAAGTATTTCGACCACCTCATGTTCAAAAACCCGCGCCATTATCACATCTGCCATTCTTGAGAGAACCTCCGCTATATCATCGATGTCTTCCCTCTTACCGAGTTTTATGTCATCTGGACCAAGGTAAATTGCATGACCACCGAGTTGTGTCATCGCAGTTTCGAAAGCCATTCTCGTTCTGAGGGATGGTTTTTGAAATATCATCGCGAGTGTCTTACCCTTCAACACATCCATGACCTTTCCCATATAGAGATCTTTCTTCAAATCGAGAGCGGTCTCAATTATCTGCATTATTTCCTCGAAATCCAGGTCCCTGATTCTGAGAAGGTCCTTTCCCTTGATCCTCTTCATCCCTGTACCTCCCGTATCAATTTGTATTTAACTCTTTCAATCCCTTTTCGACGATTTCCTTCGTATCCCTCGCTATCAAAAGTTCCTCGTTGGTTGGTATGACCATCACCTTCACCTTTGAGTCATCCGTGGATATTATCCTCTCCTCACCCTTGAATTCATTCTTCTCGACATCTATTTTCACACCGAGATATCCCAGATAGTTCTCGCAAATCTCCCTTCGGAGAATTGAAGAGTTTTCCCCAACTCCCGCTGTAAAAATTATCACATCGACACCGTTCATGGCTGCAGCGTAGGCACCTATGTATTTGGCTATGCGGTATTCGTAGATGTCCAGAACGAGCCTCAACCTTTCATCACCTTTCATTGCTCCTTCCTCTATGTCTCTCATATCACTGCTGAGTTCACTCAAACCGAGAACACCACTCTTCTTGTTGAGAAGATCGTAAACTTCACCCGCACTCATTCCTTCCTTTTCCTGCAAGAAGGTAACGATGGCTGGATCAATATCACCGGATCTCGTTCCCATGACCAAACCTTCCAGAGGGGTGAAACCCATGGAGGTGTCTATGGATCTTCCGTATTTAACCGCAGCTATGGAAGCTCCATTACCGAGATGACAGGTTATGATCTTCAATTTCTCGTAGGGGATGCCGAGAATCTCCGCTGCTCTCCTCGACACGTATCTATGGGATGTTCCATGGAAACCGTATCTTCTTATTCTGTATTTCTCGTAATAGGAATACGGGATGGCATAAAGGTATGCTTTCTCGGGAATGGTTTGGTGAAATGCGGTATCGAAAACAGCCACCTGTGGAACATTTGGAAGAAGTTTCATCGCAGCCTTTATTCCCATTATGTTCGGTGGATTGTGCAAGGGAGCGAGATCGGAGTTTTCCTCTATCACTCTCAGCACCTCATCATCGATTCTAACTGAATTTGCGAACCTTTCTCCTCCGTGGACGACCCTATGCCCCACCGCACTTATCTGGTCGAGATTCTCTATGACTCCCATTTCCCTATCTTGAAGGGTTTTCAGAACGAGAGATAAACCCTTCTCGTGATTCGGAACATCCTCCTCTATTACATATTTTCTATCCCCTTTCCTGTGGTTCAAACGTGACCCCTTTATACCTATCCTTTCGAGTAACCCCTTAGACAAAACCTTTTCATCCTTCATATCTATGAGTTGATACTTTATCGAAGAACTTCCGGAATTTATCACCAAAATTATCATGGAATCACCCCTCAAGCTTTTCCGGCTGAACCGAGTATTCTCATTCTCTCCTTCACAACCTCTTTGATAGCTTCGATCGATGGTTTCAACAGCTTTCTCGGATCGAATTCCTTCTTCTTCTCACTCAGGGTTTTTCTGAGATGCGACATGAAAGCCATTCTCAGGTCCGTATCGGTGTTCACCTTGTTTATCCCGTATTTCACGGATTCTTTGAGCATATCCGTTGGTATTCCCTTCGCGCCTTCTATTTCCGCACCATACGAGTTGGCAAGCTCTATCAATTCTTGAGGAACGGAGGATGCACCGTGCAGGACGAGAGGAATTCCCGTTCTCTTCTTGACCTCTTTCAGCCTTTCAAAATCGAGCTTCGGTTCTCCCTTGAATTTGAACGCACCGTGGCTCGTTCCAATTGCTGGTGCGAGAAAGTCTACCTTCGTCTTCTCAACGAACACCTCTGCTTCCTCTGGATTGACGAGGACAGCCTCC
>Ga0190316_1000200_pt1 | contig 16506 bp, 19 predicted proteins | sample 48701112_MG_FD_161663 | JGI IMG/M metagenome (GOLD analysis project Ga0190316, IMG submission 161663) | Hydrothermal vent sediment bacterial communities from Southern Trench, Guaymas Basin, Mexico - 4870-11-1-2_MG | ecosystem: Environmental > Aquatic > Marine > Hydrothermal vents > Sediment ... | reverse complement strand
TGAAGACCTTATGCAGTCCGGAATCATTGACCCGACAAAGGTCGCCCGCATAGCGCTTCAAAATGCAGCCAGCGTCTCCGCTCTGCTCATTACCACTGAGGCCATGGTCGCCGAGATTCCCAAGGAGGAGCCGGCAGGAGGAGGCATGCCTCCCGGCGGAATGCCCTCAGGCGCCATGATGTGAGATGAACAACAGGCCGCTGGGTTATAAGATCCGGCGACATTAAGTCATAAAAGCCCTTCTTGTTTAACAGAAGGGCTTTTTTATTGCCTTTGCAAAGTCCGGTTTCATGGCGTTGACTGTAAAGATGGAATAGCCAAAACGTATAGCGGCTTCTTTAGTTGAAAGCTTTTCCACGCACAAGGCACGTAATGTTTTGTATCGTTTGTGGAGAATTTGCTCGGGTTCGAAGAAAAATAGAAATGAGATTTAGCTGTAACTGAATTGGGAGAAAATGGCTATAAAGTCAGTAAGTTGACTAAATTCGTTTGGAAGATCTATTTACAGATGAGACCTGATCTTCGGATAGCCTTGATTCGTTCAAGGACAGGCGGATGGCTGTAACACATGAAGACCTTGAACGGATGTGGCGTGAGATTAGAAAGGTTATCTACACTCAACTTTTTCAGTCCATTAATCATGGCATCAGCATCTCCATATGTCTCCACGGCAAAAGCATCGGCCTCGTACTCGTTTTTTCTGGAAATTATGTTCTCCATGAGCCCTATCAACATCGCGATGGGTGTGTAGAGGAGACCAAAGAAAAAGAGGCTGGCGTAAACAGACAGATGTTCCATTTTGAATGCAGCAAATAGCCGTTCATTTTCGACGAAAAAGGATAGCAGAAAAAGCGTCAGCCCCATTACAACTACTGACCTGACTATTGCCTGGATAATGTGTTTTTTCTTGTAGTGTCCCATTTCGTGCGCGAGAATCGAAACAAGCTCATTTACAGAGTGTCTTTCTATTAATGTGTCGAGCAGTACAATTCGGCGTGAATGCCCGAAGCCAGTGAAAAACGCATTGCTCTTGGATGATCGCCTGGAGCCGTCCATCTTGAAGATGCCCTTCATCTTGAAATGCTGTGCCTTTGCGTAATTTTCAATTGCAGTCTTCAGCTCACTTTCTTCAAGCGGCACAAACTTGTTGAAGATTGGCATGATAACCACAGGGGCAATAAACATAAAGAAAATCTGAAACAGCGTAATCGCCACCCAGGAATAAATCCATGCCAGGTTGCCGGTTTTTTCAAAAAACCAGAGAACAGCGGCAAACACTATTCCACCGATCAGAGCGGTCAGTATTAATGACTTAATAGTATCCAACAAATATGTCTTGGGCGTAGTCTTATTGAAACCGTATTTTTCTTCTATCACAAAGGTGTTGTATATGGAAAACGGCAGGTTCAGGATCTTGCTTGCAAAAATCAGTATTCCCGCAAAGACGAGTCCTGTAAGAATTGGTCCCTGTCCAAGGCTTATCGCTATCCGGTCCACAAAATTGAAACCGCCAGATAGAACAAATACGATTGTTATAAGCGTCTGGAATGTGTCCACGCAGATTCCGTATCTGGTGTTTTCCCGCAGGTAATTCTGTGATTGCCTGTATTTCTCGGCATCATAGTAACCTTTGAACTCCGCCGGAAGCTCGGTCGATACGTGCCGGACATTCAGCCAGTCCGAGACCAGATCAAGCAGGTAGCGTATGATAAGGATCAGCAGAATGACTACAAGATAAGCGTTCATACAGGCGGCCTTTGTCGGGAACAATGAGGATCGACAGGCAGGGAGGGGGCCGGGCTCATTCCTTTTTCCGCATTCCTGACTATCCGCTCCCCGTCCAGCTCTGAAATAAAATGCTTTAGAACCAACATCCCCTTTTCACGTTTGTATGCAGCCTAACGTGGATTAGATCGAGCAGGATTCTCTTCGGATTTTATAGTGTTTTTATCCAGTTTGCGTTGTCTTTTTTGATCTTTCTTTTTCTTCCTTGCTAATTCTTTCTGTCGTTTATTAAATTGATAATTTGATCTTGCCAATTTTTCACCTCCTTGGCTATTATTCTTGATAATGGCAAAAAGATAGAGAAGTTTGGGCCGGACAGGCATGCATAAATTCAAACGAAACAAAAGGGCACCCCCTCGATATCAGAAGGAATGCCCTTTTTACTCAGAACAGGAATTTAAATCACGGTGACATTTACGGCGGCAGGACCTTTTTGTCCTTGCTCTATGTCAAAGGAAACTCGGTCACCTTCATTGAGGGATTTAAAACCGTCTGCATTGATTGCTGAATGATGAACAAACACATCCGATCCATCTTTCTGCTCAATGAATCCGAACCCTTTTCGGTCATTAAACCATTTAACAGTTCCATTGGTCATGATGATATCCTCCTTTCTTAAAAATTTTCAACGTCGCAAACTGGAGGATGCCACTTTGACAAATGGATTGTTCCTTCAGAACGAAACTGCCCAGCCAATTAAAGACGGGACTTTATTGATTAAACAATCATAACCTTTCTTTGGATCGAGAGCAAGCTAAAAGGCTTTGTGCCGTCCCGTTTTTTGATCCTCCCGGGTCAGGCCGATATGGAAAAGATATTTATTTTGGGGCAGGGAAAGCGGGCAAGAGTTCCAGGGGACAGATTACCCCGAATTATGCAGCAGCCAAGTTTGCCAAAGATGCGAGGTGGAAGGCACGCAGACGTACTTTTGTGCTTCAAGTACACCATAACTTACTGATTTTTCTATTTGTTCCTTATTGTTCGGTGTTTGAAGTGCATAATTTGGGATTACAGCTACTTAGGGCCTTGATTGGATGAGCAGGAAACCCGGGCTAGAATCGGAGTGATGCTCCTTCCTTGTTCAAAAAACGCTTAAATTTTTCATAGATGTTCCAAAAGCCTTCAACCGCCTCTTTCCCGGCCTCGGTGAGCTTTGCTCCCCCTCCCTTCTTACCTCCGACAGAAGTCTCAACAAGAGGCCGCCTGGCCTGGCGGTTAATGGAGTCCACAAGCTCCCAGGCGTGCCTGTAGGACATACCCATTGATTTTGCCGCTTTTGAGATAGAACCAAATTCAGATATGCGCTCAAGAAGCACCACCCTGCCATAACCGAGAAAGGTCCCGCTTGCACCTTCTATCCACATCCGTCCCTTTAATTCATAGCCGCCTTTTTTGACCGCAACGTCAGCCGGACTCAGGTCTTTGTTAGACGGCTTGAATCCGGGCCTTGTTTTTCTCCGCATTATAACGCCTCCAATTGCAGCTCATGTCCTTGTCTTGACAATCGTTATTCCCGAATGTATATAACCATAAAACTGAAGCCATTCTTTTATAGAGCGCAATAGATTCCTTCATAATGATTTTTAACAACCCGGTCCTTGAATCAGCAAGTTCTTTTGCCAAAAACAGACTGATAATATTTGTTGCCCGGCATAATAATAGTGTTAGCTGAAACATAAATATTATTTGAGATAGAAATGTAAATATCCGGTGAACCCGTTATATCCCGCCTTGAACCGGTTGCCTTTTTCCGGGTTTCAAAGCTCACCCATTGCAGACCGGAGAGGCAGTGCAATCCGGCCCGCGATCGAAACCCTGCAAAAGGCAAACCGCTCCTGCGGCAGCCGGTCACACAGGGGAGCTCCTTCTGAAAACGATTTGCGTCAGCCCTGTAGTTTTCTTGGTCTTCGCAGCATGGGAAACCCCCGGCTCCGGAGCGCAGCGAAGGAGAACGGGGGAGGGTCTCCCATGCTGCAAAGGCCTTAAGAAAACAAGGGGCGAGAGCATGTTGGAAGAAGGAGCACCCCTGTGTGACCGGCTGCCGGTGGACCACGGACGGGTTCATAAGAATATTTACATAGAAATTACGGTCATAGGACATGTCCGCAGGTAGGGATGCAGCACACAAACTCTATAAGAAAGTAATTGTTATGTGGAAGAAATGTCTTCTTGCGTTTTTAACTTTGTTTGCCTTTGTCTCTTCTCCTGCTGTTGCGGATGACCTGCTCAGGATTAACGCTGATATAAGATACAGGTGGGAATATGAGGACAACTTCAATCAGAAGTTTTACGGGAAAAATCCCCCGAAAGGCGACTCGGATGACGGGTTTCTGCTTCAAAGGATTCGGCTCACCTTTGATTTCAACCCGCACAAGAATGTGCATATCTCTGCGGGCTTACAGGATTCAAGGGCCTATGATGTAGCCCTTCCTGATGACGCCTTCTATAACTCAAGATTGGGGCTTGAGCACAATCCAAACAAAGATTATTCGGAGCCATTTGACACCTACCTTGAGCTGAAAAAACTTTTCGGCAGGAAACTCAGTCTAAAAGGGGGCAGGCAGATCATAGCCTATGGGGACAAAAGGATTTTTGGTCCCGGTAAATGGGGTAATACCGGGCGATATATATGGGATGCAGTAAAACTGTCATACAGATTTGGAGATAACTTTGTAGATACATTCTACGGGAGAAACATTATCCATGAACCTGACAGGTTCTCATCAGATCACCGTCACTTCTTTGAAGGTTGTGCTGTCTATAGCCATTTCCTTGTTCCGATGCAGGGCAGGGGCTTCTGTTTGGAGCCCTTTTTTGTAAGGAAATGGGATACGCACGCAAATTTTAAAAGCGAAGACAATACCTTTGATGATTTTTATTCAAATTATTACGGCTTAAGGACCTATACCGAAATCCTTCCGGGGTTTGATTACGATTTTACCTTTGTCTGGCAGACCGGCGAGTGGGGAAATGACGACTTAGAGGCCTATGGTTACCATCTGCTTGCCGGCTATAAATTCAGGACGGTTCCGTGGACTCCGCGGATCAGCGCTGAATTTTCCTATGCCTCCGGAGACGGGAACCCCACAGACGGTGACAGAGGCACCTTTGACGGGGTTTTCGGGGCCAGGGATAGAATGTACGGCCGGATGAACCTGATGGACTGGAAGAATCTGCAGGATGTCCAGGCCAATCTGGAATTCAAGCCCCTTAAAAACCTGGGCTTCAAGGCGGAGCTGCACAGGTTCTGGCTTGCAGAAGACAAAGACGCCTGGTACCAGAACCAAAAGGTCTATAAGGACAAAACCGGCAAATCAGGTAACGAACTCGGGGTGGAATTTGATATTGTCGGAAAGTATATCACTCCCTTCAAGGGATTGGAATGCCAATTCGGCTATGGCCATTTCTGGCCCGGAGAATTTGTCAAAAAGATGGCCGATGATGTTGAGGCCGACTGGTGTTTCCTCCAGCTTCACTACCGGTTTTTCGAGGCTCTCCTATGAATGTTTTTAGAGACATCAAAAAACTCAATCTGCTGGTTGTTGCATTATTCCTTTGCCTCTCCTCTTCTGTCACTCTTGCTCAGGAAGGGCAGGATATAGGCATGGCCGTAGAGTTTATGGATCATGCTGCCTGTGCCTACGTGGCCGGGGACAAGAGTTGGTTTAAAAAGGAAGGGCTCGAGCTGTCTACCTATGAAAGCTATGTGACCGGCATGGCCCTGGCTGCGGCCCTGGCCCGGGGAGATATTCAGGCGGCCTATATCTGTCTGGTGCCGGCCATAAATGCCTATGCCAATGCCGGGGTGCCCATAAAGATCATTGCCGGGACACATAGATACGGCTACGGCCTGGTAGCCGACCCCAGGAAGGTAAAGACCGTTAAGGACCTGGAGAGACCCGGCCTCCGGATCGGCTGTGTCAGGGAGGGCGGGGCCGCGGACGTCCTTCTTCATAAGACTATTGACCGATATGGTCTCGATCCGTCCAGGATATTAAACAAGGTCCAGCGGATGAACCCGCCGAGACAGTTACTGGCAATCAAAATGGGCCGGATTGATGCCGCCTTTCTGCCGGAACAGTGGGCCAGCATGGCCGAAGACTGCGGCTTTAAAATGTTGCTCACGGCCCAGGATCTCTGGCCCAGGATGCAGGGAAGCGTTCTGGTGGTCAAAGAAGAATTGATAAGGAAGCACCCGGATATAGTCAGAAGATTGGTAAGGGTGACCCGGAAGGCAACCGATTGGGTCAACCGGCATCCGGAAGAGGCTGCGGCCGTTATGGCCCGGCGGTTTTCAATAACCGCGGAGAAAGTCCTGCCGGTCAAGGTGGTCAAGACGGCCGCCAGGTTTGAGATCACCCCTGAGGTCCTGAAGCGCTCTATGGGCCGGTTGGAATATACCACTTCTATCGATCCGGAAATGGTGCAAGAGGTGATAGATTATACGGCCGGGCTGGGTTACATAAGAAACAGCTTCAAGGCCGGGGATATCCTGGATCTGAGATCTTTAAGATGAACCGGGTCGTGAAAATAAGGCCAAGGTGGGGGATAATACCTGTAGCCATATTTCTGGCTATATGGGAGATCACCGCCCGCCTCGATCTTGTTCCGGGCCACTTTTTCTTTCCTCCTTTCTCGGAAGTTCTGCGGGAATTTTATGAGTTGAGTGCCAACGGGGTCCTGGCGGCGAATTTTCTCAGCAGCCTGACTAGGGTCCTGATCGGCTTTTGCACCGGCTCTATGGCCGGGCTGGCCATTGGTATCCTGATGGGATGGAGCAATATCCTGGATAAGGCCTTCAGCCCCTTGATCAGCCTTCTCTATCCCATCCCGGCCCTGGGCTGGCTGCCTCTTCTGATGCTTTGGATCGGGATAAATGAAATCCTGCCCATAGCCATAATCTTTATCTGTTCCTTTTTCCCCGTCTGTTACAATACAGCTACCGGCATCAGGAATATAGATAAGAGATTCATTCAGGCCGCCAGGACCCTGGGGGCATCTGATAGCAGAATTCTTGCGACCATTGTCCTCCCTCTGGCCCTGCCGACCATATTCACCGGGCTGAGGCTGGAGGCCGGGATGGCCTGGAGGGTGATAATAGCCGCTGAAATGGTGGCCATCCCTACCGGAATCGGGGCCCTGCTCATGAAGGCCGAAAGTCTTATGCGCATAGACATAATTATAGTCTGCCTGATGGTCCTGTCCCTGACGTGCTTTTCCTTTGAGCGATTCTTTACCTGTCTGGAGGCCAGGCTGACCCGCAGGTGGACCTGCCATGACCGCCATTGAACTGCGGAATATAGAGAATTATGCCTGCCGGGGGGTAAATCTAAACGTCTTATCCGGTGAGTTGCTGGTACTTCTCGGGCCCAACGGGGCCGGAAAAACCACCCTCCTCAATATTATCGCCGGCCTGACCGGATATAAGGGTTCGGTCCTCTTTGACGGCCGTCCCATAGATGAACTTCCCGCACGGGAGAGAAGGGCGGGTTATCTCTTTCAGGATCTGGTCCTGTTTCCCCATCTTGACGTGGCCTCAAACATCGCCTATGGACTGAGAGCCCGGAGATGGCCGAATGAAAAAATCGAGCCGCGGGTCAGGGAATTGCTCCGGTTATTTAAGATGGAACACCTGGCCACCGCCTATCCCCGGCGCCTTAGCGGCGGAGAGAAGCAGAAAGTGGCCCTGTCCCGGGCCCTGGCCCCCTATCCCAAAATACTACTTCTGGATGAGCCGTTGAGCAGCCTGGACTGGCAGACCTCTCGGTATTTGAGATCTGAGCTCAAGGGCATTCAACAGCAGCTCGGTATTACAACTCTGTATGTCACCCATGACATCACCGAGGCAAGAGAGGTGGCCGACAGAATAGCCGTCATCCGTGAAGGACGTATACAACAGATAAGAGGGCCGGAAGACTTGCATGCCTCCTTTTTGACCAACTCTTTAATCTTTCTCAGAGACAGACAACTAAATAATGTCTGAACGAAAATCCCCGGTTCTGCCCACATATAATCCCAAATTATGCAGCGAAGGCCATTTATAGATAATCAGCAACTGATTTATCAAAATAACCTGCTGTTTTTTAATGCAAAAAGCCTCCTTTCCTGGTAAAATAAGATTGTCTGAAAACAAGAAAGGGAGGCGCCAAATCTGGGTTTATATTTCCAGGTGCGGCAGAAGGGCGTATAATAATTTTATATACAGCGGATTTTGTGACTTTGACATTTTATGATTAACATTTAATGAACATTCCCTGATACTTTAAGAAAGGATATTACGTCGATGACACCCGAAGACAAGGCGATCATAGCAGAGTGGTACCGGAATGTTGACGGCGAAATCCGCATCGGTCTTATCCGGACAGAAGATGATCGCGGCAAGCAAATTCAGACGTTTTGCGAGGACCTTAGCCGTCTGGCTCCAGGCATCCGAATTGAACAAGAGGAGAGTGACGGAGAACAGTTACCGGAAATCAGTATAGGGCAGAATATAAGCTATCAGGCCGTGCCTTCGGGAAGAGAGCTGGCACCGTTTCTGGATGTACTGAGCGACCGGGCAGCGCTTGCCGGGAAACTGCCCTTGTCCGTTCGGGAAGCCCTCAGTCAGGTCAGGGTCCCAGCGATGCTGAGGGTCTATATTGCCCCCCAATGTCCATTTTGTCCCCAGGCGGTGACCCTGCTGCTGGCTCTTGCCGCCCCGGAAGGCTTGATTTATCTCACCGTTATCGATGGGACCCTGTTCTCTGAAAGGGCCGAAAACGACCATGTCCGGTCTGTACCCACGGTTATATTGGACGATCAGTTCCGATGGACAGGAGCGATTCAGCTCGAAGAACTCGTACATATGATGCTTACCCGGGACCCTTCCCGGCTCGGTACTGATTCGCTCAGAAAGATCATCGAGCAGGGTGATGCCGCGGGTCTGGCGCAGATGATGATGGAAAGCGGGAAAATTTATCCCGCGTTTCTGGATCTGCTGATCCATGAAAAATGGCAAATTCGTCTGGGCGCAATGGTGGCATTTGAATACCTTGCCGAAGAGCGTAAAGAAATGGCCTCGCAGGTTATCGTGCCTTTGTGGGATCGGTTTTCCGGGGTAAACGATCAGGTCAAAGGCGATATCCTCTATGTTCTGGGTGAATCAAAGGATCCGAGTGTGATCCCGAAACTCAAAAGTGTTAGCAACGGTCCTTATTCTGGCGAAGTTCTGGAAGCCGCCATCGAGGCATTAGAAAAATTCTCGTAGAAATATGGCCGGCACTGCCGGAACAGCCCGCCGGGTATGAATGGCACTCAAGGTCTGAAGATCCTACTCTGGCAGATGCCATAAAAAAACTTGACTCAAACCGGCCACTAAGGAAATTATAAATCTCCAATGCCGTTGGAACAAAATGGGTGGCCGGATAACTTAGGATTCAGTGGCCATGGTTGACTTCAGGCCTTCCTCAACCGCTTTCTTTATGTATCACTCATATATTTTCTTCACGAAAAAATCATCATAATACGATTTTACTCATGAGTAAAGTAAGATGCACATGATTATGCGTTTCCATGCGGGAGCGTGAAATGAGGTGAAATACGGATATTCCTGCCAATGGATAGGGTTTAGGGGACGGAGCAAAATGGCGCCAGGTGTTGGCGGGAAATGTAGGCTTTGAACCTTGAGAGCCGGTGGCTCCTTCTCGTAGACCTGTTTCATTCCCCCTCCAAAAAAATTTCCAATTTCCAACTTCAGGCCGTGAACGGCTACGTAAATAGTAACAAGTGAAGCGGCCGAGCGCATTAAAAACCCGGATTTTACCCGACATCGGGCCTATATATGGCGATGTGGGGAGGCATTTGGCCCGATGTCCATTGTTTTTTCCAGACATGGAATGCAAATTTTAATCAAGGAACGCGGCCGCTTTTCTAAACAAAAAAAATACAGGAGGTATTGCGATGTTCAAAAAAGAAAACGTTACAGAAAGCCATGGTATACATGCAGTATGGAAGCCCTGGTTGTTCAGTGTATTGGCAGTCGTGTGTCTGCTTCTTATGGGAATGCAGGGCAAAGTAATGGCAGATGATGGTAGCGCTGAAAAGGGATTTATAGAGGCTATGGATATTAACCTCCAGGCCGAATGCCCGTCAATGCAGGGATTGCCTGAGGATCGTAAGGACGTGAAGGGGTTTAATCATAAAGCACATGCGAGGGAATATTTAAAGGGAAACTCTTCTTTCTCTGATGTGCAATATGATGACGACTTCACCTGTGCAGCCTGTCATCCCGGGGCCGGTTCGCAGGATGAAATCCTCAGGGAGCCTGTATGCAACAGGTTGTCAGGTGCGTTGGCTGCCGCAGGAGGCCCGCAAAACCTGAAAAAGTATTATCATAAAACCTGCCTCGGATGTCACAGGAATATGCACAAGGCCGGAAAAGCAACCGGGCCGGTGAGGTGTAAGGGTTGTCACACTAAGTAATAGTCTTTTGATATGAGCCTCTTACGAAACTGCTTGCAGGTGGCTCAATACCTTAAAGGAGGTTATGCTATGAAAAAGCTTCATATTGTTTTATTATTGTTGGTAACGTGCTTTGCATGGAATATCATGCCATCAACCTGTGAGGCCGCTCGCCAAAAAGGAAAGGTGGCGGCAGTAGTCAAAGAAGATACGGAGATATGTAAGGCGCTGAAGGATCTCCTCCCCGACCATGGAGAAGAGCCGTGCGAAGTAAAGGGCCGGATCTCCAATCTGGTTCTGATACGGGGGACATTGCCTGAGAAACTCGAGCCCGAACAGAGCATCATTCTTAAAGTGAAGGGCTTAGGTAAGTTTATGGCAAAGGTTGTATTCCTTACTGAAAGTGATACTACACTGAATGATATAGCCTCGGCGTTAGTCAGGGAGGAAGGAGGCATTATATGGCGCAGCGGAAAAGACGGTCCTTGTATATTACTCAAAGCAGAAAAGGAGTTTCTGCCTCCTGTGGGAGATGATGTCAGCCTGAAAGTCAAATCTGCAAGGAGAATATTAGAAGGCTGTTAAGCTGAACCCTTCAAATCCAGGGCCCTTTCAGAGAAGCCGGAATTTCCTGACAGGGCCCTTGCTTACCGGGTTTGTTGCGGGTTGCGAGTTAAGAGGTTCAGGGTTCACCGGAAATCCGCGCTGTAGAGGATTTTGGCGGAACTCATGATAAGGTTAGGATGATTTATGTGTAGAGATCATGCTATTAAGGAGTGCCTCCTCCCCTCCAAATATCAACTTCCTCATGTGGTCAAATTCCTCCCTGTTCATGGCTGATTGGTGGGCAATAGTGTTTCGGTATTTCTTGGTCACCGTCTCCAGTTTTTTCAGAAAGGAACTACCGATGGTGACATTACTTGCGGAGCAGACCTCATCGAGAAAATTACTGTATTCTTTTAAGGCGTATTCGCCCTCTAATGTCCGTTTCAAGATAAAGTGGTACTGTCCGAGGGTCAGAGAAGTCACCTCGGGAAAATTTTTCCGGTCAACAACCATGGCAAGATAGGTAAAATAAGATGGCCTGCCTCTATTTTCACCTGTCTGATTGATTTTGAGAAACTCTCCTTTGTTCCCATTGAGGTATCTACAAAACGGCTCCACAAGGATCCGATTTATCTCGGTCTCCAGTGCCTTACACAGTTCCATGCCCACCAGGCTGTAATCAGGCCTTTCTTCCCCTTCAGTAAGCAGCACGGTGTATATCTGCTCTGCTGTGGTCAGATAAGATTTGACCTGTTCTGAAAGCGCCTTCCATAAGTGTGAGCCCATAATATCTTCCACGGTCCTGGCGGCCTCTGCCGGGGACCGGCCTTCAAACGTCGCCTTTGCTTCCATTACCTCAGTGGTCAATCTCACAAAATCTCTTTCGGCCAACGCCCTTGCCTCTTCCTCGGATTCTTTTGCCTGCTTGAGAGTGGCAAGCTGCCTCTCATAGTCCTGTCGAATGGCCGAAATATGATCTTTCATCTCCTTGTCCAGTAACTTTGCCTTATGACGGCCCTGCCACTTAGCCTTTTCCACTCTACTGCTCAGGCTTTCAATCAGACCCTCAAGGGACGACACCCTGCTGCGAAGTTCTCTTATCTGTCCCAGTTGACGATCAATGATCTCCTGCTGTCTGGTCTCTCTGTTGGTCTTTGCCCTGAAAAAGGCCATAAATTCCCTTTCATATATGGACTTCAACTCCCGTTTTATCCTGCTGCTGTTTACTCCCAATTGTATGGCCTGCTCCAGCAACCGGCAGGCCTTCCGCTTTTGATACCTTCTGAGGGCTATCAGCCCGAGATACATATATGCCTCGCCACATTTAGGATCAAGGGCGATCGCCTTTCTGAAGTATCTCCTGCCCGATGGTGGATATCTTAATGAAAACAAGCGCAGACACAGGATTGCGGCAACGATTATTAGTAAAGAAATAAAGCCGATTCGTTGCCATCCAAGCAGGGGAAGCGTGACGCCAATAATAGTTAAGAGGAGGATAAAAGAGAAAATTAATAGGACATACACGGGAAGAAAATGACGTATGATAAAATTGCGTTTGGCAAAATAATTCGTTATAGCTATCCTGGCTTCATAGAGGCAGCCAAGCTCCATCCATGCCTTGACATCGTCCGGATTTTGGGAGACATGACTTTTCTGCTCGTTTATGAGCAAGTCGTAATGACAGGGATCTGAAATATCCTTCTTCCTTCTGTTTTTCTCCATGCTGTACGACACCTGCATTGCAGCGGCACTCAAAATGAAAACTCCCATACTGTTGAACTATAAGCCCTTGAACTCGGTCTCACCCACCAATAGCACTACAATGCTCAGATGAAGCCTTCCACCAACCCCCATGTTCCTCTCCGGCATAGAAAAGTAAATTTACTGTGAGCTTCAATCCTCTTGTCTATTACAATCCGTGTCTATATAGGTGTCCTGTAGTATTACAACCGGATATGCCTTTCCGTGTTACAGACAACTGGAATGATAGTTTTCCATTTTCAAGGTATGTCAAATGTTATGATGATATGCGATGCATGCGGATATCTTATGTGACTGAGGGACACTGTACTTGACCCACCTGTAATTTCCATTTCCCATATCGGAAAACCCCATCTTTTCCCAGAAACCCCTTGCCGTACCTCTTACCCTGTCTGCAATAATCTCACGTGCCGTTTCCTTGAACTGATTCAGTACCTGTGTCGCAAAGCCGTGTCTCTCAAACTCCGGAAAAATATTGATGTTTTTGATGATAATTTTCCTGTAGATCCTCTTTATCCTTACCTTGCCGATACGGGTATCTCCAAGTTCAATATTCACCCAGCAGTAGCTTGGATCTCCTTGTTTGATGTTTTCTGTCTTGATGATCAAGTTATCCGCCATTTCATGAAAGGTGATTGCCATATCAGAAAATCCTGCTTTTTCTGACGTTGTCGAGTGTCATATATATCAGCTTTTTGGCACGATCCACTATAGGATCGCCATGTCCAGGGTAAATAGAGGTGATGTTTCTTCTTGCGATCTTTTCAAGGGCCTTGAGGAAGGCCACCGAATATGAACCGCCTGTTGTTGTGATACTCAATGATGTATCACCTGAAAACAGGACGGCTTCTTCTTCACAGTAAAGGCAAATCGAATCACTGGTATGGCCTGGTGTGTGTATGACATCAAATGTCCTGTCCGCCACCTTCAGGGTTTGCCCGTCCCTTAAGGCGTGGCCAACCCCGTTAAATGGATGAAAGCTATAGACCTCCGGGTTATATTCATCCTTGATGGTTGGAAGAAGGCCCGCATGGTCAAAATGCCCATGGGTCAGTATGACCTTATCCACCTTATTCTTGCCTACCCCGGTGTCGAGCTGCCTTATCTTGTCGATTATCGAAGGATCTCTTCCCACGTCAATCAGGGTATTGACATCATCCATGGCATTGTAGCTGCCCAGTAGAAGATAGACATTGGATGTGTACACACTGCTCTCTGCTGTAAGATTTATGATTTTCATAGCCGTTCACGGAACGGTGAAATTAGAAAATAGAAATTGGAAATTTGGCCTTCACGCTTTTGTGCTGTTGATGAACGCATTCAATTTTGGGCCAAGTTTTTCAACTATTGCTTTGTATTCTGCCGCGTCTGACTCAGATAAAACTTTTCTTCTGATGAGTTTTCGCAACCATGATTTGGTTTCTTCAAGTGAACCTCTTGAATATAGATAGAACTTTTTCCTGTCAGCGGGAGTATACCGACCATACCCTTCCGCTATATTGGCAGCTATGCTGTCGGATGATCGTATTATCTGATAGCCCACGGTGTCCTGAACCTTTTTGTTCCACATATCAAAGGCCTGCCAGACCATATCTGATAACTCTTCTGCCGGTTTGTAGACATCCAGCTCGTAAACTCGTTTCATCCTTCCCTAATTTCCAATTTCTAATTTCAAGCCGTGAACGGCTACTGATTTTCATACTTTCTGAAACAGCTTTATGTTCGGTGTAATCTGCTTGAAACGATATGCCGTTTTTCTTGGCATTTTCTGGGTCTGCTCGGTCGCAAGAAAGCCGCCAGGGGCAAGGGACCTGTGAAACATCCTGATCACCTCAATGCGATCGCACTCCGGGAAATGGAGAAGCACGTTTTTGCATACGATCAGGCCGAAACCATCCCTGATCGGTTCCAACGAGCGTAAATCGTGTCTCTGGAAAGTGATACACTGCTTGATCTCGTCAGCGATCTGAAAATGGCCCGGCTTATTGTTAGCTGAAAAATACTTCTTAAAGATATCTCTTGGTATCCTTTTGACAGTCTCTTCGGGATAAATGCCCTTTGAGACAATCTTGCCGAAATCACGGCTTTCTTCATCAAGGTCTGTGGCGTATATTTTCAGCCGCTTAAACTCGTAATGCCCCAGAGTTTCCTTGAATATAATGGCGAGGGAATAGGGCTCAGGGCCCATGGCGCACCCAGCGTCCCAGACATTAATGTAGCGGTTTTTATGAAGCTCCGGGATTACATGGTCCCTGATGGCGTGAAGGGTCGGTAGGTCTCTGAAGAAAAAGGTGAATGCCATTGTTATCTAAGTTGAGCGATTAGCTGTTAGCCATTAGCGTTTAGCTTTGAAAAATCAAGGCATCACGTTAATTAGAAATAACACCTAACGAGTGAAAGTTTGTAATAGCAAAACATCCTGTAATCATTAAACTAATAGCTAACCGCTAAAGGCTAACCGCTAAAGAGTGAGGTAAGGGCGGGTATGGTGCCCCGCCCTATTCAATCAGATCAAAAATCCTGAAAATCGGCATCCGTGATTTTATTATCGTTCATCGGGATGACAGCTTCAGGGGATACACGTTTTGCAGTCGCCGGCTTTTTGTGGAACCGTTGAACCGGTTTGAAGTCATGTACCCTTCGTTTGGGGGCGCTTATCTGTTTTGCCCTGCCGGTAGTGTCCCCATGTCCGTTTAGCTTAAACAAGGCGATTATACCGTTCAGCTCCTGGGCCTGTGCACTCATCTCCTCAGCGGCCGAGGCGCTCTCCTCAGAATTAGCTGCATTCCGCTGGGTCACTTTGTCCATCTCGGCAACGGCCGTGTTCACCTGTTCAATACCCTGGGCCTGTTCATTTGAGGCCGCGGCAATTTCACTGACAAGCTCGCCAACTTTTTTGGAGCTTTCTGCCACCTCCTTGAACTCTCCATCGGTTTTTACAACCAGGTCTGATCCAACCTTGACCTTCTTGATCGTGTCTTCGATCAGTACGGACGTGTTCTTGGCCGCCTCGGCAGACCGCATGGCAAGGTTCCTGACCTCTTCGGCCACCACGGCAAACCCGGCTCCGGCCTCACCGGCCCTGGCCGCCTCAACTGCTGCATTCAGGGCCAGGAGATTGGTCTGGAAGGCAATCTCATCAATAGTCTTGATGATTTTTTGTGTCTCCTCGCTTGCACCGGATATCCCTTCCATAGATTCGATAAGGTCTTTCATGGACCTCCCGGCGCGTTTAATGACCTGTCCAGTTTCCTGCATGAGGGCATTTGCCTGGTTGGCATTATCCGCATTCTGCTTGGTCATGGAGGACATTTCCTCGAGAGATGAAGAGGTCTCCTCCAAAGCTGAGGCCTGTTCGGATGCGCCTTCGGCCAAAGATTGGCTTGATGAGGCCACCTCCCCGGAGGCTTCACCCACCTGTTCGGCTGCAATGCCTGCCTGGGCAAGCGCCTCTCTCATGCTGGCTATCATCTGATTGATGTTATTTTTCATCTTTTCGTACGCGCCCTGATATTCTCGTTTCAGGCCTGCTGTGAGGTCCTTGTTTGCCGCAGCCTCAAGAGCCACTCCACCGTCTTCTTCAATCAGGCCCTTCAGAGCATCAATACATTGGTTCAGGTTATTCTTGATCTCATTGAAGTCACCCTTGTACTCATCTGTGATGGGCTCGGGGATGTCACCTTTTGAGATCCTGTCCACATACTCGGCGCTCACATTGAAAGGTCCCACAAAGGCATCGATCAGTTCATTGACGCCGCCTACCAGGGTACCCCAGCCACCGGCAAATTTCTCTGCATCACCGCGGGTATCCAGCTTGCCGTCCTTTGTGGCCTGGATAAGGTTATCAGTCTCCTTAAGCAGGCCGGTCATGACATCAATACATTGGTTCAGGTTATTCTTGATCTCATTGAAGTCACCCTTGTACTCATCTGTGATGGGCTCGGGGATGTCACCTTTTGAGATCCTGTCCACATA
>Ga0190316_1000199_pt1 | contig 16531 bp, 37 predicted proteins | sample 48701112_MG_FD_161663 | JGI IMG/M metagenome (GOLD analysis project Ga0190316, IMG submission 161663) | Hydrothermal vent sediment bacterial communities from Southern Trench, Guaymas Basin, Mexico - 4870-11-1-2_MG | ecosystem: Environmental > Aquatic > Marine > Hydrothermal vents > Sediment ... | reverse complement strand
GGGGGTTATATGGCGTGCCACTTTTACCCCTACTCTTAAGACCTTTAACATAATCGCTCTTAAGGGGTTCATAACGGCGGTATTAAGTTTATCTACTAAAATAACATATTTAGTAACATGTGACCGAATTTTTAGGTTATAAAGTATTACCAGAATTGCGGATTAACCAGCCATGTTTAAAGGTTTATATACTATTAGAACCCTTATATTAACCGTCCTATGGCGAAAAGGAGCGAGATGCGGAGCGATAGAAAAACCGATAAGAGGGGATATATAGCGAGCGAAGGTGCTGGCTTTAATGGTGATTTACTGCTATCTTCTTGCTCCTTTTCGTCAATAGGGTTAGGAGGTGAGGCGAAAATGGCAGAAGAGACCAAAAAGAAGATGTCGGTGGAAGATATTGCCACGCTGGTTAAGAATTCAGGATTTACCGTTGATGCGAAGACCAAAGAAACAGTGCTTGGTTTTCTGGAGCGGTTAAGCAATTTTATGCAGATAGAAAAGAAGAACGGCGATTCTGACGAGGCTGTGATAAGGAAATTAGCAAGCGAAGGCATACTGAGCCAAGCGGAGGCTGAGAAGGCACTAAAGAAGATTAATAAACAAAAGAACGGCAGTGGGGGCATCAAATACGAAGAGAGCCAGAGAGCAAGCATAAATTTCTCACGCACTTCGGTAAATCACGTCCTTCGGTTAGTGAGGGGTTTATAAGGGGTTAAACCCCAAATAAACTTCTCATATTTTTTTTTCAGTGCCTGCTGTTAGGGCAGACTGGTAAAGTGGTGAGCGGGGGGCTGGCAATGAACAGCCCAATTCCGACAAGAAGAGGAGGTGAAAAGGAGAAAATGGCGAAGGTGGATATACCAAAAAAGTTGGGCATGATAGAAACAGTCTTATCGGTGCTTGACGAGGACATAGTGACACCAGAAAGGCTTGACGCTTTCGCTGACGCAGTTGAACTATACAGGGAGTGGTTAAGGTTGAAAGAGCAGGAATGAGGACAAAGAGGAGGTGAGAAAGACAAGATGGAAAACAAAATACCGAACTTGAGAATAAACATAGAGATAGACCAGAAAAACGGACAAGCAGGCATATACGTCAACGATTGCGGATATTCTCAGTTGGTAGCAAACATTCTCGGTGTCCAAAAAGTCAAAGAAGACCCATCAGGGTTTGTCCTCTACGGCAAAGACGGCATTATCGGTTGCGTCATGAAGCCAAGAGCGTCAAGAGTTGTCTATGACTCAAATCGTGGGGCATGGGTCTCAGATGACCTCGTGGCACTATGCAAGAAAATCAGTGAGGTGACAGGAGAGGAGATAAGTCTGCAAGATGCACCAAACGGTTACGCAATCGGCACAAGAGACGAAGACGGAAACTACTGGTTTGGCGGGTGTGACCCGTCAAACTTTATCAACATTAATGACTGTGGACTGTATGAGTGGAGATGCGAGTATCCAGAGCGGAACAAAGCTCAAGAGTTGTCAGCACTGAAAAGTAAAGAGTAAAGGTAAGGTCAAAAATGAACAGCAAAAACTTTCATATTTTTTTTTCTGTCCTCTCAGTGAGGGCAGATTTGTATCGTGGTGAGGGAGGGAGTGCCAATGAACACTCCAAATTGCCGTATCCCGACATGAAAGAAAAAGGAGGCGATGAAAATGCCAACAGAGTATGAGGTTGAGGAGTGGATGTATGAGTGGCTCAGGGCTGTTACACCTGAGGAGGATGAGGAAGAGGCAAAGAAGGTGTATGGCATAAACAGTGAGGGTGAGGAGAAATGAGGGAAGACGTGGAGATTGAAATCAAGGAGAAGGAGCACGAGGGTTATCTGGTGCTTGTCAAGGGTGCTCGTGGGGTTCTAATCAAAGAGTTCAACGAAATGGGGCACGAGCACGGGAGAGTCTTCGTTTATTGGGAGGAGCTGTTGACCTTGATAAGTGAAGTGGAAGAAGAGGCTGGAAGAAGAGGAGGTGGATTGTAATGGATAGAGTAAGTGAGTTGAGCCTGTTAAGGGACTTGGGTGTTATCTCAGAAGAGAGATACAGGGAAGCGGTGGAAGAAGCCAGAAAGTTAGACGAGCAAGAGAAGGCACAAAAAGCACAAAAATTAGACATTTACGTCAACAAGCAAGGAGAGCTGTGCATCATCTTTAGATACAGCAGGAGACAGTGGAACATCAGGATACCACTGCTCTACGAACCCTGGCAATGGCTACAAGAACACTATCCATCGCAAGACCAAATAGCGAAGATTAAAGGACAAAAGAGCAACAGAGCGCTGTGGCGGATGCTCTTAGAGAACAAACGAAAAATCAATGAGTTGGACAGGGAAAGGAAGACACGATTTGGCATAAAGAGAAATGAGTGAAATCACAGTTTTCATGGAATTCAAAACAGAGAACGGCGAAATGTCATTTCGCAAGAAATTCAGAGCCAACAGCGATGCTGTCATACGCATCGCACACATTATCAGTGAAGCCTTTGACCTTTACAGCGATATGTGCCCAGAGGAGGAGAACTGAAATGCGACAGATTAAGGTTTACGTATGCGGAGTGAGCGGATGCATGCGGGAAGACCTTGACAAAGAAATCCAGTATTGCAAGCGAGTAATCCCAAAAGCAAAAGCAAGCACAGTGCTTCACAACATAGTGCACGAATACAAGTGGCTCAAGGTGGCGACCACAACAAGAACACCACTAAACGCAATAGCACTCGTAGAACCGCCACCTGATGAGTTTGAAGTGATTAAAGAGGTTGGCGACGAGTGCTTTTTGCATGACAAAGCCACAATTGAACTGCAAAAACAGATTTATAACAAAGAATACAAAGAGATAGAAGGTGAGCAAAAAGCACAATGAAAACAGAAAAGGAGGAAAGATAAAATGAAACACTGCAAGGTCTATGTCTGTGGGGTTTCAGGATACGCAACAGAGAACCTTGACGAACAACTCCAACGTTGCGTGAAAGTAATCCAAAATGCAGACGCAAACGCAGTGCTTTGCGGTATAAAAGACGAACGTGACTGGCTCAGAGTGGCTACCACAACAAGAACACCGTTGAATGCAATGGTGCTCGTAGAACCGCCACCAGAAGAGTTTGAAGTGCTTGAGAACGTCAGCAGTGACATCGCTTGCTGGGACGAACGCATACTTGAACTACAAAAGGCGATTTATGAGAAGGAATACAAAAAGGTGGGAGGTGAAGAGGAAAACCAATGAAAATAGAGAGCTTGCAGGCAAATGCCGATAACACAGTAGGGTTCGTGCAAGTGAAGCAGTTTAAGGGACACACCACAAGGATTTCGGTGGAGAAGATGCTGGAGTTGCTAAAACTGCTCAAAGTCCTGTATGGACAGGGCTTTGAGTATGTGAAGTTAGGAATAGAGAACGACAGCCCGCTTCTGATATTCTTCGGTGAGGACACAGAAACAGCATACGCAATCGCACCAATGAGAAAAGAGGATGTAAAGTGAAGATGAAAGAGCCAAAACATAAACAGTTCAAAAGTTGTGGAGGTTTCACTTTTTTCCTCCACTCCTCACCACAAAAAAACGATGTCCCCTCAACGACCGTAAGGCGTGAGGGGGCAAAGGAGGTGAGAACACCAAAAATGGGAGAAGAATATGGGAGAAGTAGAAAGGACAGACGAACAGTGGTGGTAGAAGAGAGTGCAGGGTTCAGTCTTGTGGACGAGGGACTATACAGGGCAGAGTTGATAGACATTCAGGACATTGAGACCCAATTTGGGGTCTCATGGCGGTGGGTCTTTGACCTCGTTGACTTCCCAGAGGAGACACTCGTTAGCGGGGTGTCTTCTCAAAAGATGACCACGAGGTCAAAAGCATACGAGTGGGTATCGGTGCTTCTGGGTAGAGAGCCAGAGCCAGGAGAGGAGGTCAGTTTTGATGACCTCATAGGGAAACAGGCAATGGTGACAATAAAAAACAGAGCGATGCGAGATGGGAGAGAAATAAGTAATGTGGTTGCTTTGGCAAAAATGCCGAAGCAAATGAGTATAGGAAAAGTGGATGAGAGAGCAGAAGCGGAGGCAGAAAAGGAGATAGAAGAAGAAGCAGAAGAGGAGACAGAAGAGGAAGCAGAAGCGGAGACAGAGAAAAAACAGCAAAAGAAAGCGAAGAAGACAAGGAGGAACAAGTAAATGGAGGCAGAGTTAATATTTGTATTGCCAGAAACGCAGGCACTCGTAAAGAGGATTGAAGAAATCAGGTATGACCAGCGAATCCACGCCGCAATTGCAGTTGCGGTGTGGCTCACCTATCATTTCAGCAAATCGCCCATAGAATGGATTGGAGCGTTGAAAGTCGCAGGAGACATCGCCAATAAGTATCTTGAGAGATTGGCAGAAGAGAAGGAGGAAGAATAAAATGGCAACAGTGTTGAACGAGAAACCAAGAGAGGTAGTGGTAGAGTTCAGAGATAAGAGCAAGGTGGAATATCCAAGAGCAGTAATAGACTATGCCAATCGGGTAATCAGAATACAAAACGATGGGAAATCAGCAATAATACCATTTGAGGCAGTCTTCATCGTTGCATGGAAAGAGGAGCAGAAAAAGGAGCAAGAACAATGAGCGAAGAGCCACTTGCACCAGAGTTCCAAGCTCTTGTGCATAAAATCAAGACATATCCGGTAGAGCAACAACTCGGACTCGCCACCACTGCCGCAGGTCAGTTAATACAGGCTTTTGCAGACAGCAATTACGAGTTGATAGGAGTGCTTACAACGATGCTCTTCTTAGTGATGCGGTCACTGGAAGAAGGGCTTGAGGTGGACTAAAACGAGCGAGTTGAGAGGAGAGCAAACCTCTCCTCTCAGTATTTTTTGCGGAGGTGTAAAAATGTATGTGGATGATGTAATAATAAAAGCTTTTGTTGAAAAGCAGAACCTGACGAATAAAGACAGTTATCTCCAAGCGAAGGTGGTGTTGGAAGAGGCACAGGAACTGCAAGAGGCGGTTCTCAGCGGTGATGAAGAGAACCTCAAAGAGGAACTCGCAGACGTAATCATAGCCACAGCAGTGCTCGCAGAAATAAAAGGCTATCTCAGTAACATGACAGATTTGGTCGCAAAAAAGATGCAGGTGAACCTCAAAAAACCAATACGCAAAGACGGAGGCAAAGTGCCAAAGGAGTGAAGAGATAAAATGAATATAACAATTGAATTCAGAAGCGGAAGAGTGAGGTGCTACTCAAACGCTACTCTTGATACGAACAGACGAGTGGTGATAGCATACAGTGATGAGGACAATTCTGACTGCATTGCGGTCAGAATCATTCCTTTTGAAGCCATTGAGATGCTGTGTATTGAGAAAGAGGAAGAATGAAAAAGAGGAGGTGATGTATAAGAAATGGGAAAACTGCATGAGGAGATACGGAAGGTCGTTATTGACCTTCAGAAGATAGACGGATACCAGTTGAGGAGAGTGAGTTCGGCAAACAAGGAGGGGACAATCCCTTCCTTGACAATAACAGCAGAACTCAAAGAACTCGGCTACAAGCGTGGAGACTGGGTGCTCGTGGGCATTGAGGACGGGAAGATTATAATCAAGAAGCCAGAATGAACGCAAAATGTTCAATAAACTGCTTGAGTATACGCTCGCATCAGCAAGTATCAAAGAATTCCTCACAGAACAGGGACATAAAACGAGAGGGACAATTAACTTATGGGTCAACAGCCCATACGGAACAGGAAAGAGCAGTATCATGAACTCAATAGTGCGGCACGAACTGGGAGTGATAATCCAAGACTACAGTGTTCCTGGGATTATCGGGACAATCAAAAGAGACGGGATTGCAGTAATAGGCAGTATTAGACACCTTCCGAACACCACAGCAATACTTGAAGAGTTCCAGAACACGACAAAAGACCAGCGAGCAGTTATGCTCTCACTCATGGAAGACCAGAGATACTCCAGAACACTCGGATTTGAAATACTCAAGCCCGAACACATAATAGAGGATGGGTTCGGGTTTGTAGCAGAAGGCACAAGTCTGGAGATACACTTGCGAGCATCATTCGTAGTGTTATCAATGACGTATCAGACACCTACGGCTCTTGATAGAGCACTCCTATCAAGATGTGTGCCAGTGTTTCTCGACACCTCAGTAACAGAACAGACAGACTTGTTCATTAAGGGCAAAGAGTTGAACATTAATACGAGTGAAATCAAAAGAGCAAGAGAAGAACTAAAAGGAACGTCAGTTATTATACCAGAAAAGACAAGAGAAATAATCGCAAAGAAATACCAGACCGCAAAGATAAGACCAGAAAACCTGACACGTGCGATGTGGGACTTTGCACGTGTTGCGTATATAGAGGCGTTTGTCAGCGGAGCAAACGAAATAACAAAAGAGATAATAGACAATATTGACTGGTTAGTCAGAGTGCAAGAACTCGGATATGCGAAACGGACACTCACAAAAACAGCCTATGACATATACCTATACCTTGCACGAGAACAGAAAGAGATGACAACAACAGAGATAAGCGAAGCACTCTGTTTGAGCAGAGAATATACAGCAAGGTTACTAACAACTCTCGTGAAGAAAAATTTGCTACATAGAGCAACAGTTTCAAAGAATATTGTGTATTGGGTGGATTGATATGGGAGGTGATAATATGGGAGAAGAAAGCACAGAAGAGCGAAAATTTAGAATTCTGGGCACGACAAAGGAGGAATTCAACAGGTTGCCCGTTGCGGAGCGACTCGGAATGTTGCGGGAACTGGAAACACGCACTGCCGAAGAGCGAGAAATTGAAGCACGAACTAAATCAGAACTGATTAGCAGATACAGAAACGTTGAACGCTCTCTGGAAGAGGCAAGAGAGCGATACTGGACATTGCGAACAACACGAGTGAGAATTGCGATAGCAGAACGGAGGTATCGAGAGGCAGTTCACGAAGAGCGTGCATGCATCGGCAGAATAGGTGCATACACGAGGCTATACCGAAGAGCAGTGGCAGAACATGATGAAGAGCGGGCACGACACTATGCAGAACTGCTCCGAACCGAAAGAGCGAGACTGCCAGAATTGAGAGAGCGAGTGGCAATCGCAAGAGAAGCACTTGCGAGCTTGCCTGATGTGAGGACAGTAAGTGCAGAGATAGAAGAGACACGCAGGCTGATAAATTATTACAGACGCAGGCTTGACGAGTTATATAGTGCATACGAGTATGCATCAAGAAGGTGGGAAGAACTGGATAAACTGCTTGAGGAGGTCAGGAGAGAAATAAAAGAACTTGAAGTGATACCTGTTGTTATACAGCACAAGTATAGAGAGGTGGACTTTGAGATACATAAAGCACTCAAATATCCTGCACGGAGACGAGAGAGAGGACATGATATAGACATAGAGCTTCTCATATCAGGAACATTCAAGATGCTTATGCCGACTGCATACAGTGACGATGAGTGCTTGTGGCTTGCAGATATAGAAGTGCCACTGCAAAACGTGATTGAGCAAGTTTCGGACTCATGCTTGGCAGACCCCATCAGAGGATACGGAGTGCCCATTCCCGAAGACACTGAAATCAAATGCAATGTGGTTGGGAGAGAAATAGTCAAAAGGACAGTCGTTGATGTAACAGAGTATTATGCAAAATTAGAACCGCCACTTACAGATACAAAACTCAGAGATGCTTTGATAAGAGAGATTGATAGATATTCGTTCATTAGTTTCAGTTCAGTCATAGTCAGAAGGTCACACACGATTGGAGAGTCAAAAGACATAAACTACGAAGCAGGAAGTGTTGTATTACAATGTATGCAAAAACGCAGTAATGAAATTCTCAAAAGACTGATAGACTGGACTGAAGAGAAAGAGCATTCTCATTTGAGGGATGCTCTTACAGGAGGCACACAACAATGATTACAGATGCGGATATACTACTGGACATAGACCGCAAACGCATAAGTGCAAGAGAATTCGCAGAGAGGATGCGGTTTATCTCAATATTTACAGCAATAGAATTCAAAAGGCTGACCATATACGAAACGCATAAGGGCTTGCATGTATATCTCTGGTGCAAAGATAAGAAACCGTCACCACAAGAGAAGGTGGTGATACAATTGGCATTAGGTTCAGATTACAGGCGTGAGATTTTCAACTGGTTGAGAGTCAAAGATAACACCGAAGATGCCAGATGGAACATACTGTTTCAGGGCAAATACGATGACAACGGTAAACGTGTATCACGAGAGGAACACACCGAACTTGCGATAAGACTTGAGGAACAGATAATGGCACTATACGAGATATTATATGAGACAAATGAGTGAAGTGCGATTGTATCACGGAAACGCAAAGGATTTGGTCTTGCAGATAGAGGACAAATCGCAAGACCTTATCCTCACAGACCCACCTTATGATATGAAAACACAGAACATAAGAACACCACCATTAACCGCATCCACAAAAGAGATACTGGTCAAAAACTTCAAACGCATACTCAAACCCACAGGCAACCTCGTGATATTCGTAGGCTTACATGACAAGTTCAGGTGGCACGAGAAACTCACAAAATACGGGTTCGCACTGCGGTCAGAGATTATTATGGTGTATCCGCCAGGGATAAAGAGCGGGAAGCGGTTTTTACCAGCACATGAGAGTGTCATGCATTACAGCATCAGCAAGAATTACTACTTTAAGAATGACGGTTTATACAGTGATGTGTATCAAACGATGCGAGCACGTGGTGTGACAAGGAATTGGGGTTACGATTACAAGACTGCACCTGCGGAGAAGATGCACGTAACACCCAAACCTTTAGGGTTAGTTCAACAGTTAGTTGAGACACTATCGCCACCAGGCGGTAGTGTCTTTGACCCTTTTATGGGCAGTGGGACAACTGGTGAGGCATGTGTTATAACAGGACGGAAGTTCATAGGTGGCGAACTCATAACCGATATTTTTGAGTTTGCGAGAGAACGGATTGAGCGTGCTGTTGAGAAGAGCAAGAACAGGTGGTGGTGAATGCTTGAATATGGTGTTTTACCACCAATAAAGCAAGTCAGTCTGTTCTTACATGGCAAGCACGTTATCACGCTCTCTTTTGTTGATTGTGCTGAGAATATGTGTGGAGCAAAGAGCAAAGGACTGTTGAGGATAATCTTCAGAGGACTGTATGAGACTATCTATGAGACTGATGAAGGAGCACCTGACGATGATGACAGTAAGTATGAGATAATACGAAAAACAGAACGGTCTATATACGATGTGATTAGAGAAATTACATGTGCAGAATTGCAGGAGTGTTAATTTAGTAACGTGTGACATAAGGGTTTTTAGGCGTTTTTGAATTCAGCCCTTATGGTTAGAGATTTGGCGTTTTACTCTTCTCTGGAGGCTTTAAATCCGTCGTCACAGAATGGTTCTTTCAAAAACGGTTTTTAGGGGTTTTTGATTTGCCCTATAAGGGTTCTATTTTAGTATTGCGGTCGTAAGAGCGGTTATTTGGCATGCATATCTACTAACGTGTGACAAAAATTTTAGGTTATATAAGGTTAGGGTTTATGACTCAAAACCTAAATTTTTTAGGTTTACCTAAAATTAACCATGTCATATAAAGTATTATATGACATCGTATGATTTGCCCCTCACAAAACGCTCCAATCGGTAATCATGTCACACACCACCAGAATTGTATTATACCATAAAATTTTTATACTTTTACCACAAATGTTATACTGTTGAAAAAGTTAGGAGGTGAGACACCCAGATGGCGGACTTAACCTACATGATTGGAAATGTGGTTGACGCAGTAATCTCGGTGATAAACACTCTGGTTTCTGTGCTTGCGGAGAATGCTGAGGCACTTGCGTTGATAATGGTCATGGGTCTCGTAGTCGGTGCTGCTGTGAAGTTCGGAAGGTCAGCTTTCAGGTCACTGCGAGGCATAATACCTGTATAAGCCAGTCCAGAATAGTTAGGGGGTGATATAAAATGCCAGAGAAAGCAGATGCACATTTGTTGGGTATCAAGGTGGGAGGCTTGCAGGAGGGTAGGCAGACCCCAACATCGCCAGAGGCGAAATACGTTGGGGGACGTGCTGAGTCCAAATACGCAAAAGCCTTCTCAGAGTATGAAGACCTATACATAAACGTGATTCTGCCTGCTATCCCCGAAGACACTCCCCCTGCCATGCGTGGTATGCTCAGGTCGGTGGGCTACAACCTCTACAAGAGGCTGAAGAACATAACAGACTCAGTTGCAGCGGCGGCTGAGCGTGATGCTGTGGTTGCGAGGTTCACGAGTCTGTATGGCGATGCACTTGAAGATGCAATCACTTCGGTTGCCAGTGCTGTCATGATACATCGTGGATTTACGTAAACATCATAGATACTATCGGGGGGACTATTAGGGATAGTAACAAGAATGACGGCAAGGACAAGAATAGCACGTCAAGACATAAAAAGTTTGTGGAGATTTTGATTTTTTTCTCCACACATATTCCTGTAACATAAAAATAAGAATGGAGGTGAGGAATGAGGAATGGCACTACCAACAATGTTGGCGACTGCAGCTTCTACTGCACAACACATAGGGAATATATTGACAGATGAACTCAAGGGTATTCTGCCCACAATCGTGGGTATGGTCAGGCAAGTGCTCATGTTCGTCTGGGGATGGACACAGCACGTCTGGTCAAAAGTCATGGAAGACCCCTGGGCTTTCGCACATCTCAGTGTTACGACAGCGATTTTATTTGCATAAGGAGGAGGTGTAAGAATAAAAAATGGCAGGTATAAATCCACAAGGTATAAATCCGCAAGTGAACAGAGCGGGATTATTGCACTTCATGGCGGAAGGCGTGAAGACCAAAGTGCCAGAGGCAGACGTGCAGGTTGTAGATGAAGGGTTACAAGTGGTATTCACTAAAGAGGCAATCGTAAAGAAGATATTTGACAGCAACCCAGACCTTGCGAGGATGGCGTCAGTAACAGTGGACTCAAGAGGCATAGTCGTGCTCATCAGAATATAAAAGAACAATGGCATGGTGGGATGACGTAGTAGCGGATATAACTAATTGGGCATCAAACACTTGGGATACGCTCACAGGCATTACTGACGAAGTAGGTAAAGGCATCGCATGGGTAGGTCAGGGTATAGTATCATTCGGAAGGTCAATATGGGATGCAATCTGTTCCTTTGGGGAGTATCTCTGGAATGCACTCATCAACATGGGTCAGGCATTCCGCAATGGTCTCACTGACATCGGGAACGGTATATGGTGGGCATTTCAACAGTTCGGTCATTATCTCAAACTTGCGTTTGACTCAATAAAAGCAGGTTTCGACTGGATTGGCAATAAGCTTTACGATTTTGGTCAGTGGCTCTGGGGAGGCATATCGTGGATAGGCTCTCAACTCTACAACTTCGGTGCATGGTTGTGGGATGGTATATGCTGGATAGGTGAGACTGTCTGGGATGGACTCAAGTGGATAGGCGGCAACATCTGGAGCGGACTCAAGGGTTTTGCTCAGTGGCTTTGGTCTGGAATATGCTGGCTTGGTGCACAAGTATCAAAGATTGCGGGCTGGATATGGAACACCATCACTGGTTTTTTCAAGACGATATACGATACAGCCAGAACATGGATAGGCGGTTTGACCACTGGAGTGAACACTTGGATGTCGGGTATTCTCACCAATTTCAAGAACAAGATTGATGACATACTCTTTGCCAACATGATGGTTTTGGGTTCAAAGAAGATAATCACGAACCTGACGGAGCATGCTGGCGATGCTCACTCATTAGGTGATGTGGGTTACCATGTTATCGGCAACTTGTGCAGTGGAATAGCTCTACCGATTGTTGGAATCGTAATGAAAGAGGTTCTTGCGGCAACAGTCAAAGGAGTTGGTGGCACGAACATAGAAATATTCCCGCCTGAGAGTGCAGAGTTGAAATACATGCCTGAGTATGAATACACAGCAGAGGAAGTCCCGATAGAGGATAGAGAACCATACAGAGAGGATACACCGCAGTATGATTCTGGATACACGCCTTCAATCTCGCATGGGACACCCAGTGCAGGAACTCCTCCGACCACACCATCCGAAGTTGGAACGCCGTTTACACCGCCAGAAACTCCAGAACCAACAGAAGTTCCATATACGCCACCAGAACCTCAACAGCCTGGCATGCCAGGAGTTGCGGCAGGTGGTATGTATGCATACGTAGAGCCTGAGACAGAACCTGTTGCTTATATAGCGGAGAGTGGTGCTGGAGAAGCAGAAGTGGAAACAGAATTCAGCACCGAAATAACATGAGCATGAAGCGCCAAAAGGAGGTGTTTGGAGTTATGAAGAAAGATAAAATGGAAGATTCAATTATGTTGGCGTATAGAGTAATGAAGCAAGATATTAGGAAGCGCACAGTATATGACAGTGGAATAGTGCCATCAAGGAGCTTTGTCCGTCAGTTTTTAGATTGCATGAAAGCAGAAATATCAGATAGCAATTCAAGCGGAAAGGATACTACGGGAAGCGATGTTACAATACCCGGCAGTGAAACACATGGTTATAACTTTGAATGTCTTGGCGCACATAGAGCTGACGCCGGACAGCATAATGACGATTATGGTATTCTCGTTGGAGCAAGCGATACTCCGCCTGATAATTCTGATTATGTTCTGGGCAATCCGATTCATGACGGTTCAGAATCTGGAGAATTAAACTATGGAGAGATGACATTCTATGACCCGATTGAGGAATCAGGCTACATAGAGGCTTCAATGCGGAGGATTTTCTATAATGGTGGAACAGAGGATGTGGTAGTTAAAGAGATAGGACTTGTAGTGCGTCATAACTTCGCAGGCAAGAACTTTTTATGGATACGAGATGTTCTGGGCACTCCGGTTACTGTTGAGCCTGCACAGACACTTACGGTTCAGTATATAATGAAGACTAAAGCATAAAAGATGAGAGGAGAAAAGATGGAAGAAAAGGATGAAAAGAAAAAGGAAAAGAGGGTGATGACTGAGTTCAGAGTATTCGTTACTGACAAACACGGAAAGGTAGTGCGTGATACAGGGATAAGAGAATGCAAGAGTTTCGTAAAACAGTTTTTAGTCGGCATTATAACAGATTTGTCAGTGCAAGGCAGAACATGCAAAGATGTCAATGGCGAAGAGTTTACTATGGCTACAAGCAGGTATGCCTCTTCATGCTACGGACTATTCAAAGGCAATGCTCCTGCAGGAAATGACAGCTACGGAATACAAGTTGGACGTGACGACACAACGCCTACAAACAATGATTTTAAATTATTAGATAAAATCGAACACGGTGACGAGTCAGGACAGTTGGAATATGACGAAATGATGTTTTTTGACATCACTGAAAGCGGAGGCTATATGAAATTTCCGTTCATAAGGACATTCTACAATAATAGCGGCGCAACGATTACTGTTAAAGAGATAGGACTTGTCGTGTATGTGGACTTTAATAGCAAGTATTGCTTGTGGTTACGAGATGTTCTCTCTCCGCCGATAGATGTGGAACAGGGAAAAACACTGACGGTTCAGTATATAATAAAAACAAAAGCGTGAAGATGACTGCGAACATAGAGTTTGAATCACCACAGGCGAGACGTGTATGGGCATCATCAATGCAGACGCTTATAGCCTCACAGGAGCGATTGCGGAGAGCGGGCATAGCATCAGTCATGCGTGTCTCGGTGGACAAAGTGTTAATCTCTATGTCGCTAACCTCAATCGCCAAATCGGTTGCGAAACAGATAAGAGTATCGCAGGGAACAGTGAGTGTAGAACTGAAAGAGAAGGCGTTGGTGGTGATTGTTACCAAATAGGAGGTGTTAAATGGAACAAAAACCGAATATGAGGAATATGGTGAAACCGAAACCCAAAGTGGATGCAACTGCTAACCTCACAATTGCGGACTTACAGCATGCGATTGATGTAATCAACCAGTTCACTACGATATACCGAAGAGCATCTATGGCGGTCAAGTCGCTTGAGCGTGCACAGGGACTTGCGGGTTCAAGTCTTCAGAACCCGATGATGAGGGGCATGGCACAAGACCCGTTCACTGCGATGATGATGCCCGTGATGGAACAGGCGATACAAGAGCAGGCGAAGAAGATTGCGGAGAAGAGGATGGGCAAGATGGAGGCGGAGATACCTGACGAGGAGATGCAGGAGGCGATGGAGGGTTTGGAAGATGAAACAGAAGAGACAGAAACGGAAGAGGAAGGAGAATAGACTTGAGGAGCTTGTTGATGAGGATGAGTTGTTATGGTTCAAGAAGAAGGGAAAAGTAGGAGGTGATAGGAATGGCTGAAGAGAGTGTGGATTGGGATAGTGTGGCATACACACTGAGACGCATGGTGGAGAACATAAGAGCAGGCATGTCGGAACTCTGCGAGTTGGGCTATTACAGAGGATGCAACACTATAAGTCGGCAGGTCTTACCAGTCCTCAAGCGGATGATGGATTATGCGGAGTCAAGAGTTGGCGAAGAGGAGCATTATGAGGTGCTGGAAATACCGCCAACAGAGGAGACGCCTGAATACTATGAGAGACTGCCACCACGAGGTGAGGGTTTAGTGCGAGGGACTGCTGGTGAGCGTAGAGGTGGTGTTCCACGCACTGAGGCGGAGCGGAGAGTGAGACACAGGACACTATACCCTGAAGAGGAAGAAGAACTGTTTTGAGCAGGGGGTGTAACAGTTGTCCGCATCGGAGAAAGAACTGCGGAGGTTGATAGAGAAGAAAAACACTGACCAAGATGACTGTTATGACGCCATACGCACACTCGCACTTGCGATGTTGGAACTCAAACACGATATGCGATGGGTCAAGACGTTACTGATGATACTGCTCACTGCGATGATAGGTTTAGGTTCTATGCAGGTGTTGTGATAGGTGATGAGAATGGCTGAAGAGGAAGTGGATTGGAATGCGGTAGCGAGCACGTTGAGACGCATGAGAGACGAGATATTGGAGAGCATAACGGAGCTTGGTGAGCTGGGATACTCTGAAGGGTGTGCCACTATAGCTGGGCAAGTCTTACCAGTTATCAATCGTATGCTCAGATATGCAGAGTCAAGAATTCCTGCTGGATACTATGAGCGTGATACAGAGAGGAAACTTAGACAAGAAATCTTTGCGGTTGCACGTAGCATAAGCAGAGAAGAAGCCAAAAGAGTTGGTCGTTTGATGGCTGAGATTAAGGAGTGTATTCGTTATGAGGAATTCAGGGATGCTGAGCGTGCTTATGTGAGTTTCATGGAGGACTACTTTTTGAGAACTGGTGAGTTGCCTGAGTATGAGGAAGCGTTGTCTGAGTGGTATTTTGAGGTGATGGGGGAATATCCACCGCCAATACATTTGAAGGAAATGTTTGAGGCTATGGGAAGAGAAGAAGAGAGCGAGGAGGGATTGTGACGAAATGAAGAGCACGTGGCAAAAATTAAGGGAGTATGCATTGTGTAAGGAGTTCCTCAGCGAGCCCAGTGAGGTTCATGCATTGTGGTTCGGGTTCTACTCCTCTTTTTTCAGGCTCAGAAGAGCGAGCATGTCACAAGAGTTGAGAGAACAGGTAGAGAGCGAATATCACTACTTCACCGCAGGCTTCTTTCTTGGGAGGATAGTGCAAGCGGTGCTGGTGTTATTGGGACTGAGATTAGTGTTATAGAGATAAATGGTAAGAGAAGACGTAGTGCAGGGTTTAGTCAAGCGGTTTAAGAGTGCGAAGGAGATGTTTGAAGCCACGAGGGGTTTGAGTGTAACCAAAGAAGAGTTAGCGGAGGCGGTTGCTGTTTTCTATCTCAAGGAGTATTATCAAATGGAGTTTTCGGAAGTGTCTGCTTATACACGTATGGAGGTTGGGATTGTGTATCAAAAATATGAGGAGGACGTGTGGAAGAACTTGTTTAAGGTGAGAAAGATAGGGTTTGTGGACAATAGAAAGTGAGGTGATGTGGTATGAAAATCAACATCATGCATAGCAAATGGGGCAGTCATGCGATGATTGCTGAGTGGTTAGCGGATGCGTTTATGAGGAAGGGGCATGAGGTGGCGGTGTATGCGAGGGACTGGCATAAGTTTAAGAGTATAGAGGGTGAGATAATATTTATTGGTGGCGAGCCACGTTTATTGAGTTATGTGAATGCGTGCAGGTTATACAGGCGCAAGGCGTTGTATTGGATTGACTTCTTTGTGTTCCGCAGTTTCGTGGGTTACAAGATACAGGAGAAAGAGTATAGAGCACTTGGTGGCAAGTTAGTCTGTTGCAGTAACACTGAAAGGGAATATCTTGAAGAAGTGGGTATTACTGTTGATGCTGTCATACCGAGATGCGTGTCTGATGATGCGTTCAACTACAAATGGATAGGTCTTGAGGATGATGACTGGACGGGTGAGAAGAAGGAGGTTAAGAAGGAGGTATTGAGTATAGGCTTCACGGACTACAGGCGTGATAACAAGATTTATTGTTCAATCAAACCGCCGAAGGAGCTGGATAATGTGACGAGGAAGGGGCATGAGTTG
>Ga0190316_1000196_pt1 | contig 16575 bp, 13 predicted proteins | sample 48701112_MG_FD_161663 | JGI IMG/M metagenome (GOLD analysis project Ga0190316, IMG submission 161663) | Hydrothermal vent sediment bacterial communities from Southern Trench, Guaymas Basin, Mexico - 4870-11-1-2_MG | ecosystem: Environmental > Aquatic > Marine > Hydrothermal vents > Sediment ... | reverse complement strand
ACAATAATGGGTATGTCCCTGACACACGGAGGGCATCTCACCCACGGAGCATCCGTGAATTTTTCGGGAAGACTGTTCAAGGTGGTTCATTATGGTGTAAATCCTGAAACCGGTTTGATAGATTACGACGAGGTTGAAAGGATGGCACGCAGGGAGAAGCCAAAAATAATAATAGCAGGTGGGAGTGCCTATTCGAGGATAATAGATTTCAAAAGGTTCAGAGAAATAGCCGATGAGATAGATGCATACTTAGTTGTTGACATGGCGCACTTTGCCGGTCTCGTTGCAGCGGGAATATATCCCAACCCTGTGGAATACGCCCATGTCGTTACATCAACAACTCACAAAACACTTCGAGGACCCAGGGGAGGTTTTATACTGACCAACCACGAAGAATTGGCTAAGAAGATAAACAAATCGGTGTTCCCCGGGATTCAGGGTGGACCGTTGATGCACGTGATAGCTGGAAAGGCGGTGTGTTTCAAAGAAGCCATGAAGGAGGAGTTCAAGGAATATCAAAAGCGGGTGGTGAGAAACGCCATAAAACTCGCGAATGAGATGATGAAGAGAGATTTCAAAGTGGTCTCCGGGGGAACGGATACACATCTTTTTCTCGTGGATCTCACCAAAGAAAATGTGAGCGGGAAGGCGGTTGAAAAAGCACTGGAGAAGATAGGTATAACGGTCAACAAGAACACCGTTCCCGGTGAAAAAAGATCACCTTTCATCACCAGTGGTATAAGGATTGGGACTCCTGCGGTGACCACAAGGGGAATGGGAGAGAAGGAGATGGAGGAGATAGCGGAGATACTGTCCATAGCGATAAGGAACACGGATGAGGAGAGCAAGCTCGATGAAAGAATCGTTGAGGGACTTTCAAAAAGGGTGAGAAAACTGTGCGAGGAATTCCCCCTCTACCGTGATAAACTGGAGGTGTGATGATGGACTTTGATAATCTGATCGTGGTTGAGCATCCACTGATAAAGCACAAGCTGGCACTTTTGAGATCCTACACGACTGGACCAAAGGAGTTCAGAGAACTGGTGTCTGAAATGACGATGTTGTTGGCTTACGAAGCAACTCGTCACATACCAACGCAGAAGATCAAAATAAAGACTCCCCTCGAAGAAACGGAGGGAGAGATGATAAACGATAAGGCTGTGACGATCGTGCCGATATTAAGAGCTGGGCTTGGAATGCTTGAGGGTATTCTGAGACTCCTACCCAATGCATCGGTTGGACACATTGGAATATTCAGAGATCCCGATTCCTTGAAACCAATCGAATACTACTGCAAACTTCCCCCTCAGATCTCACATGATCAGATATTCATTCTGGATCCGATGCTGGCAACTGGCGGATCGGCATCCATGGCGATAGATTTGGTGAAAGAGAGGGGAGGAAAGAACATCACCTTCATATCCATCATCTCTGCTCCAGAAGGTGTCAAGGTGATGAGCGAGAATCACCCCGATGTCAAAATATACACCGCTTCCTTGGATAGGAAGTTGAACGATCATGCCTATATACTCCCCGGTCTTGGTGATGCGGGTGATAGGCTCTACAGAACCAGATGATGGGGAGATGATCTTCATGGATCTATGCATGAAATTGCATGACATCTACTCGAGGATTGAAAATATAAGAGAAAACGAGGAACTCTTGAATAAGTTCAAAGAGGAAGTTGAAAATTTGGAGAAAACGATCTCCGTGGATGTGGAGGATGATACGGGTGAAATCGAGGGATACAGGGAAGAAGAGGATTTAATCGAGTTCATCGTGAGATTCCCGAAGAATGATGAACCATGGAAGATCCTGAAATGGAAGCTGAAAAAGGATGAAAATTGTGGTGGTGTGATGAAGTTTTTCGTGAAAGCTATCAGGAATTTGGTGAAGAGGAACGAGTTGTATCAGTTTTTGGCGAACATGAGTGATACCCTTGGATACAATCTCGCTCTTCTTGGGTTCACGGACGATCTGAGTGAGGCACTCATAATGCAGAAGAATCCCGTGGAGGTCATGAAGATATCTGCGGAGAAGATACCAAGTATAATACCGCATTCTAAGGTTTTCGTCATACAGGTCGAGGATGGGAAGCGATACATGATAGCCGATAAAGACAAGGTGAGGGAAGTTGAGGGTGAATCGATGCCCCCTATGCTTCTCGATCTCTTCAAGAAAATCAGGATCAGAACCTTGGATCCAGCTTCACCATACAGTCAACATCTCGAGGAATTCTTCGAACTGGAGAAAGGGAAACATCATTTCCTGATCCTCCCGATGGTTGGGGAAAAGGAACTTCTCGGTTTCTTAGTGCTCGCGAGAAAAGGAAGAGAATTTTCGAATGACGATTTGAGATTTGCACGCAGGATAGCCATAAGGACCATGCTGATATTGGACAAGGTTCTGCTGTTGAGGAAACTAAGGGAAAGAGCAATAAAGGATCCTCTCACATCCGTTTACAACAGAAGATACTTCGTAGAGTCTGTGAAACAACTCATGGCACAGAGCAGAAGGAAGATGTCCAAGATAACTTTTCTCATGGTGGACATAAACAATTTCAAGAGCATAAACGACAAATTTGGTCATCTCGAGGGTGATAGGGTGCTGAAAGAGGTGGCGATGAGGCTGGCGGAACTTGTTAGGGAAGAGGATATGGTTGTAAGATACGGTGGGGATGAATTTCTTGTGGTTCTCACCGATGTTGGCGATGAGAACACAATAAAAAGAATAGCGAGCAGAATTTCGAATGGCGTTTCTAAATTTGTCAAGGTGAAGGACGAACCTGTGACTTTGAGCATAGGATGGAGTGTATGGGATCCATCCGAGATGGAAAAGTTGGAAGATGTGTTGAGAAAAGCGGATGGAATGATGTACGAGATGAAACTCAGAAAGGGGAGATGATAAGGTGAAGGAGGTAAAACCTTCGGATCTCGAGATAAAAATTCCAAAGTCCATCTTCAACCTTATGGATGATTTGAAAATATTGGAAGATGCAAAATTCATTGGACAGGATAAAGCGATAGATTCGATGAATTTCGGTTTGGCTATAAGGGAAAAAGGATACAACGTCTTCGTCGTTGGACCGAATGGAACCGGGAGAAGAACATCAGCGAAGAAGCTCGCACAGATGATGGCTTTGAAGATGCCAACTCCAAACGATCAGGTCTACGTTTACAACTTTGAAAATCCCATGGAACCGAACCTCATCTCTCTCTCACCTGGGAAGGGGAAGGAATTGAAGAATGCAATGGAGAATCTGGTCGAAGAGGTTCAGGATGCTCTCATGAAAGCTTTCGAGAGTGAGGATTATTCGAGGAGTAAATCGGAGATAGAGGATGAGTTCACCCGGAAGAAGAGGGAACTGTGGGAAAATCTCGTCGCCCAGTCCAAAGAGCTCGGCTTCTTAGTCCAGGTGACACCAACGGGTGTTGCAACCATACCACTTTACAACGACAAACCGATAACCCCGGAGGTTTTCGAGGAACTTTCCGAGCAGACCAAAAAGGACATTGAAGAAAGGGGAATGCAGGTCAGGCATCTGGTCGAGATGACTCTCCAGAAATCGAGGCAGATGGATAGGGAAATGAAAAGGAAATTGGAAGAGCTTGATAAGTACGTGGCACTCTTCGCCGTGGGTGGAATATTCGAGGACATGTCGAAGAAGTTCAAGGACAATCCAGAAGTTTTGAAATACCTTGAAGATGTGAAAAAGGATATGCTGGATAATATAAAGAAAATACTCGATGAGGAGAAGAGGGAATCGATTCTTTCGAAATACAAGGTGAATCTCTTCGTGGACAACTCCGGTTTGAAAGGAGCCCCCGTCATAGAGGAAGTGAACCCAACTTATCCCAACCTCTTCGGGAAGGTGGAATACATAGCCAAGATGGGAATGCTTTACACCGATTACACCTTAATAAGACCGGGATCACTTCACAAAGCCAACGGAGGGTTCCTCATACTGGATGCGCTAGATGTTTTGAAATTTCCATATGTCTGGGACACGTTGAAGAAAGTTCTGATGTCCGGATACTCGAAGATAGAGAATATAGAAGGAAAGGCTGGAATTGCATCCACGCTGGCTCCGAAACCTGAACCCATTCCGGTGGATCTCAAGGTCATACTCGTGGGGGATCATTCTATATACGATCTACTGTATCACTACGATCCGGATTTCAAGAAACTGTTTAAGATAAAATCCGAGTTTGATTGGGAGATGCCTCTGGATGAGAAGGGCGTGAAGAATTACCTGACCTTCATATCCAAGAAGGTTAAGGAAAATTCTTTACCAAAGTTCACCAAGAAGGCGTGTGAGGAGATAGTCAAGTATGGTTCGAGATTGGCGGACAGTAAAAACAAACTTTCAGCGAATTTCAACAAGATACTGAGTCTGATCGTGGAATCCGCACACATAGCCAAAATGAACAACAAAGAAGTCGTGGATGCGGATGATGTTAAAAATGCAATAAGGAAGTCCGAGGAGAGGGTCAACCTGCTTCAGCAGAAATACGACGAGATGATAGCAAAGGGTGAAATAATGGTGATGGTCAAAGGCAAGAAGGTTGGGCAGATAAATGGATTGAGTGTGACGAATCTTGGGGATCATTCCTTTGGAATACCGGTGAAGATAACCGCCAAAACTTACCTTGGAAAGGTTGGAGTTGTTGACATACACAGGGAGGCGGATCTGAGTGGAAAAATTCACGGGAAGGCGGTTCTCACGCTGGAAGGATTCCTCGGATGGAAGTATGCACAGAAGGTTCCACTTTCTCTGAGCGCATCCATAAGTTTCGAACAGGTTTACAGTTATCTCGAAGGTGATAGCGCATCCCTCGCGGAAACTTTGGCACTCATATCTGCCCTCTCCAAAGTTCCCATAGATCAAGGAATCGCGGTCACCGGTTCGATAAATCAACATGGAGAGGTTCAGCCTGTGGGTGGTGTCAAGGAGAAGATCGAGGGATTCTACAGGGCATGTAAATCGCGTGGCTTGACGGGGGAACAGGGGGTAATAATACCGGAGAAGAATCTTGAAAACCTCGTTCTGAACGATGAGGTGAAGGAAGCGGTGAGAAAAGGTGTGTTCAAAATATGGACGGTGAAGGATGTGGATGAAGCGATAGAGATAGTGATGGGGAAAAAAGCGGGCGAGAGGAAGAAGGACGGTTCTTATCCGAGGAACACGGTCAATTACCTCGTGTGTAAGGCTCTCGAGGATGCGAAGAAGAAATTGGAGGGTGAGTCGAAGAAGAAAACGAAGAAGAAAACGAAGGGAAAGAGATGATTTTCAAATCATACGCCAAGATAAATCTTTATTTGGATGTTGTTGGAAAAAGGGATGATGGATATCACGATATACTGTCAGTTTTCCAGAGTATATCACTTTACGATTTGATGACGATAGATGAAAAGAAAGGAAAGGATGTGTCGTTCTTCTCCAACGATCCGTCTTTGAAATGGGATAAAGGAAATCTCATCTTCAGAGCCTACGAAGCTTTCTTCGATACCCTCAACCTTCCCCGGATTGGACTGCGAATAACCCTCAAAAAGAGAATACCGAAAGGTTGCGGATTTGGAGGAGGAAGCTCAAATGCCGGTGTGATCCTGCTCCACTTGGGAAGAAGATTTGGGGTGGATCTGAAGGATTTGGAGAGAATAGCTATGGATCTTGGAAGCGATGTGAAATACTTTCTTCACGGTGGGACTGCGATCGTCAAGGGAAAGGGAGATGAGGTTGAACTCGTGGAAGATATAACTGGATATTCGGTGAATCTGAAAATACCGAATCTTTCCTTCAGAACGAAAGATATGTATCGAAAGATCTCGTGTTTTCTCAATAAGAACCATCGTAAAGGTCGAGATCCCCTCCATCTTCTACAGGCTCTGAGAAAAGTCGATCCAGATGGGATAAGATCAAACGTCTTCAACATCTTCGAAAATGTCATCCTGCTTGAAAATCCTCAACTTTCAGCTTTGCTCGAAAATCCCCACGGGATCGTGTCTTCCTTCACCGGGAAAGGACCAGCCGTTTTCACCCTACTGCATGGTGAATCGGGAAGATACAGATTCGTATCTAAGATCGAATACTCATCTCAAGGCATGTAATTTGGAGAGTCTCGATCTGGCGTAGATTATCAGAGCAACTATCGTGAATATGAAAGGGAGCATGTTCGTTATCTCGGATGGCAATTGTATAGCCTGAAGGGTATAACTCAGAGCCTCCGCAAAACCGAAGAGCAAAGCACCGAGCATTCCACCTATGGCGGAGTGCCCTCCCAGAGCTTGTGCAGCCAATCCTATGAAACCCCTACCATTCGTCATATCCCTCGCAAACCACGAAACATATCCCATGGAGAGAAAAGCTCCACCCAGTCCTGCCATCAGCCCACTCAATATCAGGGCGATGTATTTGACCCTTATGACGGATACACCAACGGATTGTGCCGCATCCGGATTTTCACCAACAGCCTTCATCTTCAAACCGAGAGGTGTTTTGTATATCAAATATTGAACGAGAAATACACTCAAAAAAGCCAAATAGGTCAGAACGTGATGGTTGTTTATCATGTCCCCAAGTATCGGGATTTTCCCAAGAAATGGTATGTTCAACCTTGGAAGGACGTAACTCTTCACCGAGGCGGATGAACCCTTATCCCCACTTATCATGAACAGAAGTGAAACGGTGAAACCGGATGAGAAGATGTTTAGAGCTATACCCGCGAGTATCAGATCCGTCTTGAGGTTCAAATGAAAGTATGCAAGCGCCAGAGCCAGGAGAATCGACGATACAACACCGGCCAACAGACCCATCCATGCACTTCCCGTCCAAGCACTCACCATGACACCCCAGAATGCCGACATGAGCATCATACCTTCAAGTGCTATGTTTATAACTCCACTCACATCGCTCAGAAGTGCACCGAGAGTTGCGAAGATCAAAGGTGTTGAAACCCTCAGAATGGAATAAACGAACTGCGTCGAGAGTATACCCCTTAAAACGCTGTTCATGCACCACCACTCTCCATCCTCATGGCTTCCTTCTCTATGATCTTTCTCCTCATGAACCCGAGGAACGCCTCAGCCGTGATCAGAAGGATGATCATGGATTGGAGCATCTTGACGATCTCAGGTGCGACCCCACTCAACCTTCCCATTATGTAAGCCCCCGTCCTCATGTATCCAACCAGAAGTGCCGCAGGTATGACACCGAGAGGATTGTTTCTGGCTAAGAGAGCAACTATTATTCCATCGAATCCGTATCCTGGGGATACCTGCCAGACGAATCTTCTGTAGAGTCCCATCATCTCTATGGATCCCGCAAGCCCGGCTATCATCCCACTTATTATCTGTGAATACATCTCAACATTTTCCACCTTTATCCCACTGAAGATTGCGAAACCTCTGTTGAAACCTGTCATCCTTATCTCGTATCCATACTTCGTTCTGTAGAGGAAAAACCATGTTAAGATCGCAAAACCGAGGGCAATGGCTATTCCTATATGGAGGTTGTATCTGATGTGTATCAACTTTGGTAGCCACGCTGTCTTGGGATACTTGTAAGATACGAGATAACCCGCTCTCAGATCCCTCATGTAATAGTTGACTATGTACAATCCAAGGAAGAATGCTATGTAATTCATCATCAAGGATGAAACAAGCTCGCTCGCTCTCCATTTCGCTTTCATCACCGCCGGAACCGAAGCCCACAGTCCCCCGACGAACATGGCGAATATCATGACCAATATTGGATGAAGAAATGGAACACTTGGAAAGTGAAGCGCGGCAAATGTCGCACCAACTGCTCCCATGAACATCTGCCCTTCAGCTCCTATGTTGAATATCTCAGCCTGGAACACTATACTGACCGCGAGACCCGTGAATATCAAAGGAGTCGTCTGATTCAGGAACTCGACGAATCTCCTCGTCTTGCTCACCGGTCCCACGAGAAACCATTTGAATGCGTTGAGAGGTTCATCGGTGGAGAAGAAAAGGATTATGTATCCTATCAGAAGTGCTATAACTATCGTGACGAGAGTTCTGAAGGTCTCAAGAAGGAGTAGCTTCCTCTTGAGATTCATGAGATCAATGCCTCCTTTATCCTGCTTTCCTCATGCCTTCTCACACCAAGCATGTAATAACCGAGTTCCTCCTCGGTCAACCCTTCATTCTTTGGAAAATATCCAACTATTTCTCCCCTGTACATCACGATGATCCTGTCGGATAGCTGGAGTATCTCCTGAAGATCAGCGGATACTAACAGCACTGCAACGCCTTCATCCTTGGCTTCTATCAACTTCTTCCTCACGAATTCAGTTGATCCAACATCTATTCCCCTCGTAGGCTGGTCCGCTATTAGAAGTTTGGCATCCGAAGTGAACTCTCTTGCAACCAGAACTTTCTGTATGTTACCACCGGACAGCATCATCACCGGACTATCAGGACCATCCGCCCTTATGTTGAAATTCTTTATAGCCTGTTCCGCAAATTCTCTAATTTTCTGTGGTTTCATCACCATTCTTCCACAGAAGGGATCCTTGTAATATCTATCCGAAATCAAATTCTCCGCTATCGTTGCTTTCAAAGCCACTCCAAGTTCAACTCTGTCCTCAGGTATGTGCGCCATCTCTTTCCTTCTGAGAATATGTGAAGGTTGATTCGTGATATTCTCACCGTTCAGGATGACCTTGCCCATCGCTCCGAACCTCAACCCCGTCAATATCTCCACAAGCTCTCTCTGTCCATTCCCTTCCACACCTGCGACACCGAGTATCTCCCCTGATCTCACCGAGAATGAAATTCTGTTCAGAACTTTCACACCGTCTTCTCTTGTGTATTCCAAGTTTTCCACCCTCAAAACCACATCCCTTGGTTTTGATTCCGTTCTCTCAATTACCAATTCCACTTCTCTTCCAACCATTCTTCTCGATATCTCCTCTTCCGATATTTCCGATGTTACGAAGGTTCCAACGTTCTTCCCGTTCCTCAAAATCGTCAACCTATCTGATATCTCCTTCACCTCTTTCAACTTGTGCGATATGAATATTATCGTCATCCCGGACTTAGCAAGATTTCTCAGAGCTTGAAACAGTTCACCGGTTTCCTGAGGTGTCAGAACCGCGGTTGGCTCGTCCAATATCAAGATCTTTGCACCCCTTATCAACGCCTTCAATATCTCGACTCTCTGCTTTATTCCGACTGGAAGATCGAGAACTTTTTCTTTCGCAGGAACGGGTAAACCATATTTTTCAGCCGCCTCTTCAACCATCTTCACCGCCCTCTGATAATCTATGCTGGTGAATTTCGTTGGTTCCATACCGAGGATCATGTTCTCCGCAACCGTCAGAGATGGCACGAGCATGAAGTGCTGATGAACCATTCCTATACCCAATGATATGGCAACATGTGGATTGGTTATGTGAACCTTTTTTCCAAATACTCTTATTTCACCGGATGTTGGATACTCTATTCCGAACAGGATTTTCATCAGGGTTGTCTTACCCGCCCCGTTTTCACCAACCAACGCGTGGATTTCACCTTCCTCAACCTCGAAATCCACACCTCTGTTCGCGACGACACCATTTGGATATATTTTAACTATATTATGCATTTCAACGGCTTTCATTCTATCACTCCTTTTGAAGGGATCGCATAGATATGGTATCATTATTGAAAAGTGTGGTTCAAGTTGTTCGACTAATCCTTGGGAAGGTGGGGGCATGAAGAAAGCGAAAGTTGTCCTCATTTTCATTTGTATTTTCTTCGTCTTTCTTTTTCTTCAATCCTGTGGATTCATTCCGCAGAAACTGTGCGCTCCATCCAACCTTGAGATAATCGAGGTTGGTCCAGATCACGTCATCTTAAGTTGGAGAGACAACACGATAAGTGAGGATGGCTTCGAAATCTTCAGGAAGGCTGTGAACGAGGAGAGTTTTCGGAAAGTCGGAACGGTGGGAATGAATTCCGAGGTTTTCGAAGATCTCAGTGTTTTACCTTCAAGAAAATACACATACAAGATAAGGGCATTCAAAGGAGGAACCTTCTCCGATTTCAGTGAACCTGTGGATGTTGTCACCCTTGAACCCTATCCAAATCCCCCCGAACAACTGAAGGTTCTGGATAAGACGGAGAGTAGCATAAAGTTGACATGGCTCGATAGATCGAACAACGAGAAGGGATTCAGAATCTTCAGAAGCTTCGACGGGGAAAGATATGATCTTCTGGTCGAATTGCCCATGAATACCAACATCTTTGAGGACAGGAATCTCCCTCCAGGAACTATCTGCCATTACTACGTAACCGCTTTCAACGATTCGGGTTCATCCGGCAAGAGCAACATAATCGTCGTTCAAACGAACGAGATAAATGATCCACCAACGAATTTGAAACCTTTGTTTCCAACCAACGGTTCGATGAAGGTGAATTTCACCACGGTCACGCTGAGATGGGATGTGAATGATCCAAATGGAGATGAGCTAATCTACGATCTGTATTTTGGAACGGATCCCATCCCTCCCCTCAAGGCAAAAGGACTCTTCGTTCCTCAATATGTCCTCAGCAATCTGAGGCCGGGAACGACCTATTACTGGAAGATCGGAGTTTACGACAAGCATGGAAACATGGTCTACGGGTCCATATGGACTTTCAAGACAAAGTTGAACGTCCCCCCTTCTCCTCCATCCGATCTGAGGGCAGTATCTGTATCTTCCACCGAGATAGAACTCAGATGGAAGGATAATTCCGATAATGAAACAGGATTCGAAATATCCAGATCATCCCTGAGCTGGACGGGATACACAAAGATCGGTGAAGTTGGTGAGAACATCACAGTTTTCAGAGATTCAAGCTTGATAACCGGAAGACAGTACTGTTACAAGGTGAGATCGAAGAATGAGTTCGGTTCTTCACAGTGGGTGGGTCCCGTCTGCGCAGTGGCCGGTGGAAAGGATCCCTGATGAAATTCGAAGGATACAGATACTTGGATCTTGTAACTGGAAGATACATTCCGATTTCCTTTTCCATTGAAAACTCGAAGTTGAAAGATCTCAGACCTTACGTTGGAAATGAGGTTGAAGGTTATATACTACCCACCTTCACGGATTCGCACATTCACATGTTGGATTATGGCTTCAACATGAGAAGAATCGACCTTTCAGATTTTACGATTCTCGAGGAGATGCTGGATGAACTCAAAAGGATCGATGATGAAATCATCATCGCGAGAGGGTGGGATGGTGAAAAATTGGATAGAGATCCAAGCAAGGATATTCTGGATCATCACCTCGGTGAAAAGCCGGTGATTTTGATAAGAAAATGCGGTCATATGGCTGTGGTGAATTCAAAAACTTTGAAGGTTTTCTCGGATATTCTGAGGGATGGTTTGATAGATGAAGAGAAAGGATTCATCTTGGAAGATACTTTGACCAAATTGATGCAAGCGGTCAGAAAGTTTGACCCTGTGGAGATTTTAAAGCCTGCGGTTGAGTCACTTCTGAGTTTTGGAATAACCTCCGTCAGTTCCGTCGATCTGTACGATGAAATGGATCAGTCGATCCTGGAAGCGCTGGATTCGATCGATCATTTCGAGATATTCGAATCACCTGCGTTCAGCAGTCCAACCAATTTTGAAAGGGTTTTGAACGAAGGATGGCTTCTTTCAAATTGGAAGAACATTTCCATCCCATCCGTGAAGATTTTCTCAGATGGATCATTCGGAGCGAGAACAGCTGCCCTGAGAAAGCCATACTTGGACGATCCAACCAACTCAGGTATTCTACTTCACTCGGACGATGAGATGGAAAAATTCATGAGAGTGTGTATGAAAATCGGAAAACAAATCTCGATACACGTGATCGGGGATAGAGCTTTGGATCAGGTGCTGAAGTTGGCGAAGAAAACAGGTTGTGAGGGATGGAATCTACGTTTGATACATCTACAGATCGTGGAGGACGATCAGTTGGATGAGTTGAAAAAGTTGAACCCAGAAATAACTGTTCAACCTTTGTTCAAGATCTCCGATGAAGATCTAACATGCACAATATTCGACGAAGACAGGAGGAGAAAGACTTACAGATTTTCGGACATGATGAAAATCGGTTTGAACCTTTCCTCATCTTCGGATGCACCGGTGGAAGACCCGAACCCGTTTTTGAGCATGAAAGTTCTCATGAATGAAGGGTTCTCCGTGATGGATGCCGTGAGATCTTACACTCTCTGGGCAACGAAGGCAGTCGTGGGGGAGGAAAGAAGGGATTACTTAGCAAATGGGGAAAAGCCCAGTTTCATGGTATTCGAGGACGATCCCATCGAAGTTCTGGAGAACGGAGATGCCGAGAGGTTGAAATCTCTGAGACCGAAGGCAGTTTTTTTCAGGGGAAAGCAGGTTTACGGTGAGAAACTATGAGATTGGAATTCTTGAAGTATGAGATAAAACCACAGATATTCAAACGTTTCCCACTGAATTGGGTGGAGATATTTGAAAGGGAAGCTCCCATCGTTGTGGAGATAGGATTTGGAAGCGGGGAATTCCTTGAAAATATGGCTCGTGAAATGCAGGATTTTAATTTCGTTGGATTCGAGATGTCGCTCACATCACTGTGGAAAGCGCAGAAACGGTTTTTCGGATCCGGATTGAGCAACGTGAAGGTGATACTCGGAGATGGGAGATTCTGCTTGAGGGAGCTCTTCCCTCCAAATTCGGTGAGAAAGGTCGTGACAAATTTTCCATGTCCATGGTCGAAGAAAAAACATGAGAAGAGAAGGATCATCGTCGAATCCTTCTTTCAAACCTTGGGGAACGTGCTCGAATTCGGAGGAGAATTCGAAATTGCCACGGATGAGAGATGGTATGCAGAAGAAGTGGTGAGAAAGGTGAGAAAACTTTGGTATCTGGAAGTATCACGTTTTTCTCTCAATCCCGAGAGAAAGTTCAGGACGAGGTATGAGATGAAATGGTTGAGTGAGGGAAGGAAGATACATGCGATATCCGTGAGAAAGGTGGGGAATTTCGAGGTCGAGAGGTTACTTGAGGGGGAAGAAAGCATGCCACACAGGTTGGTCAAAAAGGCAGAAGCCGATGTGAACAGACTTGAAGGGTTGAAAAATAGAGTATTCAAGGAAGGCAAGAAACTTTTCGTTATAAAAGAAATATTTAGAAAATCCGATGGAAATGATAGGGTGATAAAGGTTATAGCAAAAGATGGTGAAATTCAGCAGAGCTACTTCGTGGACATCTTGGACAAGGGAGACAGATATCTCGTGAAACTCGACGAAACCACCATTCCATACAGAACCCCATCCGTGAAATTTTCTGTTTTCAGAATAGCGGAAGAAATGATGAAAAAAATGGGATAAGAACACATAGGCATAGAATTTTTCTTTGAGATGAGAATGTGGGTTTTGCGGGGAGGTATCGAAGATGGCAAGATACTTCATTCTGTTTTTTATATTGGTTCTTCCATTCTTTTCCATCCTTTTAGCTTTCGAACTGAATCTGAAGATCGACGTGTACAACTGGCAGTTGAACGCTATAGGAGGTTCTTTAAGGGAACTCGACTACATTCTTGGATTTGAAATTGGTGTCATGAAACCACTGGATTCGGATTTTTACTTCCAAGGATCCATCCTCTTAGGATTGCCGTTGTATCCTCTTCGACCTTACGGCGGAGTGGGTAAGTACATCGATCCATCCAATCTTGAGGATATATTCGACTTTTCCGAGGATCTCTACGTCCCCGTCGGTCTTGAAGTGATTTTCGGGTGTTTCGGGTTGTTTGGAGAAGTCAATTACAACGTGGATGGCGTTATCGAGATCCTCGAACCCGATAAAATAGTCTTCGGATTTTCATTCGTATTTTGAAGGGGGGAATCCGAGATGAAGAAAATCTTTTCATTCTGGATGATCCTTTCATTCTTCGTCATCACCGCTTTCGGTGTTTCTTACTTCGTCGGGCTCGGTGCCGTCGATTATCTTCCAACCGTTGGTGGTGGTATGAAGGAGGATACCTTCTCACTCTACGTTGGACTCTCGTATTACTGGCTTGGAGGAATAGGTGTGGGAGCTCAAGCAGGTTACAGAATGATGGATCTGTTCGAGATAAGCTTGGCAGAAGGTAGAGGATTGTGGAATGTGGATTTGGGACTTGGTGTCGATGGAACTTTGCTCACATTCTTTTATCCCGGAGATATGCCATTCTACGCCTCGATTGGAGCTGGTGTGGGCGTGTTCCAAGATTTCAAGATCGATCAACTCAAGCTACATTCAATGAGCATGGTTGGAATAGGTTTCTCAACCTCCCCACTCTTCGGATGGGGATTCGGAGGAATAGGACCAACATTTTCCTCATATGTGGGATTTGAATTTTGATCACGCAAGTTTGAAAGGAGAGGTGACCAGTGGGATTCGAAATAAGAAGAATAGAAATCGAGAGGAAAACTTACAAACTTGTGAAAACCTTCAGAATATCACTCGGTGCGATGTCCGAAAGCACGGTGATACAGATCAGATTGATCTTAAACGGTGGAACGGTTGGACTTGGTGAGGCGTCTCCTTCGTTCAAAATAAGTGGTGAGTATTTAAATTCAGTTGAGACCGCCTTGAGAGAATTGTCACAGGAGTTCATCGGAGAGGATGTTAGAAATTACAGGGTGTTGTTCGACAGAATAGACGAAATGTTCAGAACTTTTCCAAGTGCCAAGTCGGCACTTCAGTATGCAATACTCGATGCTCTGACGGCAGAATACGGTTTGACACCGTTCGAATTTTTCGGGGGGGCTAAGAGAAAGATCGTGAGTGACAAGACCGTGGGAATAGACGATGTGAACGCCATGGTGGAGGATGCAAAGAAGATAAAAGAAGAAGGTTTCAGGACCATAAAGATAAAGATAGACTCCGTCGATTTTGCTCTCGATGTTGTTCCAAAGATAGCGGATGCGACCGGAAACATCGGATACATTGTCGATGCCAACCAGGCTTTGAAACCAAAGGAAGCGGTCGAGGTGGCGGAGAAACTTCATTCCCTCGGGGTGAATGTTCTGGTTCTGGAACAACCAGTTTTCAAGCATGATTACGATGGACTGAGGTTCGTCAGGGAAAGATCACCATTCCCCGTGGCAGCAGATGAATCACTCTACACGAGATACGACGCTTTCAAGCTGGCAAGGGATGGATGTGTGGACGTGTTCAACATAAAGTTGATGAAATCGGGACTGTCCGATGGTATGGCGATAGTCGAGATAGCGAGATCCGCCGGTATAACTTTGATGATAGGCTGTATGGGTGAGTCATCACTCGGTATAACACAGAGTATAGATTTCGCAGCGGGACTTGGATATTTCACATATCTCGATCTCGATTGTCCTTTCCTCCATGCGGAGGACAGCAAATACAGAGGATACATCAGGGACGGTGATGAATTGACCGTCTTGGACAGGGAGGAGAGGGAAAAACTGAAGGACTGATCATATTTCCTCCACAGTTATGTCGCTCGATATTCTGTTTCTTATGATCAAGGACAGCAATGCAACGATGGAAGTTGCGATCAATCCTCCAAGTGCGAATGCATTCCAATATGTGTATTGGAGGGTTGGATCGCCTGCGTATTCGAAGAGTTTCACGGAAATTGGAAACATCTTGGGATTGCTGAAAAAGATTAGCGGGACGATGAAGTTCGTCCAGCCCTTTATGAAGGAATAAGAAAAGCACACGAGTATGGATGGGAGCATAACGGGATAGATCACCTTGAACACCAATGGAATTCCTTCGGCACCGTCAATGAACGCTTGTTCCGCAATAGGTTTCATCTTTTTCGCATCTTCCATGATCATGAAATACGTCATCGGGAGACTTCTGTTCACTGTGACGAGTATCACGGAAATGTAGGAGTTCAAGATGCCCATCTTTCTGAAGATTATGAACAAAGGTAAAAGTGTGTTCATACCGGTCAACATCAAGGTGGTCGAGAGCATGATCTTTGTCATTCCGGAGAGGGGATCAGTTCCCTTCACCATCGGGACGATCGATAGAAGAATCAAAAAGGTGGTCAATACTCCGCTACCCATACCTATCATCAAACTGTTCAACATGTTAAGATGGAAATGATCCTCCCAAAGTTTTTCGAATCCTTCGAGGTTGAGCCTCAAGAGTCCGGAAAATCCAAGATCGGGAAGATCGGTGAGAGCTGAGGAAAGAATGATGAAGAACACGAACATGGTGATCAAGATCCAGGAAAATGTTGGGACATGTTCCATCCATTCACCGGGAAATCTTCTCGATTCAAATTCTTCTCTCTCCATACCGATCAAGACATGGTATGATACCAACGATAGAAATGATGGGGATAGGAAATGATGGAACATACCAATTGTGAAGGACGATACGAGATAGATCACCTTTATCCATCCCTTTTCAAGTTTCCAGCACAGGATTAGAAGGAAGAACAGAATGAATCCGATCCATCCAAACCAGAGTAATTCCATGATTCCAAGCAAAGGGTAGATCAACTTCCATCCTTTGTGCAAAGCCCACAGAGTCAGGAAGGTGAACACTAAGATTGAGGAAACTAAGGCGGATTTGGT
>Ga0190316_1000194_pt1 | contig 16588 bp, 15 predicted proteins | sample 48701112_MG_FD_161663 | JGI IMG/M metagenome (GOLD analysis project Ga0190316, IMG submission 161663) | Hydrothermal vent sediment bacterial communities from Southern Trench, Guaymas Basin, Mexico - 4870-11-1-2_MG | ecosystem: Environmental > Aquatic > Marine > Hydrothermal vents > Sediment ... | reverse complement strand
TGTTAATCGAGCGTATCGTCGTAAAAGACGAGGCCCTCGTAGTAGAGCACATTGTGCCCACCACGACCCGGATTTCTAAATTGCGGACAAGACGCAGAGACGCAAAGTTTTTATATTTTTTCTCTGCGGCTCTGCTTCTCCGCGTCTCTGCGTTGATCATTCTGTTACCACACTTGCGAGCACAAAGGGAGAAAAACTTTGTGTCCTTTGTGTTTTTTTCTGTCTTTCTCTGTGTTCTCTGTGCCTCCGTGGTGAAACTCTTCCAAATCGCGCTCTCATTCCATACCACGCACGCCCCAGGCAATCACCTGGAAGGATGCCGGTTCCGCCCCTCCGTGATAGGTCAACAACACGGAAAACTCCACGTTCGCGCCGGCAGCCGCCCTACCATGCCCCGCCAATATGGATTGGCGATAGCCGATCACCCGTCCCTCGTCATCGTAGAGCGTCACCACTACCGTGGCGCGCTCCACCGCTCCGCCCGAATCGTTCAACAGCCGCCCCATGACGCGGTACTGTGGGCCGGAGACCCCGCCCTCCAGGCCGCTCACCGTCAACGGGACAAACCCGGCGGTGATGGCCCCAATGCTCTCGGCCCGCAGCAGCGTCACGCTCATGTCCGAGGCTTCAGGCGGCGGCTCACGGAAGAGTATGGCGAAGGGAGCGCGCGCGCCGCCCGGCAAATAATCCGCAGCAGCCAGCGTCACACCAGAAACCAACGGAGTCCCCAGCCCATCCACCAATGTGACCAATAGCTGCAGATCGGTCACAGGATTGGCGGTGGTGTTGACCACCTCTCCCATGCACCAGATATCTCCCATGGTCGTGCGGTAGAACGAAAGACCGGAAGTTTCCAACGGCAGCGGCGTCGGCGTAGGGAGAAGCAGGATACTGGCCGGCACAGATCCCTCCACTGCCACAGACTCACTCTCCGTGTCCAGGGGGATGATCAACCCCTGGCCGATGCGCAAGTAGTCGTCAACATCCAGGCCGTTGGCGGAGAGCAGCGCGTCCAATGTGATCCCATACTCCAAAGAAATACCAAAAAGCGTATCACCGGATTTCACGAGATGCATCACAGGCGTGGGCGTAGGAGAAGGGGTAAAGGTTGGAGTCGGCGGGATCGGGGTAAGCAAGACAGCGGCGGCGGCAGTCGAAGTTGGTCCCACTGCCGGCGCCAATGAGGAGGGGATTGGAGTCAGCGACGGCGGCGGAGTGATGATAGTGCCGCATCCGGCTACCAGCACTAGACCCAGCAGCCCCCACACCCATCTCTGTTGCCAGATAACCCGCATCCCTCGGCTCTTCACAACGAAAAATTATACCATCGGAGACGCAAGACGCAAGACGTGCTATGTCGGGAGGAGTGAGGAATGAGGAATTAGGAGGAAACGTGGCGCGTCGCTTTCTCGCCTTTTTGTCATTCCGAGCCAGCGGAGCACTAGCGACGCGCCCGCGAGGAATCTCCCACATCCAATGAGGACTTTGAAACGGAACCAGTAGATTCCTCGCCTGCGCGCTCCGCTGCTGGCGGCGCAAAACGTGGTACTTGGTGCGTGATCCGTCGCTTTCTCGCCTTTTCGCTTTCTCGCTTGCGTCAGGAGTCAAACGTCAGGTGTCCGGCAAAAACGCGACACGCAATACGCCGCGCCTAACAACAGCAGCCCTACCGCATCAAAAACAATAAAGCGGAGACCCGTAACCCGCAACGCGGGATGGCCCGGCGGAAGTGCGAGATACATCCAGGTCTCCCCCAACAGTCCGATGCTCTGCTGAACGAGTATCACGATCAGGCACACGCGGTAGCGCGCCGGTCGGAGCAAGGCGGGCACGTAAGGCACGACCCACATCAAGAAAAGCAAGCCGATGCTGCGCACGATGACCTCCCCTACGCTGCCCTGCACCTCGAAAGCCCAGCCGTGATCCTGTGGATGGAGCACAAAGGGAAGCGCCGCCGAGAGGTTGGCGAGTAAGACCGCCAAGATGAGGCCCCGTACCAGCCAGGTCGCCAGGCTTGACTTTGCCGTGGAGTGTGATAACTTTTCCGCCAGCATCTTAATTCTCCAGGGAGGTAGTATGTCTGCTCAAGATCGAGCGCGCCAGTTGCGCGTGGTCGCAGAAATTCTGCTGGTGCATTTGCCCAGTCTGATATCACAGGATCAACCGCTGGCCCACGACTTGTTGGCCGTGGTCGGGACGTCCCTGCACGCTATCGCTGAGGACGTGGAGCGTTCGACGAAAGCCTGGGACAAACGCGCGTATCACGTCAAGGCCGACGAACTGCGGCGGGAGTGGGGTTGGGCGCCGGGAGCATCCAATTACGCACTCGGTTTGGCTCTGCGGGCCGGCCCGCTGACCAGCGAGTCGCTGTCCAAGCTGCAGGTGCTCATCCGCCCCCCAATCGGGAAACCGGCGCGCCGCCAAATCAAGGACCCGCATCGCTTCCGTGGCGCGGCTCAAGCCGTGAGACTACAACAAGCGCACCGGCGACCGGTGCTGCGCGGCTGAGTAGGACACGGAGATAACCAGGAATTTTTTAACGCAAAGTCGCAGAGACGCTAAGGTTTTTGTTTCACTAGTGTTCTGTCAAGGCTGATTTGATGGATAAAATAACTACCGGAATGAGACCCCCCTCAGTCCCCCCTACGAGGGGGGAAGCGAGAGCAGCGGTCTCCCCTTACGAGAAGGTCTCCCCCTTCCCTGGTAGGGAAGGGGGCCGGGGGGTTAGGTAAAAGCTAAGCGCAACAACCTCGTCATTGGTCAGCAAGTTACCTTACAGAAAATGATGAAGTATTTTCGGACTTGGACGGTGTGCTGGCGCGGATCGTGACCGCGTGTCGTGAAAACGTTGTGGACACCCAGGTGTTTCGTCAAGGCTGATTTGACGAATAAAAATGGCTACCGGTAAGCGATTTTATCCGTCAAACTACGGTTGACAAGCTACTAGCTCGGGCCGGTCCCTTCGCGGACTCAGGGCAGGCTTCCTGACCGTGCCCGCCTGTGGCTCGGTCGGGAGACCGACCACAGCTATTGAGGATTCCCCCTACGTTCAGTACGCCCGCCCGAAGATGGCGACTTCCGTGGCTTCTCTGCCGGTGTAGAAACAGTCGCCGCTGCCGCCGGGCTGCTCCAACGGGATGCAGCGAATGGTGGCCTTGGTTTCATCTTTGAGACGCGCCTCGTCTTCACTATCGCCGGCCCACCACGCGCGCGCGAAGCCGTGCTGCACCGCCTCCTGGAACTCGCCGGCGGTCTTCACGTCCCACGTGTGGCTCTCACGGAAGTCGAGCGCCTTCTGGTAGATGGCCGCTTGCACCTCTGCGAGCAGCGCGGGGATGGTTTCTTCCAGCCCGGCCAGCGGCAGGATCGTCTTGCCCTCGCGTCCGGGAACGTCACGGCGGGCGACCATGACCTGCTCGTTGGCGATGTCGCGCGGGCCGAATTCAAGGCGCAAGGGGACGCCACGCATCTCCCAATCGTTGTACTTCCAGCCGGGAGAGAAACCCTCGCGGTCGTCCAACTTGATCCGCACCCGCCCCTGCAAACGCCGGGACAGTTTCTCGGCAGCCTCCAGGACTTCGGCGCGTTGCCGGTTCTTCCGCCAGATGGGCACGATGACGGCCTGGATGGGAGCCAGACGCGGCGGCAGCACCAACCCCTGATCGTCGCCGTGTGTCATCACCACAGCGCCTACCATGCGGGTACTCACACCCCACGAGGTGGTCCAGGCGTGCTGCAACGTATTGTTCTCATCCAAGAACTGGATATCGAACGCTTTGGCAAAGTTCTGTCCCAGGAAATGACTGGTGCCCGACTGCAACGCCTTGCCGTCCCTCATCATCGCCTCAATGGTGTAGCTGGTGACAGCCCCGGCGAACTTCTCGGCGTCGCTCTTGCGACCGGGGATGACGGGGATTGCGGCTTCATTGACGGCGAAATCGGTGTAGACGTCGAGCATGCGCAGCGTCTCTTCGCGGGCCTCGTCGTGAGTGGCGTGGGCGGTGTGCCCCTCCTGCCAGAGGAATTCGGTAGTGCGCAGGAAGAGACGTGTCCGCATCTCCCACCGCACGACGTTGGCCCATTGGTTAATCAGTAACGGCAGATCGCGGTAGGATTGGATCCACTTGGCGTACATGTGACCGATGATGGTCTCCGAGGTAGGTCGCACGACTAACGGCTCTTCCAGTTCCTTGCCGCCGCCATGGGTGACAACGGCCAGCTCCGGCGCGAAGCCCTCGACGTGCTCCGCCTCCTTCTGCAGGAAGCTCATGGGGATGAACAACGGGAAGTAGGCATTGACGTGCCCCGTCTCCTTGAAGCGGCGATCCAGCTCGTCGCGGATACGCTCCCAGAGAGTGTACCCGTAAGGCCGGATGACCATGCAGCCTCGCACGGGCGAGTAATCGGCCAGCTCTGCCTTCTGGACGATTTCGTTATACCACTTGGAAAAGTCCTCATTTTGGGAAGTTAAAAAATCTGACATTGTGTACCTCACTGTAAAATGGTGATTAGGGATTGGTGATTGGTGATTTTTTGAAAAGATAAATTCAACATACACCGCCGAATCACGGGTCACGAATCACCAATCACTCTTGACTTTCGACTTTCGACTTTCGACTTTCAACTTTTAACTTTCAACTTTCAACTTTTAACGTTAATCCCCATCAAGTTCCGCAGCCAGTGGAGCGCGCGTTGAAACAAATTGGGAGCGTACTGTTCGGCAAAGTGCTCGGCGGCCTCCTCGCTGCTCACCGGCCCCCCTTTTTCGCGCAGGAAATACTGGTGAGAGATAACCCAGAGATACAGGTCGGCCTCCGTCCGGTCGGGAAAATCTTTGAGGATTTCCTGCTCACGGATGACCTGTACCAACGGCAAATAGACGGCGTCGTACCAGTCGGTGACGGCCTCATCTTCGGAGATGAACCGCTGCTGCTCCAGTCCCATGTAGTACCGGTGTACGGCGATGTGCTTCAGCAAGCGCCGGTAACCACCGGCGATGGTGAACTCAATGGTCTGGTCGGGGCGCAACTCATCCAGCCGGGTACGCTCCAGGAACTCCGCATACTCGCCCTTGATCTCCAGGTCTTCCGCGTTGAGATCGGCTTCCACAGGCACGCGAGAGCTCACCTCGATAACTTCAGCGTCAACGTAGAGCTGGCCCTGTTCGCGGGCCACCGAGACGCGATGGTTGCCATCAAGGACAAAATAAGCATCCCCCAGCTTGTAGAGGGAGACCGGTGGCAGGTTCTTTGCCTCGTAGAAGGCCCGGCTGATGCTGCGCCAACGATCCTCCGTAAAAGTCTGCGTCGGCAAGAAAACGCGGTCGAAATCGCGGTAGCGATTGACGCTGCCGATGACCTTCTCGACCGGCACTTCCTGGATGCCCCGGTAGACCTGGCCGCCGAGCTGCAGTTTGTCCCGCACCTCATCCCAGGCCAGCATGTCATTGGAACGCCCCGTCAACGCGGAGAACAGCGCGTGCCAGAAAGCCTTGTGTCGCGCGCGGTTGAAACTCTCTTTAGCGGCGGTATATTCGACCATATTCGATTCTGTCCTCGTACCATTCGATCAAGCGAAAGGGATAAATGTTGACCACTTCCGTCGCCACGTAGCGAGTACGCCACGGCGCAGGCCCATAGCGATGTTTGTGCCCGTGCAGCAGCAGCCTCGGACGAAAACGGCGCATCAGGCTCAGGAAAACGCTGAAACCCAGGTGCGGCCCATCCGGCCCGTCGTGGATGCCCGCCGGTGGCGAATGGGCGATAAAAATGTCTAAGTAGCGACCGTAGCGGATTTTGTTGAACAGTAATTGTAACATCAACGGCTGCGCCCGCCAGGTCATCTCGCCCTGGGTGTATTGGTAGGGAGCCTTAGGACGGTAGCGGATGCACCCCTCCAGGCCGGCAACCAGCAAATTCAATTTTTGGGCTTGCACCGCGCGCCGGTCCAGGTTCTCCCAGCCGCCCGGTTCGTTGAGCGTCTGACCGGATTCGCAGTGCTCAGGTGCGTCGTGGTTGCCGTGGACGAAGTAGGCATAACGGCTGTACAGTTGTGTGACTAGATACTCCAAGTAGGTGTAAGGCAGATCGCCGCAGGAAAGCAGCAGATCCACCGGCCTGATCCGTTCCCGCACCCTCGCGTTGAAAAGCGTATCGGATACCCGGTCGCTGACCGCCAAGATGCGTATAGGGTATGCCGGACGCAGGATCACCTTAGCTTCCAGCTCCTTCCGCCTGGCTGGGACTTTTCACAAACCGTTGGTAATCCACCGCCAGCTTGTCCATAATCGCCTGCTCCAGGTTGATGCCGGTGAGGTAGGCCAGTTGCAGCAGGTAGAGCGCCACGTCGGCCAGCTCCTCCGCTAGCGCGTCCGGGTCGGCCTCCTCACCCCACTGGAAATGTTCCAGCACCTCGGCGGCCTCCAGGGAAAGTGAAATAGCGATGTTGCGGGGATTCTGCACGAATTCCGCGTCCGCCTCATACCAGCCCGCCGCCCCGACGAAACGGTTCATCTCGGCGGTTAATTCCTCGAGAGTCTTGGCCATCACGTTTGCCTTATAAGGGATGAGGAATGAAGAATGAGGAGTGAGGAGTTAGGAGTTAGGAGTTAGGAAAGAAAACGTCAAACGCCGGCGGAGTTCTGACGTTTGACGTTTGACATTCGACGTTTAACTTCTGCCCTACTCCCAGTTTCGCAGCAGCTCCACAAACAGCCGCACGCCGAAGCCGGTCGCTCCCTTCGGGATGTAGGGTTGATCCTTGTCGCTCAGTTCCGCTCCGGCGATATCCACGTGTACCCAGGGCACGCCGTCGGGCGGGAATTTGCTGAGGAAGAAGCCCGCCGTGATGCAGCCGGCCGGTCGCCCGCCGAGGTGCTGCACGTCGGCGACGTTGCTCTTGAGCTGTTCACCGTACTCCTCGAAGAGCGGCAGCTGCCAGGCGCGTTCCCGTGTCGCCTCACCGGCGGCGCGCAGGCGCGCGATCAGGGCCTCGTCACCCATCACGGCGGCAATGTGCCCACCCAGGGCGGTGACCTTGGCCCCCGTCAGCGTGGCGATGTCGAAAATAGCGTCGGGGTGAAACTCCCCCGCGTAGGTGAGGGCGTCGGCCAGGATCATGCGCCCCTCGGCATCGGTGTTGACGATCTCAATGGTCAAGCCCTTGAGGGATGTGACTACGTCGCCTGGTTTGCTGGCGTAGGCGTCGGGCATGTTCTCCGTAAGCGGCGTCAAGCCGACGACGTGCAGCGGCAATTCCAACAGGGCCACCGCGCGCAGCGCGCCGATGACGGCTGCCGCGCCGCCCATGTCGCCTTTCATGCGCCACATCTCCTTGCCGGGCTTGATGGAGATGCCGCCGGAGTCGAAGGTAATGCCCTTGCCGACCAATACCACCGTGGGTAGGTCGTCGCGCCCGGCGTTGTGCTCCAAGATCGCCATCCGCGCCGGTTCACCGCCGCCTTTGTTGACGCTGATGAGCGACCCCATGCCCAACGATTCCATCTCGTCCTTCTCCATGACACGGCAGGTCAGCCCTGTCTCCTCGGCCAGCTGCTGCGCCGCCGCCGCGATGTGCGTCGGTGTGGCGATATTGGCCGGCCGGTTGACGAGGTTCCGCGCCAGGATGGTGGACTCCGCGATGATCTGTCCCACGCGCAAGCCCTCTGCCAATGCGGGCCGCTTCGCCGCGTCGAGCTCGACCAACGTCAGACTTTCCAGGTCGGGACGCACATCCTCCAGCTGTGTCTTGAGCTCATGGAAGCGGTACAGTCCCAGGAGAGTACCCTCGACGACGGCTTCGGCGGCCTGCTCGGGGACAATGCCCCCCACCCCCGCGCCGTGGACGATGGTATGCAGGTGCGTCACGCCTAAGTCGCGGGCCTTCTGGGCCGCAGTGGCAGCCGCCTGGCGGATGATATCGGTAGTGAACTTCTCCGGCTTGCCCAGCCCCACCACGATGACCCGTTGGGCGGGGATCGCGCCGGCGAGATAAAGCACGACGATCTCGTTGCGCTTGCCGCGGAAATCGCCGGCAGCGATGAGCGCGCGTATCTGGCCGCCGAGCGCGGCATCCACCGCGCCGGTCGCGCCGCCCGGCTCCGTCACGCCCTCGAAGAGGCTGACGACGATAGCCTGTGCCGTCTGGCGCTGGATCGCGCCGCTGATGATTTTTAATTGCATAATCTATTCCTTGCGTAAGTTAGAATTATGGCTCTTTGGGATTTCGCATGGTCGAGCCCAAATCAACCGCGAATGGCGCGAATTCACGCGAAAAAAAATAAAAAATCAGTGTAATCTGTGTAATCCGTGGTGAAAAATTCACTTCTCGGTACACCCACCATGCAAAGTCCCAGAGACCCAGAATTATTCAAGCCGTGGCCTTGATTAGCCGGCGTTGACCGGCAGGCCCAAAACGTTGCGGGAAATCTCGCTCCAGGAGCGCCAGGTGCTCCCGGAGCTGTGCACGAAGAAACTCTCCGACTCGAGGGTCAGTGGAGAAACAGTTAACCAAGAACTCAAAAACCGCATTGACCTCTGAGTTTTCCAGATCGCTGGTCAGCTGGTAGGCTTCATCTAAATTGGTGATGTCCGCCAAGAGCCGGTCAAGAGGTTCCGCCAAGACAACACGGATCCCGGCCAACTTCACGGGATCGGCGGGAGCGGCCCGCTGTTCCGGCGTCAGTTTGGCGTAGATACGCCGCAAGGCTTCAGCGTGGCCTATCTCCTGCCGCGCCAGCTCTTCCCAGAAATTCACCACTTCAGCGTGTGCGGAAAATTTTTGGGCCAGCTGCCGGTATAAATCCCGCGCCATGAATTCCGCGCTAATTGCCAGTTCAAAAAGGTAAGCCACATCCTGTCTCTCGTGCATATATTCCATCCCTTGATTGTAACACTGAATAAGTAAGCCCGTTGGCTAAAATATTATAACACAGTTTTGAGATTGTGCTGCAATGTAGGGGAAACTCTTGTGGTTCCCCGCCCCCGGGGACAGGGAGCTGTGTTAGTACCCCAGCCGTTTACTCCGCAGGTGCATCAACACGGATGGTATCAGAAATAAGACGCCGCTCACCAACAGCACGGCCATATCCAGCCACGGGTTGAGCAACCCCACCCCCAGCACGGCGTGATTCATCAAATCCTGGGCGTAAGTCAGCGGGGAGAGGTAAGCTACCGTCCGCGCCACCGTCCCCATCTCTGCCAGCGGGACAAAGATGCCGCTGATGAAAAGCAATCCCCAGCGCAACAGCGTGCTGGGCATCTGCACATCGCCCGGATTGCGGGTAGGAATGGAGCCAAAGATCAGCCCCAGGGCCGAGAAGGAAAAGGAACCCAGGATCACGCCGGCAACTAACAGCCAGGGTTGGGCGATACTCGCTCCAAAGGCCAGCACACCGACGAGCAACGCGAAGGTTGATGTGACGATGGCAAAGAGCGCGCCCACCGCCGTCTTGCCCAAAAGTAGCGTAATCAGCGACATCGGCGCCGCCAGCAGCCGGTCGTAGGTACCCAAACGACGTTCCAAGGGGATGATGAACGGTCCGGCAGCAGCGGCGGTAAAAAAGGTAGTCATCGCCAACAGCCGGGACACCCCCTGCGCCACCGCCATCTCCCGCTTTATTGAGAAGGAAAAATACATAAAAAACGGCATCAGAAAGCCGAACATGATCATCCCCGGCTTGAGATAGTAGACTTTAATATCTTTGACGGTCACGGTCCAGGCCTGAGCCAATTCGTCACGCAATCGTTGTAACCAGGTATCTTTCATCGCCGACCTCCCATCCCCCGCCGTCGTGGTTTTTTCCGTGTTTCGTGTCGTATCGTGCCCACTTGCTGGCCCGTGATCTCCAAGAAGACATCCTCCAGGCTGGGCCCCAGTGTATTCAAGCTGAGCACCCGCAGTTCATGCGCGCGCGCGTAGTCCATTATCTGCGATAGCAACGCCGAGGGGTTCTCGGTGTACAGTCGCCACTTGTCACCCATCTTGACCGCTGTGGTCACGCCAGGCAGCGCTGCCAAACCTTGCGAAGGTTTTGAATCTTCGCAAGGTTCCACCGCTACCTCCACCGACTGCACCCGCCGGAAAGCCTGCTTGAGTCGCTCCGGGGTGTCAATCGCCGCGATCTGGCCGTGGTTAATGATGGCTACCCGGTCACAGAGCTGGTTAGCCTCCTCAATCTGGTGCGTGGTGAGAAAAACCGTCGTTCCCTCGGCGTTCAGTTGGCGGATCAGGCCCCAAATAGCACGGGTGCTCTGCGCATCCAGGCCCGGCGTCGGCTCATCCAGGAAAAGGAGCATTGGCTTATGGATGATAGCCATAATAATGCTCAACCGCCGTCTCATGCCTTTGGAGAAATTCTCCGCCTTCACGTCCCGCTTGTCCCACAGGCCCACGGTCTCCAGCAGTTCCCGCGCCCGTCCTTCCCGCTCGTTACGTGCCACGCGGTAGAGCTTGGCGGTAAACATCAAGTTGTCCCAAGCAGTCAATTCGGTATAAACGTTCGACTCCTCCGGCACCAGCCCCATCCGCCTCTTGATCGGGTAGGAGTCGCGGGCCAGGTCGTGACCGTTGATGATGATGCTCCCGGTGGTAGGTTCCAGCAGTGTGCTCAACATACGTTGAGTCGTCGTCTTGCCGGCGCCGTTGGGGCCGAGGAAGCCAAAGACCTCGCCCGGCTGCACCTCGAAGTTGATATTGTCCACGGCCAGAAAATCGCCGTAGTACTTGGTCAAGTTTTGTACTTTGATTGCACAGCTCACTTGTCATCACTCCTGCGCCAGTTCAGTGCGTCCTCCTGCGGGCAAGCCTCAATGCAGGCCCCGCAGGCGAAACAATCGGCGTGTATCTTCTTTCCCGCGTAAAAGTCGGCCATCGCGTTGGTGGGGCAGGCTTTGACGCACAGTTTACACTCTTTGCACGCTTCGCGGTTGATGCGCGGGCGGAACAGGCTCACCTGCTCCACCAGCCAACCCAGCAGCCCGAAGGGACAGAGAAAATGACACCAGGGCCGGTAAATGAACAAGCTGGCGATGAGCACGAGGGCCGATAACAACCCGATTCCCAGCGTGAAGTTGAACGAAAACAGTTGGAACGGATCAATGACGCCGATCCAATCCAACCCGGCTGCGCCCAATCCCACGACCAACGCCACAAAGGCGAGGCTGCGCACGCTATTGGAGAGCCAAAAGGGCGGCTTCCATTTCGGCAGCGGCGCGCGGTAGAACAAGTCTTGCAATAATCCAAACTGGCAGCCCCAGCCGCAGATAGATTTGTTAGATATCCAGACCGTCAGCAGCAGGATGACCAACATCACGACGACGGGGAGCACAAGTCGGTGTTTCACCAAGATGTTGGTGAGCAATGTGCGCAACGAAGCGACAGGATTGGGATTCAGGCCTCCTGAAATGAGCGACCCGAAAACGAAACCGAAGATCAGTACGCCGCCGACGAGGTAGAAGAGGCGCACTTTGGATGTTACCTTGCGGCGGCGCAGAAGCAGCGTGGCGCCGACGACAACACCGATCCACAGGACAAACTTGACCAGAACAAGTGGGTTTAAGGTCATTTGATTGGACATTGAGATACCTCCGGATTACAATATTTTAGTGACTTTGGTGGGACGCGGTGTCTTGACCACCAAGAAACGAAATTCCGCGTCGCTCTCGTTGAGCAGGCGATGCGGGATACGGGCCGGACTGACGATGAGCATGTCGCGGGACACCTCCTCACGCTCGTCCCCGATCTCGACGCTGCCGCGCCCGGCGAGCACGTAGAAAAACACGTCCACCGGCGTGACGTGCAATTTGAGCGATTCACCGGGCTGTAGCGTGACCATACTCACCTGGACGTGCTCCGTCCCGTGCAACCCTCGCGCGCTGACACCGTGCAGGTTAGGGCTTTCCGGGGCGGTCAAGGCCTTGACAATGTGCATGTTTTTCCTCCTATTTTGGTTACTACTCAGCCATCCTGCAAAATTCAAGAGCGGACGCAGATTCGCGCAGATTTTCGCAGATAAAAGCAAAAAACCGGCGTTTATCAGCGTTTATCAGCGTTCATCAGCGTCCTAAAGGAGCTATGCCCACTTGCTACCTGGGGATGGCTGAGTAGTAACCTATTTTGGTTGTAAAAGACCTCCGAGGTTTACGCAATGGTCCCCTTTTGAGAAGTTCTGCTGATACACATCTCGCTTTCTGGGTCAAATTACCGTCAAAACCTCGGAGGTCTGAACACGTACCTACGCTTCTTCCTCAGCCGAACTGAGGGCCTGTTCTAATAAAGTCAATAACGTCGCTTGTTCTTCCGGAGTCAACCCCTTGAGCAAGCGACGCATTTTATCTTGCCGAAAAACGCGCGCGCGCCGGCATAACTCCTGACCTGACGTGGTCAAGAAAAGACGGATAGCGCGTCCATCCTGCGGATCGGGCTGGCGCTCCAGCAACCCGGCGGCTTCCAAGCGACGCACTCCCACGCTGACGGTGGGGGCTGATAGCCCCAGTCCATCCGCCAGCTCCTGGCTATGGCAGCCCGGAGCTGCCGCCAACCCGTCCAGCAAGGTAAGTTGTGGCAGCGTCACCTCGCCGTCTTGCAATGGGTGCTGACCAAACGCCAATTGGCGCAGGCGATCAAACAGCTCCAAAAGCTGTCCTTCTGCTGCCGGTGACGTGTCGCTCATTTTATCCCTTCTTTGTCCAGACAGTCGTTTAGTTAGACAAGCTAATTATATACCGGAATCACACATTTGTCAAGCGTGGTTCAGGTGCATCCCAGGATTAAGGCCAATACGGTTCAGTTAAACGACGTCCGGACCTCCGAGGTCTTACGGAGCTTTTGCGCGACAGTTTTTCGCTTAATATGGCAATCGATAGTGCCCCCCTTGAGTATTGGTAAACATGGAGGCCGCAATTTGAACCGCCAAGACGCCAAGGCGCAAAAAACTCAGGAAAACTTGGCGATGTGGGCACTGCCTGCCCACACCTGCGGTTTGTGCCTTTGCGGTGAATTTTTCACTCAAAAGGATGACCAACACGCTACAGGGAGACCACCGGCATATCATTGCGTGTCCAAAGCTCTTACCGGAGACCTCGGAGATCTTAACTAAACCGTATTGGGATTAAGGCAAGTAAAGTGACTGGTAAATGGCAACGGGCCACGCACCACGTATTGCGTATTGCGCTTTCGCCTGATGCCCGACGTTTGGATTACTGACATACCCTCAAACGGGCACGGTCAGAAACCGGCCCGAGCTTAGCTGTGGCCGATCTCTGACCGTGCCAGGTGGGTGCAGTGTGCAGCGAGTATTATAGGAGCGGGGCTTGTCCCGGCCCTCTCGAGGGCAACCACCAGGGTACGTCGTCAATCACGGCGCTGAAGCGACTACTACAAACCAGTCAATCACAGCGAAGTAGCCGCGATTTCCCAAACGCGCTCCTACTGGACTTGCTCAAGTAGAAACGTGCCCGTATAGAACAAATGTTTCTCCCTCTCCTCAATTCGTGTTATAATAGCGTGAGACCAATCACAAAGGATGGGAAGGTAAAATGACGAGCGCGAAAACTCCCTCCGCACAGCGCCAGGATCAACTGATCGTGCGCGGTGCGCGGGAGCACAATCTGAAAAATATTGACGTGGTGATCCCCAAGAATAATCTAGTGGTCATCACCGGTATCTCCGGCTCCGGGAAATCATCCTTAGCCTTCGACACCATCTTCGCGGAAGGACAGCGACGTTACATTGAGTCGCTGAGCTCCTACGCGCGGCAATTCCTGGGACAGCTGCGCAAACCCGACGTGGAATCCATCGAGGGGTTGAGTCCTGCCATCGCCATTGACCAGAAAGGCGTCTCCCACAACCCGCGTTCCACCGTCGGCACCGTCACGGAAATCTACGATTACCTGCGCTTGCTCTACGCCCGTATCGGTGTCCCCCACTGTCCCCAGTGCGGACGTCCGGTCACCCGGCAGAGCGCGCAAGAGATCGTGGACGCGGTGCTGGCCTTGCCCCTTACCACACGCTTGCAGCTCCTCGCGCCGCTGGTGCGCGGACGCAAGGGCCACCACCAGTCCATCTTCGAGGAAGTGCGTAAGCTGGGTTTCGTCCGTGTCCGCGTGGATGGCACAGCCTACGAGCTGGAGGAAGTGCCGGAACTCGACCGCTACAAGCTGCACCACATCGAGGCGGTGGTGGATCGTCTCGTCGTCCCCGATCCCGCCGAGGAGCCGGAGGAGGCATACCGCGACTTCGTCAGCCGAGTCACCGATTCGGTGGAAACCGCGCTGCGGTTGGGCGATGGCGTGCTCATCGTGGCTGTGGTGCATTCGCCTGATCCGGCAGCCCTCACGGAGGGAGATGTGCTCTTCTCCGAAAAACTCTCCTGTCCGGTCTGCGGCATCAGCCTGCCGGAGATTGAGCCGCGCACCTTCTCATTCAACAGCCCGCAGGGAGCCTGCTCCGCCTGCCAGGGATTGGGCTACAAGTTAGAGCTCGACCCCGAGCTCATCGTGCCAAATCCCGACCGTTCCCTGAACGAAGGTGCGATTGTCTTTGGCGTGGGGGAAAATAAGGAAAGCTACACCTTCAAACGTATGCGCAGCGTCGCCGAACACTACGGCATCGACCTGGATAAACCCTGGCGTGACCTGACCGCAGCCCAGCGACGCATCATCCTTCACGGGAGCGGTCAGGAACACATCCCCCTCCGCTACGAAGGCCCCAATGGCGTCTGGGAAAGCAGTCGCCCCTACGAAGGAATACTTCCCAACCTGCAACGACGCTACGAGGAAACGAGCTCCGATTACATTCGCAACCGGATCGAGGAGGTGATGAGCCGCACGCCGTGCAGCGAGTGCCAGGGAACCCGCCTTCACGAGGTCGCACGGGCCGTCACACTGGCCGGGGAGCATATTTACGAGATCACCAGCTGGCCCGTCTCGCGGCTGCGGAAATGGGTGGCAGAGCTGTTGTCGCCACCGGCGGAAGAGGGCCTGCTGACGCCCAAAGAATACGCCATCGGTGAACGCGCCTTGAAGGAGACTTACCAGCGACTGACCTTCTTAGTCAACGTGGGGCTGGACTACCTAAGCCTGGATCGACCCGCCGGCACGCTCTCCGGCGGGGAGGCACAGCGCATCCGTCTGGCGACGCAGGTCGGTTCGCGGCTCACCGGCGTGCTCTACGTCCTGGACGAACCGAGCATCGGCCTACACCAACACGACACGGCGCGACTCATCCACACGCTCAAAGAAATGCGTGACTTAGGCAACACCATCCTGGTAGTGGAGCACGACGACGAGACCATCCGCGCCGCCGATTGGATCGTGGATCTCGGACCGGGCGCGGGCGAGCACGGTGGCGAGGTCGTGGTCGCGGGGCCGCTGGAGACGATCCTGGCGCATCCCACCTCCATGACGGGAGCGTACCTCTCCGGGCGCAGCTTCGTCCCCGTGCCGGAGCACCGGCGTCCGGGGAACGGCCACTCGCTGACCGTGCATGGCGCGCGACAGCACAATCTCAAGAACATTGATGTGCGGTTCCCGCTGGGGCTGTTCATCTGCGTGACGGGCGTCTCCGGTTCAGGCAAAAGCTCCTTAGTGGTAGAAACACTCTACGAGCAGCTGCGCCGGCTACTCGGCGGCTCCCGCCGCTCCGCAGGGGACTGCGACACCCTCGAGGGCGTGGAATACGTGGACAAAGTCATCAACATTGACCAATCGCCCATTGGGCGGACGCCCCGCTCGAACCCGGCGACCTACACCGGAGTATTCGGCCCCATCCGCGAGCTCTTCGCCGCATTGCCGGAGTCAAAGATCCGCGGATACAAACCGGGGCGCTTCTCGTTCAACGTCAAAGGGGGACGCTGCGAGGCCTGCCAGGGACAGGGGACGCTGCGCATTGAGATGCAATTCTTGCCGGAGGTCTACGTCCTCTGCGACATCTGCCACGGCAGCCGCTACAATCGCGAGACGCTCCAGGTGCGCTACAAGGGGCTGACCATCGCCGAGGTGCTGGAGCTCACGGTGAGCGAGGCGGTGAAGTTTTTCGCGGCGCTCCCGCGCATCCTCAGGAAACTACAGACGCTTCAGGACGTAGGATTGGGCTACATCCGCCTGGGGCAACCAGCCCCGACGCTCTCCGGCGGCGAGGCGCAGCGCGTAAAGCTCTCCCGGGAACTCTCGAAACGCGCCACCGGTCGCACCCTCTACATTTTGGATGAGCCGACCGTGGGACTGCACGCCGCCGACGTGGATCGGCTGATCCAAGTGCTGCAACGGTTGACGGACACAGGCAACACCGTGGTGGTCATCGAGCACAACCCGGACGTGATCAAGGTGGCCGACTGGATTATTGACCTGGGACCGGATGGCGGCGACGCCGGCGGGCAAATTGTCGCCGAGGGCACACCGGAGATGGTGGTGCAGACGGCGGGGTCGTACACCGGGCAATACCTCCAGCGGTGGCTAAACGCGCACCGAGGTTAGTTAACTGATTTTTTATTTTTTTTCGCGTGAATTCGCGCAACCTGTCCTGAGTCTCCGAAGGATTCGCGGTTGATTTGGGCTCAACCATGCGAAATCCTAAAGAGCCTTTTTTGTTT
>Ga0190316_1000192_pt1 | contig 16737 bp, 19 predicted proteins | sample 48701112_MG_FD_161663 | JGI IMG/M metagenome (GOLD analysis project Ga0190316, IMG submission 161663) | Hydrothermal vent sediment bacterial communities from Southern Trench, Guaymas Basin, Mexico - 4870-11-1-2_MG | ecosystem: Environmental > Aquatic > Marine > Hydrothermal vents > Sediment ... | reverse complement strand
TCGCTTTGCGAGCTAGGGTAGGACGAACCGAAGTGAAGCCCTCGACATCTGAGCCGCTGCCCGTTCGGCTGAAAGAGCTGCCGGGTAAGCTCGGGTGGATGAAATGGGAACCGATGAGTCTTACTGCAAAAGTGAGGAGAGGAGGTCACACCAATTCCGCATGAGGGAGGTGAAAGAGGGACGCTGCCGAGCTCTCCGCTTCGCTTCGGTGCTTTCGCACTCGGACAACAGGCGGATATGTGGCTTGCTACGCTCGCCCAAATTTACCTGTGGCAAACTTCACATACCCGCAGGACATTAGGCGACATTGCATTAAGTGGTGAAGACGCATGATTCCTGAAAACTTAAAAAAGTATGACTATCGGGAAAATTTAATAGTGGATAAGGACAATCCCATCTTAATTCAAAAAGCATGGAGAGATCGGTTTTCGGGTGAGAGCCACTGGCGTGCAGGCTATGGTGGACAGGCGTATTTATCGAAGCCAAATAGTGAGGATGCATTAACTTGGAATGTTTTCAGAACGCTTCAACTTTCTGGGGAACGGGGATTAAGAGTAATATCCGATGTTTTTAAGATCTCTGAGGTTGACAAAATGCTGTTTTGGGGTTGCGATGTTGAGCATCACGGTGAAGAACAGCAATTATTGAATATTCTAATCCGGACAATTGATGGCAAACATCAAGGAACAATGACCGAACCTGATTTAGTGATAATAACAGGAAGAGAAGTTGTTTTTGTAGAATGTAAGTTGAACCAGAGAGGCAATACTTCACCATGGAAATCAAAAGGAAAGGGAGCAGAAAAGAGAATGAAAACATACGCAGAAGAATTTCCAGAGATAAAAAGCGTTCAAGATTGGGAGGTAGTATATCAGCTAATCCGTCAATACGTTTTTGCTAAATCTTTAAGTGAATATCTCAAGAGAAAGCCAGTTGTAATTCCACTAATCAATGAAAAACATAGAGAAATACTATCGGGCTACTACTTGAAGATAAAACACAGTCCTTTGAACAAAAAAGAAGTCTTTCGGGATTTCGTTACGTGGCAGGATCTCTTAAGAATACTCTCAACATCAGACCTGCCAAATAAAGGTATTATATCAGCAAAGATAAAAGAGGCTTTAAAATATGCCAGGTAAAGATGCAACGTCGCCTAACAGTGGATATACGACTACGCCTCGCTCCGCAAAAATTCGGCAAAGCCGAAATTTGTATGTCCGCACGTTGCACTCCGCTCATTATTTTGCTTATTTAAAGGGGAATGTCCTAATAACCCTAATAACATCCCCCTCATCTGAAGTAAAACATAAACATTCTGCAGAATCCTGCAAAGTCTCTTTAAACTTTCATTTAGCCATTTCTTTAACATAGAACAGAAAATCTTTGCTCTGACAACATAACATCACTTTCGACAAGAAAGTTGTTCTATTTGCATGAGAAACGCAGCACCATTCGCACCGGTTCCACATGCGGAGGCAACTGGATGGAAATCTTGACGCAAATGGAAAATTATAAGGTCGTTTGCAGAGCCAAATTAGTTATTGAAGCTGCGAACCTCTTCTGCCTCACTGAAAAGGAGTGGTGCGGAAATGAGGATAACAATAGGAGGTCCGCCGGGCAGCGGAACGACGACCGTCGCAAGAATACTCGCAGCGAGATTGAACGCAAAACTCATATCCGCAGGAGAGATATTCAGGCAGATTGCTGCGGAGCGAGGTCTTAGCGTTGAGCAGTTGAGCGAGATTGCGGAGCGGGATGAATCGCTTGACAGAGAGATTGACAAGCGTCAGCAAGCATACGCCTCTTCGCTTCAGCATGCGGTATTTGAAGGCAGGCTCTCCGCTTTTTTCGTGAAAGATGCGACGCTCAAAATCTGGCTGAAAGCACCTTTGGAGGTTCGTGCAAAAAGGGTCGCAAGCAGAGACCGCTTGAAATACGAGGAGGCACTCTCCGCAATAAAAATGCGTGAGCATTCAGAAATAAAAAGGTATGAGCGTTACTACCGCTTGAATCCAAACGACCTCTCCGCATACGACATCGTAATTGACTCTTCAAAATTCACCGCTGAAGACATCGCTTCGCTCATTCTGCACGCCTTAGAGCGTTTGCGAGCCGACGACGACAAGCAAGCAAACGAAGGGAGTTGTGAAGCAGCGACAAGGACAGCAGCGGTCAGCAGTGAACGGCAGCGGCACTAAAGCAGTATGCTTTTTAACTCACTTAAATGGAAAGGGACAGATGCCTTCTGAAGAGGCGAGAGGCGAGGAGGAGGAAAGGAAAAGGGAAATGGGTAAGGGTAAGGAAAAGGGCGACTGGGAGCCGAAGATTCTTGCTTTCTGCTGCAACTGGTGTTCTTACGCAGGAGCGGACGCAGCAGGGCTTGAAAGGCGGCAGATGCCACCCACATTTAGGGTCGTGAGAGTGATGTGTTCAGGTCGCATAGACCCCGCATTTGTCTTGCTCGGTCTTTTAGAGGGTGCTGACGCAGTTCTCATGACGGGATGCCACTTCGGCGACTGCCACTACATTGACGGTAACTACAAGGCGAGAAACAGATACGAGTTCCTTAAGGAGTTTGTTGACGAGCTCGGTTTGGAGCCTGAGAGGATTGGACTGCGTTGGATTTCCGCCTCTGAAGGTCCTATATTTGCGGAGATGGTGCGAGAAGTCACCGAGAATGTCAAAAAGGTTGGACCAAGCCCCTTCAGACGAAGGTGGAAGAAGTGAGCCTTGAGAGGGGCGAGAGTGAAATCGTGCGTGAGTGTCAGCGTAGTAAGCGTCAGCGTCTGTGTGCGACGCCCACAAAATCGGAAATTTTCTTGCGTTGCGAGGTGAGTATTTTAAGCAGTTCCGCCTTTATTTTTGAGAATATTTCGGGACCTTCTCTGACTATTGCGGAGCCTATTTGGAAAAGTGATGCGCCAGCAGCGGCGTAATCAAGCACATCCTTCGCAGAGAATATTCCGCCGACGGCAATAATAGGGATATTTACTGCCTCTGCAATTTGAAAAACGACTTTTTTCCCAACATTTGCGATTTTTCTGCCCGAAATTCCGCCGTATCCTGTGGGACTTCCCAGCAATGGAATGCCTTCATGAACTGGTCTCGCAATGAGCGTGTTCGTCGCACAAACGGCATCCGCACCGCAGCGCTCAAGCATCGCAGCGAGCCTCGCAGGGTCTTCCGTGTTTGCAGAGATTTTCACAGCCAGCGGGATGCCAGAGCGGTGTGCAATCGCTGAGACCGCAGTGACAATCTCACAGAGCATTTCTGGGCGTTTCTCAAGCGGTTCAAATGCGCTGTGCGGGCAAGATGCGTTCAATTCAATCATATCTATGGGATAATTCACCGCAATCCTTGCAATTCTCTCGCATTCCTCAACACTTTTGCCGAAAATGCTCAAAATTATCGGAACTCCTGCTGATTCCGCCTCTTCTATTTCTGTTTTGTATGCCAATATGCCGGGATTTGCGAGTCCGATTGCGTTTGCGTAAGTCTGCGGTGCGACTTCAACAAAAGTTGGGTTCGGATAGCCTTCATTTTCAGCGATGCCGATGCTTTTCGTGACGACTGCACCTGCCCCCGCCTTTGCGAAGCGGTAAAGCATTCTGCCAGAGAGGGCGAAGCCAGAGGCGTTCATCAGCGGATTCGGGAAGCGAATACCACAGACTTCCGTCTGAAGCAACGGCTCGCTCTCAGGCTCAAGCCTCGGAAGGGGCGAACTTTCAACGGAGAGAGCATCAGAGGAGAGAGACACTCTCTTTCCGCTTTTTGAACGCTTCCACTTGCCGAACTCTGTCTCAAGCAACTGCTCCGCAGAGAACACAGGGCCCTCCTTGCACACACGAAATCCACCGATGTCGCAGGAATCGCAGGCACCGCTCGCACACTTAATTATGCGTTCTACCGCAACTTGCGTTTTTATGCCTCTTTTTGTTGTGATTTCACAGACACGAAGCATCATTCTCTCCGGTCCGCATGTCAGAACGGCGTCAAAATCCTCACAACGCAATATCCCATTGAGCAATTCCACAACAGTTCCCTTAAAGCCAGCAGAACCGTCTTCTGTTGCAACCCTAACAGAGCATCCAAAACGCTCAAACGCATCCGCATAAAGCAAATTTCTTGCGGAACGAGCACCAAGCAGCACAAGCACTTCCGCTCCTTTCGCCCTGAGAACCTTCGCTGCGAATTTCAGCGGTGCCGCACCGTAGCCACCTGCGACGAGGCAAACCCTTCCTTCCTGAAACTCGTGAAGGGAGAAGCCTCTGCCGAAAGGACCACGCAGTCCGAGCATTTCGCCTGCTTTCTTCTGGTGCAAACGGTGCGTGCAGTCGCCGACATCAGCAATCGCAATCTCTATTTCATCTTGCGAGGCATCCGCAACACTTATCGGAATTTCATCGTAGCGGGGAAGCCAAACCATGACGAACTGCCCCGGCTTCGCTCTTCTCGCAATCTCCGGTGCGTGGAATTTGAAAATTTTCACGCCTTCGCATGCTTCTTCAACGCTCTCTATCCGATGTAATCTCGGTGCGTTCAGCATTTTATCCGCCCTGCCCCTCTTCCCACTCTCCTCCGCTCCTTTCTTTCAATTGCCAAATTGACCTGCTCAACCTCACGAAATCCGCAGGTTGAAGCTCCTCAGGTCGCAAATCCGCAATTAAACGCAGCCATTCCGCCTGTGTTGAGCTGCTCTCGCATGCGTGCCGAAAAATGTGTTTGAACGCTGGGATGTTTTTCAATTTCTTCCGTCTGTTGTCAAATGCAGTGCTTACGACGCTTGCGAAGAGCGTTTTCTCCGCCGTTGTCTCCAAGTCTTTGACGCTTCTCGGCTTCAGTCTCACGATAGCTGCGTCAACCGCAGGTTGCGGAAAGAATGCACGACGAGGCACGAACTCCAAAATCTCAACTTCTGCGAGTGTCTGCACAATAACAGAGAGACGCCCATATAATTTTTTAGTTTTACCCATTTCCCTCAATTTTTCACCCCTCTTTGCGACCATCTTCTCAGCAAATTCACGCTGATACATCATAACTGCAACATCAAAATCGTGAAAAAGAAGCAAACGAAGCGTGATTGGTGATGAGAGTGCGAATGGAATGTTCGCAACTACCTTGTTGAACGGCGGAATTTCAATATCTAAAATGTCTCCTTGCAGGATTTCAGCGTTCTTGCAACGCTCTCGCAGGACTTCACAAAGTCTGCTGTCTTTTTCAACCGCAATCACTTTTTTTGCTCTCCGCTCTAACTTCTCCGTGAGGTTTCCGACGCCTGCACCTATTTCAAGAACAACATCCTCACCGCAAACATCGGCATACTCAAGCATGCGAGCAGCAATATCATCGTCCAAAAGAAAATGCTGTCCCTCCTTTTTTAGAGGTCTTATTCTTTTTGCGGCGAAAATCTCTCGCACATCCTTCGCAGTGCTCATTTCCTGGTCGGTAGGGCTTAACATATAATGAACTCGATCACTCGCTCAAAGTTGATGTTCCAGTCATGGATCTGAAAGTGGAGCCCCAAGCGATGTCGCACTGGAGAGACGGTGATCCCTGTAATCGCCGAAAGCCGATCATGACGATCCCAACTGTACAGGATCAGTCTCTCTCCCCTTGGCGCCCAGGTGCGGCGCACGAGGGGTTGAAGCATATAGCCCCTTTCATCGATCAGCACGATATACCAACCATGGTTACGGGACTTTTTTCACTTTTGCCCATTCCTCCGTGCGCCAGGCGGCAATCGCCTCCTCGTCTCGCTCCCGCGCCCGTCGCTCCGGCTTCTGGGAGTCCATCCCATCCCCTTGAGGATGCAACAAAGCAAACCGAAAATCTTTTATATATCCTCCTTAATAAAGGGTGGAGATGAAAAAGCATGAAGTTGCTTTAGCGACACTCGCATTATTTATAGTGATGGTAGCATGTGTTTATTCAGCAAGCGCTGATGTTATAAGTGACTATAGGACCTCGGATATTGACCCAGATACGGGAAAGGTGCATGCAGTAGTGATGCTTACGGGTGGTAAAGAAGGGGTGAGAGGAGGAGAATTCTTTTCAGCAGCAAACATAAGCATTATGATCCACCAAAGTAATGACGCCGTAATAGATTACCTTTCCATTGAGGGGTCCTCGGACGAAGGAATTATATTAACCAGGAAAGGTTACTTTGAATTTTATTCTCCAAAATTGACACAAGGGAAAAAAATAACACTGGAATTCGATGCTATTCCCGTAAAAAAAGGAGATATCACTATCGGATTCGTTGATATTGGCTATATAAACGAAAGGGGATTAGAAGATGGGAAAAGAGTTGTAATTAATACAATTATAAGAGAGAAGAAGCCGATGAGCGCCTTTCCGTTTATGATTCTTAGTGTCATAATGGGAGTTATAATAGCATTTTTAGGAATAAAGTATTTAAGTTTTAAGAGTAAAGTAAAAAATACTATAAGAAATATAAAAGATATAATGGAAGGGAGTAGAAATAGAAGAGTAGGAGAGATTGAGAGTGATTTAGACAGTCAATTAAGAAGGATAGGGGGTGGTTAAGAATGGTAGTAGGATTGGAGTTTAAATCAATAACGCCAACGGTTATAATAGGAATTGGTGGCACAGGAATTGAGGTGCTTCAATATGTGAAAGCGAAAATAAAGGAAATGCCTCCGGTGATAAAGCTAGTAGGAATAGATGTTGCATTCCAGCCTACACCACTTCCTGATAGCGAGGAATTGAGTAGTAATGAGTTCATAAAAATAGGAGTAGGTGTGAACTTACAGGAAATTCTAGAGAGACTGGATAGTTTTAAGCATATAAAAAGATGGATGAAGCCGGGATTCACATATAGTGGAACCCTTGAAGAGGGAGCAGATCAAAGAAGGATTCTGGGAAGATTGGCTCTTTTCTGGAATTTAGAAAGAGAAGAGGAAAATGTTTACACTAAGTTAGAGAGAATCATAAGAGCAATTCGAGATGAGGATGTTATAAAAGAAACAGAAAAGACCGGTTATGAAATAAGAAGAGTTGCTGATGGGGGTATTCCAGCAAGGGTGATCATTGTTTGTTCCCTGGGAGGAGGAACAGGTAGTGGTATCTTTTTAGATTTAGTATATCTAATTAGAAGCATGTTCAGAGGGGCGAATGATGAAGTAATTTGTATATTGGTGTTGCCAGAAGCATTTACTGAAGGTGCTGTAAATAAAGAAGGGGTTAAAGCTAACACATACGCTGCGTTTATGGAATTAGAGCACTTTATTAACAAAGGATTTGAATGTGAGTATACATCTACACGTAAGGTTAGATTTGAGAAAGGCATGGTACCTTTTAATTACATTTATCTAATCAACGGAGCTTCGGAAAGTGGCATAACTTATGGAAAAAGAAGGGTTGTAAGGATCATAGGCGATGTGATTCATAGTTTTTTAGGCACAGATATGGAAGCTTACAAAAAGCTTCTTACAAATGCTAAAGCTGAAATTAGACCTCCAAATTTCTATAATAGTTTTGGATTCTCCTCAATCATATTACCAATTGATGAAATAATAGACTATTGCACATACTCTACATGCATAGAGCTTATAAATGAGATGTTGAAACCCGTGAGTGTAGAAGAAGTTGAAAAAGAAGTGGATGATTTTATAACCGAACAAAAAATTAGAGATTCAGATCTCCAAGCTGAATTAGACAATATTTTAACAAAGAAGAGAGAAGAGTTGAGGCTTGGTGATATAAATCTTGAGGATATTTCTGCTGATGAGGTTGAAAATACAGTTAATCGTTGGAAAATAAATCAACTCCAAAAAATAAATGAAGTTAAAAGATCCTTAAATGCTGTTATTGACGAGAAATTCACCGATGATAAGGAGAAGGGGCTTGAAGATAAAAGGAGAAAATTGGAAGAGAAATTGAAGGAGCTAACAAATAAAAAAGGGTTAATATTCGGGATAGATTTTCTCACTTATTTGGATAATAAATTAGGTGAGTGGAATAGGTCTGCCAGCGATGAAAAGGATAGGATTTTGAAAGATAAAGAAGCTGCGGTGTCTTCTGAGGAAAATCTTAGGGAAGAGTATATAAAAGCACTAAGGTCACGAATAGCAAGAATTACTGGAGCTAGGAAAAGCGCAAAAGAATCATTAGAAAACAACCTTAAGATGCAAGTCGAGCATGATGAAAGGATAGCTGTTCTTGATGCGTATAATAGTTTTTATCCTAAATTTAAGGAGAAGATAGAAAGTCTTAAAAGCGATTTGGATAGCATTAAAAGAAAGATCGAACATAATAAAGACTCCTTCGTAAAACTGAAGGCTGAAATAAAGAGGAAGATAGAGGAGATAGAAAATAGTGTTAAAATTGACGACATAGATTGGTTTTTGCATAAAATAGGGGTTGATATACCCAAGCAAAAAGTGTCCCTTATGGAGAAGGAAAAAATATTCGACTGGAAGGATAAAGGGAGAGAAGAAATAGGCAAAGTATTGTATGAACATCTAAGAGAGGTATGCAAAGCGATAGAAGAAATGGATGTTGTAGATTATATGGAAGAGAAAAATATTGATTGGAAAAGAGAAATTAAAAATTTAATAGAAAGAACTTCGCCTCTTTGGCAGTATGAGATAGGCAAAATTAAGCCTAAGCCGATCAGTTTGCTGTTCGTAGGAAGAAAAGCTCATAAAAGAGTGAGTGAGAGTGTAAGTGCGGAATCTACTATTGAAGTAATCCCATCTGAAAATGAATATAAAATAACATGTGCAAAATATTCACATGGACTTCCAATTAGACTATTAACTTGGTTAAATGATTATAAGGCTCATTATCTCTTTAAAAAAGAGAGAGAGGGAGAAGATAGTTGGCCACTCCATATTGATTATTCCATCGAGTTTGAGGATATTTTTGGTAAGGAATAGGTTGAAAACTCAAAAGCCATGGCGGTAATAAAAGAGAAGGATAAAGGAAGAAGATATGCCAGGGGAATCACCTATACCTTCTTATTAGGCGTTCCTATCTTATTCATAATTGCGTATCTCTACGATTGCGTTTGGTTAGCCTGGGTCGCCGTTGCCGCATTCGGTGGCATCATACATGACATCATCCAAAATAATGGCGTGATTGCTTATGCTTACAGGACAAAAGAAGGGATACGGTTAGGTGTGGGTTTAGGTGCGATTATTGGTGGCATCAGTGGTCTCTTCGCCTTCGCGGTAACAAATCCTGATATATCGTTTACCGCATCTTATCTCTTCTCCCCTTTCCTAACAGGTCTTCCCACCTTACCGCCACAGGCATCTTCATTCACTGCAACTGATTTGCTCACTCCATTCGTATCAGGGCTTGCCTTTAAAGGTGTCGTGGACGCAATAGGTGCGCGCGGTGCGAAGAGGACTGAAGAGAGGCGAGGAGAGGGGATAAAGGTTGCTGTTGTTGCTATGAAATACCCGGAGGTGGATTAAAATGGCATTTGAAGTGTACCTTAGGTATATGTTTAAGAATGAAAGATTGAAAAGCAGATTTGATGAGTTATTAAATTATAGCGAAAGAAACAGGCGAGAGTTATATGAGGAGTTTTGCCAGTGCCCTTGGTTCGTTGATCATGGATTTGAGCACGTAAAAGGTGTACTTTCAAATTTGGATGGACTTTTACTACCACAATTTCAAATGAACCCAAATTTTCTCAATGATAGAGAACTTTTTTACCTGTTATGTGCTGCACTTTACCATGATATTGGAATGTGCTATATATGGGAAAGAGGAGGCGATGAGTATAGTGATTGGAGCATAAAAGTTCGTAAAATCCATGGGCTATTAAGTGCAGAGATGATAAAAGAGAAAAATGTTATTCCCCAAATAACTGATGATGAAAAAAGAATAATCGCCGAAATATGCAAGTACCATCAAAGTAAAGCACCACTTACAGAAAGCCAAGCAAAAGAATTTGGAAATGAAGCATTGGTGGAAGAGCCAATAAGTGAATTATCTTTAGGAGAAGAGTTTGAAGAGGTGAGATTGAGATTCCTGGCAGCTATTTTACGGTTAGCAGATGCATGTGATATTAATTACAGGAGAGCTAAGAAGGAGATTTTTAATAAAAAGATAGAAAATAACAAAGAAGTGATAAGAAGAGAACTCAAAGAAGATTTTATTGCAATTGCAAAATTATTACAAAAAGTGGAGGATATACAATCGCTAATACAATCGCTAAAGAAAGAAAACGACCCTAACAACATCAAAGAATTATGTGATAAAATTATGGATAAAATAAAACAGCAACATAACTTTCAAGAAATTTATGATCCGCTTGAGAGGATACTCAATAAAATTAAAACAAGAATAGAAATTCTGAATATTCAACAGGAACATTACTCTAAACATCAATCAATAGCAAATGTATATTTCATTCTAAACGATCATAAATATTATATAGTTCTTGAGCCGTATGAGACAAAACCAAATACAAAGGAAAGGATTGAAGGAATTAAAGGAGAAATAAAGAAAGAATTAAAGCTTGTTAGAGAGGTTCTTAAAGACAACAATTTTATATTGCCGAAAGATATCCTATCTCTTGAGGAGTGTAAAAGGTTGAAACTAGACTTGGATAAGGATGTGAGAATTAGGTATAAAAAGGAAAAAGAAAAGAAGGAAAAAGAGGAAGAATTCCGTAAAACCATACATATTATGGCTATAGATAAAACAATCACGCCAGATGAATACCGAGAACTCTTAGTAACAGCCAGGAAGAAAGGAATACCAGAAGAGCATGCTAGAGCAATGATTATTAGTGTTGCTATACAAGTGAATGCTGAAGTATACGATGAAAAGGGTAATAAGCTGAGAGACCGAGAGAGAGAGATAATTAGCTAAAATGCAAAAGATAATTTATCGAATATTGACGGTTATAACTGCAATAATATTGGTTACATGCTTGTTTTTTAGGAAAACAGGTATTCTTATTTTTTCAATTGGTTTACTAATTCTTTTTGTTATTAAAGTAATCCTTAATCGCTCTATATTTACTTTTTTGCCTGATGTCGTATATGGCATGGTTGATACTGGAAGTTTAGTAATATTTGTCTATATAGGTGCTACATTTGCGGACATATTTGGTGCTGTTGTTTCTGCCGTAATCTGCGATGCAATAACAGATTCAATTGGTGGTGGTTTTGAGGGAAAAATTGACGAATTATTACGTAATAAATCAATAGATACATCAAGAACGCTTCTTTCTTCATCTATTGGAAAGTTGAGCGGATGTTTAATAGGTGGTGGAATTGTTCTCGTATTTCTTGGATATTAGGTGCATGCTGTAAAATATCTTTTCTTCTTTTTTCTCTCCATAGGTTCAAAGCCTTCCAAATCTCCACCGCAACGAAGATAATGATACTCGTAGCAAGAGCAACACTCCAATCGTGAATGGTTAATGGCGTTGTATGAAAGAACGCTCCAGTGAATGGTATTTGTATTGCGAAGACCATGAGTAGGAGAGAGCCCAATACACCTAATATCAACCATTTATTAGAGAAGATGCCAACTTTTAGCAGAGAATGTCTCTCCGAACGGCAGTTAAATACGTTTACCATCTCGTATAAGATAAACGTTGCGAATGCTATCGTTTTTCTCGGCGTCAGTCGCACGAGAGCAGCGTCAACCGCAGGTTGCGGAAAGAATGTCTCTGCCGTTTCCAACTCATTTTCCTCATTTTTCCAACATTACCCACTTTCCCTCACCCTCCCAAACTTTCACGGACTTCAATTTCACGCCAATTCCCTCTACTTTTCCCTCTAATTCCTCCCAAATGAACTCCGCTATGTTCTCACTTGTCGGATAGGAAATGACATCATTCAAATATTTGTGGTCAAGATGCTCAAGAACTTCATCTAAGAGTGCTTTCACTTCGCTGAAGTCAACGATGCATTCCGTTTCTTTGTCTTTCTCGCCTTCAACGACAATCTCAACTTTGTATGTGTGTCCGTGCAGTTGCTTGCATTTTCCCGCATGCTTTGGAAGCTTGTGTGCTGCACTGAAGTGAGAGCAGACGCCCAACTTCATAGTTTTAAATAAAGTGTTTCTGCATAAAAGAAGATGGCAGTCGGGAAGAACACGAAGGGGATGAAGTTGCGGCTTTGCAAGGCTGCGAAGCAGAACAGGCGAGTGCCTGCATGGGTCATCCTGCGAACAAACCGCAGGGTCACAACACATCCGAAACGAAGACACTGGCGAAGGACTAAGTTGAAAGTAAAGTAGGCTGCGAGAGGATGTGTGCGGTGTTTAAGGGCGTGTGAGGAGCGTAAGGTGGTTTGAATGGCAGGCAGAAGTGGAAGAAGTGGAGGAGGCGAGAGCGAGAAGGCGGAGGCGAGAGAAGGTGAGGAGAGAGAGGAGGGGGCGGAGGCGGTAGAAGAGCGCATTTACACGATTCCACTGCGGGATGCGAAGAAGGTAGCAAGATGGAAGCGGAGCAAGCGAGCGGTGGAAGAAGTGCGAAAATTCCTGCGTAGGCACACGAAGGCTTCAGTTATTGTAATAGACCCTGCACTGAACGAGAAGATATGGGAGCGTGGTGCTGAGAAGCCGCCGTCAAAAATCAGGGTGAGGGCGAAGATGCTTGAAGATGGCGTCGTGAAGGCTGAACTTATTGAGTGAAAATTTTCATTCGTGAAATGGCGGCGTTAAGTAAGGAAGAGGCGTTGGAATTGCTGAAAAAGTATGTGAAGAGTGAGAATATATTGAAGCATTGCATCGCAACAGCAGCGATAATGAGGGAAATTGCGGAATTTTTGGGCGAAGATGCGGATAAATGGGAGATAATAGGTCTTCTTCACGATATAGATTATGAGATTGTGGGCGGAGATATGAGCAAGCATGGTATTAAAGGCTATGAAATTTTGAGAGAGAATGGTGTTGAGGAAGAGATTGCGGATGTTGTGAAGAGGCACAATCACATGCTTTTCGGGAATTATGAGCGTCCTGTTGAAATTGCTTTGCAGGCTTCGGACAGCGTTTCAGGATTAATAATCGCATGCGCTCTCGTTAAAGGAGGAAAAATAACTGAAGTTTCGCCGAAAACTGTGCGAAAGAAGTTCAAGGAGAAGAGTTTTGCAGCAGGTTGCGACAGAAATAGGATTAGAGAAATTGAGAAATTAGGGATTAGTCTTGAGAAATTTTATGAGATTGCGATAAATGGGCTTGTGAAAGTGCGAGAAGAATTGGGTTTGGGTTAATGCGTCAGTAGTGGTGGAGTTGTGATGCAGGCGAAAGAGAGAGCGGAGGTTGAGGTTCGGAGGACTTTCAATTTGAGAGGGCATTCGTTCATCGGCGTCCTCGCAACATGCACGGAAGATTTGCTCATTTTACCGACTTGGGTTTCTCCGCAGAAGCAGGAGCAGTTAGAAATCGCTTTGCAGGTAGAAAGCATTAAAGCGACGATTGCGGAGTCATCGCTTCTCGGCTCGCTCATTGCTGCGAACTCTCACGGCATTTTGGTCTCTCCTTACGCACTTGAAAGCGAGATTGAGCATTTGAGGTCAGAAGCGAAGAAGCACGGCTTAAATTTGAGGATTGAGCGTCTTCCAGACAAGATGAGCGCAGCGGGAAATGTCATCCTCGCAAACGACGATGCTGCGGTTGTGCATCCTCGCCTCTCAGAGAAGGCTGTTGATGCCGTCAGAAGAGTTCTCGGCGTTGAGCCTCACAAAGGAACAATCGGCGGTCTCAAAACCGTAGGAATGGCAGCTGTCGCAACAAACAAGGGCATACTCGCTCACAGAGACGCAACAGAGGCGGAACTTGCCCTCCTTGAGGAAGTATTCTCACTGCCCGTTTCGGTGGGAAGCGTGAATTTTGGCGTTCCCCTGATTGGAGCGGGACTGCTCGCAAACTCAAAAGGATACGCAGCAGGCGCAGAAACAACAGGTTACGAGCTCGGAAGAATTGAGGAGGCTCTTTTCCCTTAAAAGTATTCAGGTTCGTCCAAAATAGTTTCCATTCTCTTTATTTTCTCAAGTCCTAGGGAAATTATCCAATCTAAAGATACTGGTTTATAGTTTATAACTTCAACACTCACATTAATTGTCCGCCTTTCACCGTTTATAAAAGGATAATTTCTCAGTTTATTATTATGCTCATGCCCATGTATAATCCATCCGTCAAAATTTATACCCTTCGGATCGTGAATTAGCAAGAATCTGTATCCCTTATATTCAAGTAATTCATAGTTTCTCCCTATTTTTGCACTCTCATGATTTCCGCAAATGTAAATAATATTTCCATTCAGGTTGCGGATCCAGTAGTATGGGCTTCTTGAACATCTACCAAAGCTCATATCTCCCAGGAAATACACAGTATCATTATTTTTGACTGTTTTATTCCAATTTTTCACGAGAACTTTATTCATTTCTCTCACATCAGCAAAAGGGCGGGCACAATATTTTATTATGTTCGCATGATCAAAATGCGTATCGGATATGAGCCAGATTTTGTTCTCTTTGGGATTTGGAGTAGATGGTGCAAGATGCTCAATTTTATCCCTAAATGCTTTCACCATCTTAATGTAATATCTTTTTGACAAAGCATTTTTCCTTGTAAGTATTCTGTCTGTGGGTGCATCGTATTCGTAAGATATTTTACCCCGTTTTAGAAGGCAAATTCTCAAGACAAATGCTGGAAAGTATTCAGATTTGAGTGATTGAATGAATTCTCTTGCACGTCTATACTCTCTTTCTGATAGACGATACCCAATTGCTGCGTGAAACCAGAACTCATTCTCCCCTGAATTATTGAAACCTATAACATCTTGTCGTTCTTCTATGAGTGTTTTCAGTTTATCGTATAATTCTTTCCTTAACCTTTTAAGTTCAGAGCTTGGTCTTACTCTAAATGCTATTACATAGCCTTTTCTTCCCTTTTTGAGCTCAAATCCATCGTAGTAAAATCTTATAACGCCATATTTAGATGCAACTTCCCGAATTATCTTCGCTAAATCTTTATCTCTTACACCTTTTCTCGGTCTAAAATTATAGATAAGTGTGATGTGTGGCACTTTATGCCATCTTCTTATATGAATAGTTCTCGCAATTTCTCTTATCTGCTTCTTAATTCTATATTTTTCAAGCATTGGGCGTATTTCCACGAGATATGGATATCCCCGCTGCTCGTGAGGGGAAAATGTTCTTAATAACCTGTTTAATATACTCATTTCGGTTCTTTTTTGCGTATGAGATTTATTACTTATCCCTATTGAAAAAATTTTAAGAAAAAGAGAGAAAAAATTTAAGGGAAGAACACAACGCCTGCGAGTGCGCATCCATTTTTCTCAACTGAATGCTCTGCAACCGCTATTTTCAACTCGCTTAATTTCCAATTCCTGACGGCGAAGCCCTCCTCAACCATTCTTTTCACCGTTTCCATCGCCTCTTCTCCGTCGCATTCGCCTGAAAACTCGTAAATTAAGCCTCCTTCATTACGACAGAGACCGACGCCGACCGCAGCGCTGATTTTTTTTCCGTGAGCATCGCTTTCAATGTGCGAGAGGACTACGAAAATCACGCTACCGAGCGGAAAAGATGGCGGCTCGCTCAACCATTCAATGTCAGGAGGCACCACACTGCTCAATTTCACCAAGTTTGCGTTCCCTATGCCCGCCTTCAGCAGAGCGTTGTCAAATGCGTTCAGCTTCGTGCCTCCTTCAGCATCCGCAGACACCAAAACCGCCCTCTTCAGCTTCAACCACGACATTTCCCTAAATTGTGGAACTCTCCTCGTCGCTGTAAAAATCTGCCCCTGCATCCGAACGCTCTTCAAATCCTTCAGAGCCCTCAAGTGTCTCAAAGCGAATCAAATATGAGCGATACCAACGACTTTTCGGCGGCTCTTTCACAGGAGCGAGTTTGAATGCCCTCGTTTCTTCCTCGTAGCCCCAGTTCTCGTATTCGTTGAAGTCTTTTAGAATGTCTGTAAGCACCACTTTGAAATCTTGCGAGAGCATTTTTTGGAGCAAATACCACTTACGAAGCGAAGATTCTATCCTTGTCAAGCCGAAGTATCCTGCGGAGCGGGGTTTTTTCAACGCTGCGATGCCTCTTCCTAAGAAAACTCGCAACGCTGTGAGCGTCTCCGTAGGGTCTGTAAAGAAAGTGTCGAAACGCCCCCGCAACTCCTCCGGAAGTTCATCCCTCAAGTCCCGCTCAAGCACATACAAACTGTCAAAGTTCAACTCATCCGCCACGCTTTTTATGAATTTTGTGAGTCTTTCGTCAATTTCAAGCACTGAAATGCTTTTCGGAAGACCTGAAAGCATCATCGCTACGCTCAATAAATCGTCATCACCGAGCAAAAGTATGTTTTTTCCTGCCACATCCCCTCGTGAATGCATGAATGCAAGCCTCGCAACCGTCGTTTCTGTTGTAACGAAGCCCTGGTCGTATCTTGAGACCGGTGTGGGTCTCCTCTTTGCAAGGTCTTCAAAACACTTCAATAAATCCTTGAAGTCCTCTAAATTCACTGTCCTGCCACCGCAGCACGCACACACACATTTATGGTAACTAACCGCATATTCTTCCGCAAATTTCATCCCAAAATCAGTCAAATTCATGCCCCCTTCGGATTTTTCAACGATTCCTTTCTCTTCTAACACATCTAAAATTGCGGAAACAAGTGGAAGAGGCTCCTCACTCTCGCTCACAACCTCCCAGAAGTCGGAAGTTTTGAGTAACGCTGCAATCACACGCTCAACGCTCCGCTCATCCGCTCTCAATT
>Ga0190316_1000190_pt1 | contig 16820 bp, 17 predicted proteins | sample 48701112_MG_FD_161663 | JGI IMG/M metagenome (GOLD analysis project Ga0190316, IMG submission 161663) | Hydrothermal vent sediment bacterial communities from Southern Trench, Guaymas Basin, Mexico - 4870-11-1-2_MG | ecosystem: Environmental > Aquatic > Marine > Hydrothermal vents > Sediment ... | reverse complement strand
CCCATTTTTAACCCAGGTTGAAGCATTGGTCTAGAGAAAACAAGGTGTTCCACTTTTTATTTTTTGAAAATCCTTAATATATGAGGTTTTTCAGAAATGAAGCATTAAATTCTGGGGAATGTCCAATTAATATTAATGCTTCATTTCTGAAAAACCTCAAGAAGGGGCTCTCCTTGAGAGATTAAGCGCTTTCAGAATATTTCAACCCCTTAAGCCTTTTCCATACATCTTCTACCTGCCTCTTTGTCTCTTCAAGGCTGCCTGAGTTTTCTATTATAAAATCCGCCTTTTTTATCTTTTCCTCAAGAGGCATTTGCAGATTGAAGAATTGTTCTGCCTCCTCTTTTGAAAACCCACTTTTTATAAGCCTTTTTAAACAGACCTCCCTTTTTGCATATACAACAATGGTATAATCAAAATATCCTTGCCAACCTACTTCAAATAGAAGTGGTACATCTACAACAATAATCTCCTTTGGTCTTGTTTTTTGAAACTGCCTCTTTATATTCAAAAGGACCTTGGGGTGTAAGATCCCCTCTAGTGCCTGTCTATCAAAGGGATTATTCAATATACACCTTCTTAAATAACCCCTATTGATTGTTCCATCAGGATTTAGGCAAGTGTGTCCAAAGTATGAAACAATCTCATCATAGGCGGTACTTTTGGGCATCATCAATTTGTGGCAAATCTCATCTGCATCAATAATCCTTGCCCCTAAATCCTTAAAAAGATAGGCCACTGTTGTCTTGCCAGAACCAATCCCCCCAGTAAGCCCAATTTTAAGCATCCCTTAAGGCCCCAAGAGTTTGAATGAAATCATCCATATCCCTTGGAAGTGGTGCCTCAAATTGCATGAAGGTCCCTTTTATAGGGTGAAAAATTCTCATCTTTAAGGCATGAAGCATGGGCCTCTTTACCGTTTTGAAGCAAGTCTTCAGTGTTTTTGACTTTAACTTATTAATTCTGGCCTTTCTAAGATAAACAGGGTCGCCAATGATAGGGTGTCCTATGGCCGATAGGTGAACACGGATCTGATGTGTACGCCCAGTCCTTGGCCTACATAAAAGTAAGGCACTGTTTTTAAAGACCTCCTTTACATACCAGGATGTCTGAGCTACCCTTGGCCTTTTTGTCTTAACAGAAATACGCTTTCTGTCCTTTGGATGCCTGCCTAAGGGAAGCTCAATAACCCCCTCCCTTTTAGAAGGAACACCCAAAACCAAGGCCAAATACTCCTTTTCTATCTTTCTTTCCTTAAATTGCTCAATTAAGGCATTGTACATAGAGACATCCTTTGCTATTACCATAATGCCTGAGGTATCCTTATCAAGACGGTGGACAATCCCTGGCCTATTTGGTCCCCCTATATTAGAAAGTTTGGGGTAATAATATAGAAGGGCATGTACCAAAGTGCCTTTATAATGACCTGGGGCAGGTTGTACCACCAGACCAGCCGGTTTGTTAATGACTAGCAAATATCTATCTTCATAGATGATACTGAGGGGTATGGGTTCAGGGGTGATTTGAGGGACTTCAGTGGGGTATCTAAATTCTACCCTCTCCCCTATTTTAAGCCTATAATTTGCCTTTTTTATGATTTGGTTATTTATTTTTACACCCTCTTTTTCAATGACCTTCTGAATCTGGGAACGGGGAAATGGTGTATTCTTTGACAGGAATATATCCAATCTCAGACCAGCATGCGCTGGGTCAATCCCAAAGCTATACTGGCTGGTCATTTGATGCTAAAAGGTGGTATTGAGGAGACAGGTTATCTCCTTTTCTATGGTTTTTTCTGGTAGGTCTTGGGCAATTGATATCTCTTTTATTAAAAGCCTACGCACCGTCTCTAGGAGTTTCCTCTCACTAAATGAAAGCCCCCTTTTATCCCTAATTAATATCAATTCCTTTAATACCCTTGCTACATCAAAGACAGAGCCAGTTTTTATCTTCTCAACATATTCCCGGTAACGTCTGTTCCAACTCTGGCCATTGTTTGAGACAAGATTATGATCTTTTAGTAACTTATAGACCTTTGCGATCTCTTCTTTAGAGATAACATGGCGTAATCCTATTTCCTTTGCATTATTTTTGGGTATCATAATGATCATATCATTTTCTAAAATACGCATAATGTAAAATAACTGGTGACAACCAGAGACCTCTCTTGTCTCAATGGCCTCAAGTACACCAACACCGTGTGCTGGATAAACTAACAATTCACCTATTTTAAACATCCTTCACCTCTACTTTCCGGCCTTGCCCTCACATTAAATATGGACATAGCCTTTGGTAAACCTTCCTTTAAAATTAATTCAATAGCCATTTTTGCCTTTTCTATAATTTGAGGCAATACCTCCATCTCCTCTTTGGAAAATCCACTTAAGACATAACTCACCCCATCTCCATCTATTGGTTTGCCAATGCCAATCTTTAACCTAGGGATTTGCTCAGTGCCCAATCTATCAATTATAGAGGCCACACCTTTATGTCCACCCGATCCACCCCCTTGCACTAGCTTAAGCCTCCCAAAAGGTAGATCCATGTCATCATGCACTACCAGTATCTCTTCCGGACAGATTTTGAGTTTCTCTCTCAAATAGTGGGCTGCCTCACCACTTAGATTCATAAACGTCATTGGTTTTGCCAAAATAAATTCTTTTTCCTGCAACCTTCCTGCCCCCCATTGAACTAAGAGGCCCTCTTCCCTCAAGGCAACATCGTAATCCCTTGCCAGTTTATCCACTACCTGATAACCAAGATTGTGCCTGCTAAAATAGTATTTCTTACCTGGATTGCCCAAACCTAGTACCAGCCTAAGACTCCTCTGCCTCACCTTCCTCTTTCTCGGCAACTACAACTGTAGCTATAGGTATTTGAGGATTTTCCACAATCTTGATACCATCTCTTAAGGAAATATCCTTTATGTGAATAGAGTCACCTGCCTCTAGCCCACTTACATCAACCTCTATGCTTTCTGGTACTAGATGTGGTAGGCAAGAAATGGCCAAAACCCTCTTATTTTGCTCTAATATTCCACCCTTCTCTACCCCCTTTGGTCTTCCTATAAGTACTATAGGAACCTCTACTGTAATCTCCTTATCCATGCTTATTTGATAAAAATCTACATGGAGGATTTTGCTCGTGACGGGATGGAGGTCTATGTCTTTAATGATTACCTTTTCTTTACGAGGGGGGTTGCCTTCAATCTCTAGATCTAAGAAAGAAGTAACCTTTTTTAATCTCAATATCCTTTCAATAGCCTGAGGGCTGGTAATCAGGGGTATGGGTTTTGTTGAAGGGCCATAAAGTATGGCAGGGATCATGCCCTGACGACGGATCTTACGTGAGATCTCCTTACCTGTAACCTCCCTTGTTTTTGCCTTTAAAACTAATTCATTCATCGGCATTTCCTTTACAAATATACTTAATAGCCTCACCCAAAATAGGTGCAACAGAAAGTACCTCAATTTTATTGCAATTTTTTGCCTCTTCCTTTAGGGGTATAGTATTTGTTACTATTAGTTTTTCTATGGGAGAATCTATAATTCTTTTTATCGCAGGCCCTGAAAGCACTGCATGAGTACAACAACCATAAATCTTGGTAGCCCCATTTTCTGAGAGCATATAAGATGCCTCTACTAATGTGCCTGCTGTATCTACCATGTCATCCAAAATAATAGCTGCCTTCCCTGAGACATCACCAACAATGTTCATCGCATAAGCCAAATTTGGTGCATCTCTACGTTTATCTATAAGGGCCAAATTTGCACCTAGCTTACTTGCAAAGCCACGTGCCCTTTTTACACCACCTGCATCAGGGGAGACAATAACTATATCACTGCCAATATTTTCTCTGATATAATCCAGGAAGATTGGGGCTGCAACGAGGTGGTCTACAGGGATGTTAAAAAACCCCTCAATTTGCCCTACGTGTAGGTCCATGGCCAAGATATGGTTTGCACCCGCTGTGGTAATCAAATCTGCAACGAGCCTTGCCGTAATGGGCTCTCCAGATAGGTTTCTTCGATCCTGGCGTGCATATCCATAATAGGGTATTACCGCAGTGATCTCTTTGGCAGATGAACGTTTTAATGCATCCACAATTATCAAAAGCTCCATTAGATTCTGATTTACGGGAGGACAGGTGGATTGGATAATAAATACATCCTTACCATGTAAATCTTCTCTTATCTCTACCCTTGTCTCACCATCGCTAAATGTGCTTACAAGTGCCTCTCCTAAGGAGACATCTAAGTAATCCGCAACCTCTTTTGCAAGTTCCAGATTAGAATTTCCCGCAAATATCCTCAATCCACTCATTTTCACACTTTAGATGGCTGGGGTGGGAGGATTCGAACCTCCGAATGCGGGATCCAAAGTCCCGTGCCTTACCGCTTGGCCACACCCCAGCTATATACCCTTGACCAAAAATATCCTCCAAGCTTTTGGTGCTTTTATTCTCTCCTTTGCCAATTTTGCATCCCTTTTTTTTAAAAAAACTCCAAATACTGCCCCTCCACTGCCTGTCATTAATGCCCTTACTGCCCCCACTTCCTTAAGCATCTCCTTTGCTAAAGAAATCTCTGGGAAGTAGTGAATTGCAAAGTCCTCTAGGTCATTTTCCAAACATCTTAAAATTTCCTTTCCCTTTGGTATTTTAGTTTCATTTCTTATTTTTGTCAACTTCCAGGAACTATAAATTTTTGCTGTGGAAACCCTTATAGGGGGGCATAAAATAATATACCAAAAGTGTGAGTCTAGATCTATTGGGGTTACATTTTCCCCCCTGCCAGTAACTATGGCTGTAGACTTAAAGATAAAAAATGGTACATCACTCCCCAAAGAGACTGCCATCTCCAGGAGCCTCTTTTTAGAAAGGCAATCACCAAAGAGTCTGTTCAAACTCAAAAGGGTGGTAGCTGCATCGCTGCTCCCACCTCCCAAGCCAGAAGAGATAGGTATACGCTTTATTAAATATATGCTTATGCCAGAATCACTACAGACCTCTTTAAAAAATAGACTTGCTGCCCTATAAATCAAATTTGATTTATCGATAGGAAGAAAAGGGCAGTTTGTCTTAAGCTCAATCCTTGGGACTGAAATAGGTCTAAAATAGAGGGTATCAAAGAGGCTTACCCTTTGCATCAGGCTAAAGATTTCATGATACCCATCTTCTCTCTTTCCCAAGACCCTAAGGATTAGATTTATCTTGGCAGGGGCATACGACTTTAACATCTAGTCTTTAGGGACCTTGAGTGCTACAAACAATGTCCCTTCTCTTCTCTCTATAAGGAAAAGCAGTGTATCTCCAGGCTTAGCACTATTTATTACCTCTTGATAATCATTTAAATCCTCTATAGGATGGCGATTGATCTTTAAGATTATATCTCCTCTTGAAAGTCCTGCCTCGTGTGCAGGGCTTCCTGGTACTACGTATGTAATTATCACACCATGGATTCTTTTAACACCCAATCTCTGTGCCAAATATGGGGTCAACTCCTCCACTTTAAGACCCAAGTCTTGAGGTGCATACCTCCTTTCCCCCTTTGCTACCTTTTCCTCAAGCTCACCTACCTTCACAGTCAATTGTTTTATTTTTCCATTCCTCCATATCTTAATAGGTACACTCTTACCCACTGGTGTATTTGCTACCAATCTTGGCAATTCATTCATCTCCTCTATCTTTTTCCCATTGTACTCAATAATAACATCCCCACGCCTTATATCTGCCTTATCAGCGGGGCTGCCTGGGGTAACATCTGCCACCAGCGCACCTTTTACCTCCTTTAGCCCTAAGGCATGGGCAATCTCTGGTGTTACCTCTTGAATCATTACCCCCAACCATCCACGCATTACCTTTCCTCTCTCCTTGAGTTGAGAGAGGATATACTTTGCCATATTAATAGGTATGGCAAAACCGATTCCCTGTGCCTGAGCTACTATAGCGGTGTTTATACCAACTACCTTACCCTCAAGATTTACTAAGGGGCCACCAGAATTCCCTGGGTTGATGGCTGCGTCTGTCTGTAAAAAATTGTCATAGGGACCAGCCCCTATAATCCTCTCTTTGGCGCTGATAATCCCTACTGTGACTGTATGCCCCAAGCCAAATGGATTCCCTATAGCAATTACCCAGTCCCCAACCCTTAGTGCGTCTGAATCCCCCAATGTGGCGGCAGATAAACTATGATTTGCCTTAATCTTTATTAAGGCTATATCTGTTTTGGGGTCCCTTCCTATTACCTTTGCCTCGAATTGCTCCTTGTTTAAGAGACGGACCCTGATCTCTGTGGCCTTTTCTACCACATGATTATTTGTCAATATATATCCATCTTTACTAATAATAAAACCCGAACCCAAACTCTTTTGCCTAAATTCACGTTGAGGAATATCCCCAAAAAATCTCTCAAAAAACTCCTTAAATGGATCACCTTCTTCAAATGGCCCAAAGAAGTACTTAAAGACAGGGCCAGGTCCCCTTACAACCCTTACTGTACTGATGTTGACCACAGCAGGGGCAACCTTGCTTACAATGGATGATAAAGAGGGAAAATCTGATTTAGAAGGAATTGGGTCATGAGATGGTGCAGTCAATTTATTTTGGGTAGACTTCATTCCCGTCAGCCAGACTACACCAATGGCCAAAGAAAAAACGACCAATAAAATGGTTAACCACAAAGGAACCTTTTTATTCATATCTCCTCCTAAGATTTTTGTTTCACATACCTAACCCTCAGGTCAAAGAGGATGTTGTTTAAAAGCCCCTCTTCATCGACATCTAGATTTCCTTTTGTCTTTTCTTTTAACATCTCTAGGACATCAATGGTCTGTTTTGCCAATTTTAGATTTTTCTTAATCCCCCCTCCAGTAGGATCAGGGATCTCACCAAGGTGAACCAGGGCAGAGGAACTCAAAGAGACAATAAAACTAGAGAATGTAACCGGTGGTAGTGGTTTCTCTTCTACCTCCTTAGACCCCTCTACCTTGGCCTCTTCTTTTTCTTTTTTCTCCTCTTCCTTAAAAATACGGCGTCTATCCTTTATCACAAAGTCCCTTTTTTCTTGCATAATACCTCCTATAGCTCTAAAGGTAATGCAGAGATTACATGTTCTAATTTTTTTATCTCCTCCAATATATCCTTTGGGACTGGTGTATTAGTAGAAAGCAAAATCATGGTCTGTCCGGTGGTCTCATCTTGACCCACATGCATACGAGCAATATTGATACCATGTCTACCAAGTATTCCACCAATATTTCCAATTACCCCAGGTACATCTACATTTTGGATAAGCAGCATGTGGCCTTCTGGTATTGCCTCAAGGCGAAATCCGTTTAAACGTACAATCCTTGGCTGTGTTTTTCCAAAGATTGTTCCAGCAATAGATCTAGCCTCATTTTCCTCAGTACGTACCCTAAATATGATAACATTCGTAAAGTCAGTAGGGATCTCTCTCTTTACCTCTGTCACACGGATGCCTCGACTTGTAGCCAAAAGGGGTGCGTTTACAAAATTTACAGTGTGCCCTAGGATTGGTGAAAGTAGACCCTTTAAGGCAGCTATGGTAATAGGCTGGGTATCAAATCTAGCTACATCCCCAACATACTCAATAGTTACCTCTTTTATAGCACCCTTAATAGTCTGTGCATGAAAGGAACCCATTTTTTCTGTCAGTGTAAGGTAGGGCCTCAACATAGACAATAATTCTTGACTAATAGATGGTACATTTACTGCATTTCTGATGATGCCATTGGTCAGGTAATCTATAATCTGTTCCGCAATGGCTACAGCTACATTTGTCTGTGCCTCCTTGGTAGAGGCCCCCAAGTGGGGGGTACAGATTACACTGTCAAGACCTAGCAAAGGATTATCACCTGGCGGCTCCTCCTCAAATACATCCAGGGCAGCCCCTGCTACTTTACCACTCACAATGGCATCATATAGGTCTTTTTCCTTAATAATCCCACCCCGGGCACAATTTATAATCATAACCCCATCTTTCATCTTAGAAAAGGCATCTTTATCTATTAGCCACTTGGTTTCAGGTGTTAAGGGCGTATGGACAGTTATAAAATCAGCCCTCCTGTAGAGCTCCTCTAATGTAACCAGTTCAACCCCCATCTTTTCAGTTACCTCTTGTCTTATAAATGGATCATAGGCAATTACCTCCATTTTAAGGGCCTTTGCCCGATCTGCCACAATGCTCCCAATCCTTCCCAGGCCAATAATGCCTAGTGTCTTTCTATAGAGCTCCTTTCCCTGAAATCTCTTCTTTTCCCATCTACCTGATTTTAGAGAGGCTGTGGCCTGAGGGATCTTCCTTGCTAGGGAAAATAGGAGGGCTATGGTATGCTCAGCAGTAGTAACTACATTTCCCTCAGGGGCATTCATTACCACAATTCCCTTTCTTGTAGCTGCCTTTATATCCACATTGTCTAGGCCAATACCCGCTCTGCCAATTACCATAAGTTTTTCTGCAGACTCAATAATCTCCTTAGTCAGTTTTGTAGCACTGCGGATAATTATGGCGTGATAATCCTTTATCTTCTCTTTTAATTCCTCAGGGGAGAGGGAGGTATCTTCATCTACTTCAATCTCTCTTGTTTTCTTTAATATCTTTATACCTTCAGGAGAAATGGGGTCTGTTATTAATACCCTAAAAGGCTTTCTATTCAAAATATTACCTCCTTAATGGAATAATATATCCTGAGCTGCCTTTATGCCTACTCCTTTTTTAACATGATAGCCTAGTTTATTTAAGACTGCCTCCAGTGCTGAGATCACAACAATAATATCATTTTCATCTACATAGCCCATATGGGAGATGCGAAATATCTTCCCCTTAAGCCTGCCTTGACCACCTGCGATCATAATTCCATACTCTTCTTTTAATAATCTTACTATTTCTTTTCCATCTATACCAGGTGGGACCTCTACAACGGTTATGGCCTCAGAAAGGCCCTCTTTGGTAAATAGATTTAGTCCCATGGCCTTGATCGCACTCTTTGTGGCCTCAGAAAGCCTCCTATGATGTTCAATGATATTTTTTAACCCCCTTTTCCTAATATATCTAAGATTCTCTAAAAGTCCTATAACTAATGAAACCGCTGAGGTGTAGGCTGGCTGATTTCTTTTGAGGGCATCTGCCTCCTTTTTAAAATCAAAGTAATATTTTGGTAGCTTAGACCTCTCTACCCATTTCCAACCCTTCTTACTTATACTTACAAAGGAGAGGCCAGGGGGGAGCATCAGTGCCTTTTGAGAGGCACCTACTACTATATCTAAATGCCAATCATCTACCAAAAGCTCTATTGCCCCAAGCGCAGAAATGGCATCTACCACCAAAATCACATCCCTATCCTTTAATGCCTCTCCGATCTCCTTTAAAGGAAACTTTACACCTGTAGATGTCTCATGTGCCTGAATGAAAACAGCCTTAATATCATTATATTTTATCAGGTATTCTAAAATTTTTTCAACCTTTACACACCTTCCCCACTCTATATCTAGATTGATGGTCTCTATACCATATGCCTTACAGATCTCTGCCCATCTTTCTCCAAACTTACCCCCCCTTACCACTAGTGCCTTCTCCCCTGGAGACAGGACATTTGCCACTGCCCCTTCCATGGCCCCTGTACCAGTAGAGGCAAAGAGCAAAACATCATTATTTGTTTGGAATACATATTTTAATCCCTCTTTTACCTCCGCTAATATTTGTGAAAATTCCGGGGAACGATGGTGTATTATAGGACTTGCCATTGCCAGAAGGGTCCTTGGCGGCACTGGCGTAGGCCCTGGTGTAAAAAGGTGGTTCTTAAGCATGCTCAATCATTTAACACCCCAAAGTCCATGTGTCAACATTATTAAGAAACTATTGACAAAGATAGGCATTATATGATAAGTATATTTAAAATTTTTAAGGAGGTGAGATTATGCCTATTGTAGAATTTAAAGGTCATAAATGGGAAGTAGACGAAGATGGATTTTTATCAGGTGGCTTGGATGTTTGGGATAGAGATTGGGTAGAATATGTAAAGCATATTGAAGGTATTCCAGAATTGACCGATGAGCATTGGAAGTGCATCCACTTCTTACAAGATTATTACAGAACACACGGTATTGCCCCCATGGTGAGGATCTTTAGTAAAGTTACTGGGTACAAGTTAAAACACATTTATGAGCTATTTCCATCTGGCCCTGGTAAAGGCGCTTGTAAGATGGCAGGTCTACCAAAACCTACAGGCTGTGTGTAAAAATATATAGGGGCCCCTTTTTTTGGGGCCTTACTTTTAAAATAGGGCCTCTGCAAATTCTTCTGCATCAAAGGAGCGGAGGTCTGTTATCTTTTCTCCAACTCCCAAAAAGCGGATAGGTATGTTAAATTCATGACAGATGCCTATCACAATCCCACCTTTTGCTGTCCCATCTAGCTTGGTAAGTATCAGACCTGTCACCCCTAAGGCCTCATTAAACATCTTGGTCTGGGCAATGGCATTTTGCCCTGTAGTGGCATCTAGGACTAGTAAAATCTCATGGGGTGCCCCTGGCATCACCTTGCCAATGACGCGCTTTGTCTTTTTTAACTCCTCCATTAAATTTACCTTTGTATGCAGACGCCCTGCCGTATCAATAATTACTATATCTATACCACGCGCCTTTGCAGTACTAACAGCATCAAATGCCACAGCTGATGGGTCTGCCCCTGGTTGGCTCTTTATTACATCTACTACACCAGCACGTTTGCCCCAAATCTCCAGTTGTTCAATTGCTGCAGCCCTAAAGGTATCCGCAGCTGCTAGAATTGATTGTTTACCTTGATCCTTAAACCACTTTGCCATCTTTCCAATGGCCGTAGTCTTCCCTGTCCCATTTACCCCTACTACCATAATCACAAAGGGCCTTGCCTTAGAGGTATCAAAGGGAGGTGCCTCTACTTTAAGGAATTTTAGGACTTCTTGCTTAAGGCATTCCTTTAGTTGCTCTGAGTCCTTTATCTCATTTTTACCAACCATTTTAGACAGTTGCCGAATCAACTCATCTGTTGCCTTCACACCTACATCCGCCATAATAAGGATTTCTTCAAGCCTTTCTAAGACCTCATCATCTATCTTCTTTCCTGTAATCAACCGATTAAATTGTTCAGTTAATGCCTTTCTTGTCTTTGCCAGACCCTCTTTTACTCTAGTAAAGATCCTCATGATTTTACCATGCCCGTTTTGGTAATTTCATAGCCACCCATCTCTAATACCTTCTTTTTAAACTCATTTGAATTAACTGCCTCAAGTAGGATTTTAACCTTTCTATCTTCAAGAAATGGTTCTGGGATTATTATGTCATACTCTTCCTTGGCTATAGGGATAAAATCAAGTGAAAGTGCCTTGGCTGCAGCATAAATACCCAAACCCACATCCGCCCTGCCACTTAATACATCCACTGCCACGGCCATATGGGAAAATTCCTCATCTTCATAGCCCCTTATCTGTGATGGCTCTATCCCCAAAAGGCCAAGTTTATAATCTAATAAGACCCTAGTACCAGCACCTCTTTGACGATTTATAAATGTAATATCTGACCTAGTCAAATCCTCCAAACCCTTTATATGCTTGGGGTTTCCCCTTGGGATAATCAATCCTTGATGCCTGATTACTAGATTAATCACCTTAACAGGCATGCCCTTTAGATATTTATCTATATAACTTAGATTATAGGTACCTGTATCTGGATCAAATAGATGGGAGGTTGCCAGATGGGCCTTTCCCTTTTTTAAGGCCAAAATCCCGCCCAAGCTGCCCACATTGCTAGAAGAAATGCTTAAAAATGGGTCTATCCTCCTTACCTCTGTAGCCAGTAGGTCTATTGTCAAATCATGGCTACCAATAATTACCAAGTTATTGGCAATCTCCTCTTCAGGGACCAAAAGCTCTGCCTCAACCTGCTCATCCTCAGCAATACCTTCTTTATTAGACGGAATAATGATAATACCATGTGCCCTTGTAAGTGTAGTAATGGCACCCGCAGCACGTGGAAGTGGTGTGGCAATAAAGTTTTCCCCTACTTTGCCCAACTTTACACGTAAAAATTCATCAATTCCAAGTTTTGAAGGCAAGGGGCGGGAAGGAATAACATTTATCTTCCTCCTTCTTTCATAAAAAGTCCCTTGCATATGGGATAGAAGTGGTAGAATGACCTGCTCAAAGGAGATGGCTGCTGAGACAGGGTAGCCAGGGTTTCCCACCACTGGCCTATTGTTTACCTTTGCCAAAATAGTAGGTTTTCCTGGCATCATGGCTATACCATGAACAAATACCTCACCCAATTCCTTGAGGGCAGAGGCCGTATAATCATGGCTTCCAGCCGAAGAACCTGCTAGAATAATTACTAGATGTGCATCTGTCTCAACTGCCTCTTTGATAGTCTGGTATATAATTTCGTATTTATCAGGGACAATAGGCCACTTTTCACAAATTGCCCCAGCCTCTTCTAAAAGGGCCTTAAGCATCCAAGAATTTGACTCAATTACCTTACCTGCCTTTAATGAATAGGCCCTTTCTATAGGCACAAGCTCATCCCCTGTAGGGATAATGATCACCTTAGGCCTCTCTTTTACCACTACATCAAATATACCCCCCTCTAAAAGGGCCGAGATATCATAGGCAGTAATCTTGTGATTTTGTGGGATTATAAGCTCTGTGGCAACAATATCCTCACCAACCTTCCTTACATTTTGCCAAGGATATATGGCCTTTCTTATCTCAATATAATCACCCTCTTCAAGTACATCCTCAATCATGACCACTGCATTTGTGTCCTTTGGCAGCGGTTGGCCTGTATTTATGGGAAATGCCTTATTCCCTATTTTTAATCTCTTTGGCATATCCTCTTTGGCCCCAAATGTATCCTCTGCCTTAATAGCAAATCCATCCATGGCCGCCCCATGAAAATAGGGTGATGAAAGCTTAGAAAATATAGGCTTTGCGGTAACCCTCCCCAAAGAGGCCTCAGTAGGAACCTTCTCTGATTTTAAAAAATTGGTAAAGTCAAATTGTTGAAAGAATATCTCCCTTGCCTCTTCTAATGATTTCATTTTAAGATAGATATGGCGTCTCAAAATAGGATTACCTCCACCTCTTCTCCCTTGTAAAGCCCTTCTTTATTTATATCTACCCTTACCAGCCCATCTGCCCTAATCATAGGGGAAATCAGGCCAGATTTGCCAAAGATTGGCTCAGCCAATATCTCTTTTTCCCCTTTTTTCAATCTTACCCTGATGTAGTCCTCACGACCTTGGGCCGAGGCGATATTTCTGGCCATCTTGGCCCTTATCCCTTTAGATGAAATTGGAAATAGACGTTCTCCCCCTATCCACTGAATTTGCCTTTTAATAAACAACAAAAATACGATCATGGCTGAGGTGACTTGGCCAGGTAGTCCCCATATTGCCTTATCTCTTATCCTGGCCAAGATAGTAGGCTTACCTGGGCTAATGGATACCCCATGAAACAGAACTTCACTGTCTTTAAAAGAGCTTATTGCCTCTAATACATAATCCCTGGTGCCAACTGAACTACCACCAGAGATAAGTACCATATCCGTTTTATCTATGGCCTCTCTACACACCTTTTTTAATTCCTCGATATCATCCCTTACTATCCCCATCCTCAAAGCTACCCCCCCTGCCTCCTCCACCATCGCAGAGAGTGTATAAGAATTTATATCCCTTATTTGCCCTAATCTTGGTGTTTGCTTAATGGGGATTACCTCATCCCCAGTAGAGATGATAGAGATAACAGGCCTTTTATAGACAGAGACCTCTGATTTTCCTATTGCTGCCAGTATGCCCAAATCCTGGGGGCGTAACCTGTGACCCCTTTTAAAGACCTGCTCATTTTCCTTAAAATCTTCATCAAATCCAATTATATGCTCAAAGGGTGCCACAGGCCTGAGGACCTCAATGGTGGTCTCATCTATAAAATGGGTATGCTCTAACATTACTACTGCATCTGCCCCTTGGGGGAGCATCCCACCAGTAGAGATCCTAATAGCCTCACCCCTATCAATCTTAAGGTGGGGCACCTCCCCCATCTTTACCTCACCAATTACCTTAAGCCAGGCAGGTACTGCCTCTGAGGCACCAAATGTATCCTTGGAATTCACTGCATACCCATCTACTGTAGAACGGTCAAAACCAGGGATATTTATAGGGGAAGATACATCCTCAGCCAGCACCCTCCCCATTGCCCTTTCTATGGAAACGACCTCTGCACCTACTGAATCAAATTTTACTATAAATTCAGATACCTCTTTGGGAAGCTTAGTAGAGAAAAAACCCTTCATCATAGGGCATCTGCCAAGGAAGAGACAAACCTAGATACCTTTGTGCAGGCATCCTCTAAATCTTTGGCCCTTTCTATAAGGCGCACTATGGCACTTCCCACAATAAGGCCATCGGCATAGGGTGTAAGCATCTTTATATGTTCTGGTGAGGAGATACCAAACCCAACGGCTATAGGCTTTTTTGTTATTTTCCTCAATCTTGTTAGACTCTCTATTAAACCCTCAGGCAACCTCTCCCTTGCCCCGGTTACCCCTGTAAGTGAGACATAGTATATAAAACCTGTGCTCTTCTTTGCAATCTTATATGCCCTAGAAAGGGAGGTAGTTGGGGCAACAAGAAATATGGTATCTATCCCTCTTGACTTGGCAATCCTTAACCAATTATCGCTCTCTTCCACAGGTAAATCTGGGATAATGAGTCCATCTACCCCTATTTCTCTTGAATAATCGGCAAGCCTCTCCAATCCAAATCTAAACAGGGGATTATAATAGCTCATAAGCACAATAGGCATCTTTACCTTTGGTCTAATCTCCTCTACTAGTGCCAAGATCTTTTCAAGATTTATCCCATTTTTTAAGGCACGCTGGGAAGATGCCTGAATAGTAGGGCCATCTGCCAGTGGATCAGAAAACGGGACCCCCAATTCTAGGATATCACCCCCGGACTTCTCAATGGAGAATATTAATTGTTTTGTGGTCTCTAGATCTGGGTCCCCAGCAGTAATAAATGGGATCAGGGCCCTGCGCCCCTTCCTTTTTAATGTCTTAAAGACTGCCCTAATGTGACTCATCTCTTTTTTTAAATACAATGTCTAGATCTTTATCCCCCCTCCCAGAGAGGTTTACAATAATTATCTCATCCCTAGAGAGTTTTGGGGCAAGTTTTATGGCATAGCTTACAGCATGGGCACTCTCTAAGGCAGGGATAAGCCCCTCAATCCTTGAGAGGAGGTAAAATGCCTCAAGTGCCTCATCGTCTGTAACAGTGGTATAGATGGCCAGATTTTTATCCTTATAATAACTATGCTCTGGGCCTACACCGGGATAATCAAGCCCTGGGGCAATGGAGTGTGTAGGTGTAATTTGGCCATCCTCTGTCTGCAATAGATAGCTCATTGCCCCATGCAGTATACCAATCTCCCCGGCAGAGAGTGTAGCTGAGTGTTTGCCTGTCTCTAGACCCAGCCCCCCTGCCTCAACCCCAATAAACTTTACATTATCATTCCTAAACGGATAAAATATGCCCATGGAGTTGCTCCCACCACCCACACAGGCAATAATATAGTCCGGCAATCTCCCCTCTATCTTTAGGATCTGCCTTTTTGTCTCAATGCCTATTATCGATTGGAAGTCCCTTATCATCATGGGATATGGGTGTGGCCCAACTACAGAACCAATAAGATAATAGGTAGTCCTTACATTCGTAACCCAATCTCTGATGGCCTCATTTATGGCATCTTTTAGTGTACAGCTCCCTTGTCTTACAGGGATTACCTCAGCCCCCAATGTCTTCATGCGAAACACATTCATGGCCTGCCTCTTTATATCCTCTTCCCCCATATAGACTACACACTCTAGGCCCAAGAGGGCACAGGCAGTAGCTGTAGCTACCCCATGCTGACCTGCCCCTGTCTCTGCAATCACCCTCCTCTTCCCCATCCTCCTTGAGAGAAGTGCCTGGCCTATGGTGTTGTTTATCTTGTGTGCCCCTGTATGGTTTAAGTCCTCCCTCTTTAGGTATATCTTTGCCCCGCCCAAATAATCTGTAAGCCTCTTTGCAAAATAGAGTGGTGAGGGCCTTCCTACATAGTTTTTTAAGTAGTATGAAAGTTCCCTTTTAAATTCAGGGTCCCTCTTTGCCTCTTTGTATGCCCCCTCAAGCTCTGAGAGGAGTGGCATTAATGTCTCTGGCACATATTTTCCACCATAAATTCCAAAATGCCCTGATCTATCAGGTAAATTTATGATTTTTTCCATATATCTATCAACTCCTTTATCAACTTTTTATCCTTTATCCCTGGTGCCTCCTCTACCCCACTATTCACATCTAAGGCATATGGCCTCACCTTCTCTATAGCCAATTTTATATTGTCTGGCCTTAGACCCCCTGAAAGGATAATTGGGATGCCAAATCTCTTTGCCTTTACTGCCAGGTCCCAGTCAAAAACCTTACCAGTGCCACCAGGTATCTCCTTTCTGTAGGTATCTAGCAAAATTCCCTTCACTTTACCCTTATATTTAGGAATGGACTCAAGGTCGGTCTCATCCCTTATGCGGATGGCCTTAATTGTAGGCAGTCCCAATTCCTCACAAAACATTGGTGATTCCATGCCATGCAATTGAATTATATCTAAATTGCAAAATCTAGCAATTTCTTTGATCCTTTCTCTCTCTTCATTGACAAATACCCCTACTATTTGGACAAATGGTGGGACTTTAGAGGTAATCTCTCTGGCCTTCTCTGGGCTTATGTAGCGTGGGC
>Ga0190316_1000189_pt1 | contig 16831 bp, 17 predicted proteins | sample 48701112_MG_FD_161663 | JGI IMG/M metagenome (GOLD analysis project Ga0190316, IMG submission 161663) | Hydrothermal vent sediment bacterial communities from Southern Trench, Guaymas Basin, Mexico - 4870-11-1-2_MG | ecosystem: Environmental > Aquatic > Marine > Hydrothermal vents > Sediment ... | reverse complement strand
TATCCCTTCAAGCTCACCTATTCTGTTGTGAATGTAAAGCACCTGTCCTCCCCTCGACGTTTCGACGAGGATGGCTTTTTTGATCAACCTATCATCGAACGGTGTCACGATCACCTCAACGTTGACACTTTTTCCCACATTTCCATCCATGATTGACATCCCCTTTATCCCGCTAACAGCCATGTAAAGTGTTCTTGGAATTGGGGTCGCGGATATGCTCAGAACATCCACGGATACTCTCAACCTTTTGAGTTTTTCTTTTTGGAAAACACCGAATCTTTGTTCCTCATCTATTATCAAAAGGCCAAGATCTTTGAATCTAAGGTCATCGGATAAAATCCCATGGGTTCCTATTATCATATCTATTCTTCCGGCTTTCAGATCCTCAAGGATCCTCATCTTCTCACCCTTGGTTCTCGATCTGTCGAAAAGTTCGATTCTCACGCCTATTTCATCGAATCTCTTCTTGTAATTCTCATAGTGTTGTCTCGCCAGAACAACCGTTGGAACCAAGAATGCCACCTGTTTTCCACTCGCTATCGCTCTCAAAGCTGATCGCATCGCCACCTCCGTTTTTCCCACACCAGAATCCCCGCACAAGAGCCTATCCATCGGAACTTCCCTTTCCATATCCTTCAAAATTTCATCCAGAACCTTCAACTGAGCGGGAGTTTCCATATATGGGAAGGAGAGGGCAAACTGTTCTTCAAGTTCCATATCTCCTTTCATAGGTCTCTTTCTGCTCTTCATCCTCAGAGCATAAAGTTTCAGCAGATCATCCACCTTCTTTTCTATGTCCTTTCTCACCCTTTTCTTGAGTTTCGCCCATTCCCCTCCACTTATATCGCTCGGTTTCAATCCATCCGTCGGTCCAACATATTTATGAATCCTGTGTATCTTTTCCACGGGAACATAAAGTTTAACCCCATTTCTATACATTATTTCGATGTAATCCCTCTTACCTGTGTAGTTCTCTATCTCGACTATTCCTTTGAAAATTCCTATACCGTAATCTACGTGGACGACGAAATCACCTGGTTTTAAATCTTCCTCGAACCATACCTCCTCCGAGTGGAACCAACCACCGCTGTGAATTCTGTGATCCTTTCCCCAGGTGTGGAATTCATCGACAATCAGTTTTCTCACGTTGGAGTAGAAAAGTCTGTTCAAATCAACCGAGGAGTATCTCGAATACATGTACCTGAAGATCTTCCCAGGATAAATTTTGAACAATTCTTCAACGTAATTTCTGTAATTCCTCTCGCATTTTTCTAAGTTCACGAACACGAGAAAACTGTCGTCACGATCGAAAAGATCAAGAACGGTGTTTCTCCTTTTCTCGAAAATACCGACGAGTGAATCCAGAGAATCCACATTTTTCTGCAGATCATCTATGAAATCCACATTCTCGGTGAATCTCAGCTTCAGATTCTCAATCTCTCCTTCGAAGTGTTCCACACTTTCACCATCCATGATGTAATCGTGTACTGGGAGAATCCAAGTTTCATCGATCCTTTTGAAGCTCCTCTGATCGGAGGGCTTGAACAATCTTATATCCACTATCTCATCATCGAAAAGCTCGATTCTGATAGGCTCATCGTGATACGGTGAGAAGACATCCACTATGCAACCTCTTCTCGCGTATTCACCTCCAAATCTGACGGTGTTTACCCTTCTGTATCCTAACATCCCAAGGGTTTCAAAATATTTCTCCGGAAACCTCCCCCCCCTCTTCAATCTGATCGAATATCTCAAAAATTTCTGAGGATCGAGGATTCTGCAGAGTATCCCCCTCAAACTTGCGAGAAACACACCGGTTCCTCCAATCAGAATTTTGAACAGACTCCTGATTCTCAACTGTCTTACGTTGTAAGAAGAAGGTTTAAGATCAAAGGGTAGGTTGTCATGAGCGGGTATGGGGAAAGGATTCATGTTCTTCTCATTCATGTATCTGAGAAGATCAAAGATTTCTCCTTCACTTGGAAGGATGATCAACACCAACTTGAATTCTCTTCTAAGTTTTTCCACAAGTTCTATCAATTCATATTGATCCTTTATCTTCAATTTCTCCAAATTCGGTGGGCATGAATACGATTCTTCCATCCTCAACCACCTTTGCCATTATCAGATCCACCGTCTTCATTGGTCCAAAGCCATCGAGATGGATAAAAAGTTTTCCATTTCCAACTTTCATCATCTTGATGTTCTTCACGGGAACACCTTCGAAATAACCGACGATTTCGACATCATCCATATTCAGATTGAGAAGACTCAGAAATTTCATGAATCTCAGTTTCAACCTTGGAGGGATGGAAAATTTCGAGTATCTCACGATCGGTGAATCGAGTATAACATCCGAATCCAAAGGCTCGATCTTGGATGTCCTCGGAAATTTCACATCGGAAACCACAACGTGGATTTCCATGTTCTCCTCCATCAACTTCGGTTTCAGCTTTTGAAAATCCAGATCTCTTTGATCCAACGATCGAAGTTCACATAAGTCGATTTCGGATACCTCCAACTCATGCTCTGTGAATCCCGCAAACTCTTCAATGTTCAACTTTACATTTAAATCAACCTCCAAAGGTTCCGAGGAAGGTGTGGTGATTTCCTCAACTTCTGGATTCACTGAAAGATCCATGGAAAATACTTTGAGGGATGAGAATTCCATGTGGATGGTTTTTACGATATCCAAAAAGATCTTTATCAGTCTTCCCCACATATCTTTTCCAGCGCCTTCGATATCCTTTCAAATGGTTCGAGTATATCCGAGTCCTCCACAACATTTTCCAGCATTTCGAAGAAATCATCAAAAGGTTCCTTCTTGAAAATGAACCTGTAGTTTTTTCCATGTGTGAAAAATATGAACTTGTTATCCTCCACCTTCTTCGGGTTTTCATCCCCGATTTCCCTTTTCCCTATTTCCGTCACGAAGATCAACCTCTCATCATCGGAAGAATCGAACAGGTCCAATTCATCCACGAATATGGGAATCTCTTCTTCAAACTTTTTCAACAAGTTTTTCAAGATCAAATCCACCGCGATGAATCTCTCCATCGATTTTCCATAGAGTATTCTTTGCAGTTCCGTTGGTTCCACAGGTTTGGTGTATTTAAATTTCAGGGGAAGAAGATTCAAATCGACGCTCAACAATCCACCGGAATATTTCTCACCGTATTTCTCCACCTTCAAATATCCAATTTTGTCCATACAGTTCACAACCTAACATCTATGAATTTCCCTCTGTAATCATCTTTCAGCCCTTTCTTTTCCTTACCCTTTCCCTTGCCTCTGATTATCATCCTTGGATTTCTTCTGCTACCCTCCGTGGAATTCCTCAAAATGGGATTTTCGACATTTGGATTCGTGTTGATTTGGCTCATCTCGTGTTGAGCTCTAACTATCATGTTTTGCCCAAGTATCTGTTGATTCATGGTGAGTGCCTCTTGAATTTGATTCACAGTGTTAACTGCTTCGGGACTTCTCAAAACAATCATCTGAAGATCTATTGGACGCATCATCCCACCTCTCACATCCTTGAGAGGAGGAGTCGTTTCAACTTGGATATGACGGATGAATGAATCTGCGAAATTCTCGATTCACTCACGCCCAGTATTTTTCCTATCTCCTTGAAGTTCAGTTCTTCCACGTAGTATAGAGCCAATACAAGTCTTTCCCTCTCGCTCAGTTGTTCAATGGCTTCCTTCAATTTCTCCCTCAACTCTTCCTTCTCGTAGATGACGTCGGGGCTCTTTTCGTTCGATTGCACAAGCTCAACGTGAACCGATTCATCATCCTCGAATATGTACGAATCGAGTGACAACAACTGCCTTCTTACCAATTCATTCCTTATCTTCCTTACCTCCCCCTCTTCCATGTTCAAATACTCCGCTAATTCCTTATCGTCAGGAATTTTTCCAAGTTTATCTTCGAGTATGAGAACAGCTTCCTCCAGCTCTTTCATCTTCTTTCTCAGATTCCGCGGAACCCAATCCAACTTCCTCAGGTAATCGAGCATTGCCCCCTTTATCCTTTTCAAAGCGTAGGTTGAGAATGAAGCCCCCTTGGATGGATCGTAATTCTCGAATGAGCTCAAAAGCCCCATCAAACCTTCTTGAATAAGATCATCGATACTGACATTTTTGGGAAGTTGGTACGATAGAGAAACAGCGAGAGCCTTTATTTTTGGAAGGAACTCCCTTATAATTCTTTCCTTTTCATTTTCTCCTATTCTTGAATAGATGAAATAACCCATGTTCATATCTCCTTGGTTTGAATTTTCTCCCCACCACCGACCATCCTTATGAACAACTTTCCAGTCCCAACGTCGTATTCTATGCTTCTCGCCCTGTTTCCACCTGTATCCTCCGCAACCAATCTGATTCCAAATTTCCTCAAAACATTTTTGACTGCTTCAACATTCCTCTTTCCTATGTTCATACCACTCTTCTCCTTGAACATCGAAGCTCCTCCCGCTATCTTCGCTTCCAACATCGACGGATTTGCTCCCAGTTTCTTCATGTCCTCTATCAGAAGAGGTATGCCTGTGTCCGCATATTTTCCTGGGTTTCCAACTTTTTTTCCACCACTATCCGGAAGCATGACATGAATCATCCCGCCGACGCCAGCATTTTTATCTCTCAAACATACACCAACACACGATCCCAATCCAAGGGTCACGAGTATTGCTGGATTCTTGGCAGCCTTGTATTCACCTATACCTATTATTATCTTACTCGCCATCCTCAATCCCCATTCCCATCTTGCTTATGACCTTCAGCAGTGCTTCTGGTTCCGGAAGGAACATGAGAAACCCCCTAATTTTCTCCTCTCCCTCTATTATTATATCCGTTTCGACTATGAGTATGTAATCCTCCTCGCTCATCACACTTATGCTCGTCTCCGATATTATCGCTGTTATCATATCCACTATCAATTCGGGAACCTTCCCGTTGACACTCATCCCGGTGAATCCCGAAAATGCCATCAGATATGAGCCACAAACGATGTTCCCTATTTCAGACAGGGCGGAGGTTGACATGGGATCGAGCTCCGTCATATCTTCCGGTGATGTTCCAAGCAGTTTCTTCAATATCTTCTTGGCACCAGCTGAGTCTATGACAAAGAGCAGATAGCCCTCCATATCACCTTCTATTCCCATCCTCACCCCCGCGACTATTTCTTCCGGATCCTCAAACAGCATTGGGATCTTGGCTATTGGTATGACCTTGGCAGATGGAACGGATATCTCAACCTTGGAGTTCATCATCATGGAAAGAGATGTTGCGGTGTTACCCGCTCCTATGTTTCCTATTTCCTTAAAGAGGTCGAGATGCTGTGGCCCAAGTTTTTCAAAGATCCCCATCTTTATCTACCTCCTCTGAGTTGCTGGAGCTTCATCTTTCTCTCTATATCAAAACAGAATCTCAGGATTTTCTTGATCATCCTTTCGTCGAGATCGAGAAACTCCACACCGTACTGATACAACCCTTCCCGATTTTTTCCAGCATCCCTGACAACTCTGGTTGGTTGTTCCTTCAATTCAACGCCGTCCGTTATCTTCAAATCCACAAAAATTATCTCGTTCACGTGTAACGGTTTTTTCAGTAATATCAAAGCCCCTCCGGCGCTGATATCCTTGGTGATGAATCTGGTAGCCTCCCCATCTTTCGTGTGTTTCAGGTAACCATTCAAAACGACCGGAACTCTGAGATACCTTCTCCTTTGAACCCTTCTCAACTCCGGTGGAACGGTTATGTAGGTCACGTTGAAATTCTCCTCATCCTTTCCATAGTCCAAAACCCTGCTGTCGAAAGTGTATATGGATGATCCGTCCATTACCTTCACCGCTATGATCGTTCCCCTTGGAAGTGGAACCAATCTTCCCTTCATGCTCGGCATTCCGATCTTCAGAACACCTCTGTCCGGATAATACTCATGTATCGAACTTTTGTATGTTCCCTCAAATTCAGGATCGCTCGTTTCAATCGTGAGAGGATTGCCAGGCTTCAAAACCTTCTTCGATTTGACCTTTTCAAAGAAGACCAAAAGGATTACCTCCCAATTCCAAGGAGTGACCTCATCTTCTCTATGAAGCCAATTTTCCCTCTCTTGATTTCCATGCTGAGTATCGACTCTCCCAACCTATGCAGGCACAGGGATGGTTGGGAATGTTTCGATAGTTCCACAAGTGGGGTTTGTTTTATTATACTATCTTTAACTGAGCGATCGTATTTCATTATGTACTGTTCAGATACTTCTATTCCTGCGAATCTTTCAAGAACCATGGTGAACTTTTCCATCGTTCTCCTCGCACCACCAACATTTCTAACCATGTTCATGATCATATGTATCTCCGGTTCTATTCCCCTTAAAGCAAGAAGTTTCGCTAAGGTGTAAGTGTTCATGAGAGATGTGGGTTCCTGTGTTATCACCAATATCAGAAGATCTACAGCCTCGTACAATCCTCTCAGATCATCCATGTAACCTATGCCCGTATCTATGATTATGTAATCCATGTTCTCAGCCAGTTTCATGAGATCCCCTATGAAATCGTCCTTACGCTTCCCCTTGAAAGCTATTATATCCCTGACATCCGTTCCACCACTCAAAAGCCATACACCGTACTTGGTAGGGTAAACTATGTCCTTCAGCTCTCTCTTTTCCATGAGATAGTCCTTTAAAGTGTTCCTCGGGGTCACACCGAGCAGTATTTCACCGTTTGCAAATCCAACATCCGCATCGAACAGAAGAACACTCTTATCGTTTTTCGCGAGAAGAACCGCAAGATTAACCGCTATAAAGGATTTACCCACACCACCCTTTCCACTGGTTATCATGATTATCTTTGTGTCCACAGTTTCATCCCTATTTTTCAACTCGTTGAAGAGAACATCATCCATTTTCAAACACCTCTTTCAAAAATTTCTCGCTGATATCTCTCGAATCCACTTCTTCTATGTCATCTGGTATGTTTTGACCATTCGTGATATGTGAAATTGGTTTCTCAGATATGAAGGATATGTTGAAAAGATTGCTCATATTATCGGCTTCATCCATCTTAGTCAATATTATATGTGTCGGGTCACACTTTGAGAAAATTTCGATCATTTTCATCGCATCCCTCAGATTCATAGTCAGGCTGAGCAGAAGAAATACATGTGTTGGTTTCAAAATTTCCATCATTCTATTCAGTTCCTCCATGTAATCCAAATCCTTCGGACTTCTTCCGGCTGTATCGATCAAAAGAATTTCAAAATCCTTCAATTCATCCATGGATTTCTCCAACTCCTCGATGGTGTAAAATGATTTGAAGAATACATCGAGAATGTCGGAATAAGTTTTCAACTGATCCGTTCCAGATATTTTGAAAGTATCCAAAGTGATGATCCCGATTCTTTTCATCTTCTTCTCATCCATTTCGTTCATCTTCAAAATTGCGGCGAATTTGACCAAGGTTGTGGTTTTACCAACACCTGTTGGTCCTATGAAAACCACTCTGCTCCCACTTTCGAACCTTATCTTCTCCACCTTCAGTATCCCGGACAATGAAAGAATCAGCTTCTTCTTCAAACTTTCCACATCACTCGGATCAACTTCCTCAAGATCAGTCAGTATTCTATCGATCAGCTCATCCATCAAGCCAGAATCCTTGAGAGTGGCGTATATCTTCCTGATCGTCTCATTCGTTGCCATCAATTCCCGTTTCATCAACTTCCTTTCCATGCTGGCGATCATCTCTTTTAGCTCCTTCAACTCACGTTCTATTCTTCCAACATCTTCAGCCTTTGGAGATGCCTTCACGTTGCGCTGGATGTTTTTCGCTATCATCGTTCTCAACCTGTATATACCTTCACCAACTTCCTCGATCGTATTCGTTTTCTCAGCTGTTCTTTCAGTTTTTCCCTTTCCTTCCTCGCCAACCGCGGTTACCTCTATCATCTTCTTTGATCCTATTCCGAAAAATCCTCCCTTTCTGATCTGCCGAGTTTGAAGTATCACCGCATCCTCCCCGAGCTCTTTCTTTATCATGAACATGGCATCCTTTATGTTCTCAACAACGTACTTTTTGATCTTCACAAGCTCACCATCCCATCGACGCTCAACTTGGCATCTTCCGCTATCTCTTCATAGGATACCACGCTCACGAGTGGTAAGTAAGGTTCGATCAGCCTCTTGAAGTAAGGTCTTATGGCACCCGAGCAGACCACGACGGGTATGTATCCTTTCTTCATCTGGTTTTCTAAAAGTTTCGACATCTCTTCCATCATCCTTTTGAGAAGATCAGGATTGATCGATATGTATCTTTCCTCTCCCTCACCTTTCAAAGAATCGATCATGTTTCTCTCCAACGAGGGATCCAAACCGATCGCGTGTATCACACCATCTTCGGATTTGACGGAATTCGATATTTGCCTCTTCAGCGCTCTCCTGACGTATTCGGTCAGAACGACCGGATCAGCCGTTTTTTCCGAATACTCTATCAAGGTTTCGAATATCAAGGGCAGATTCCTTATCGATACACGTTCTTTGAGAAGATTCTGTAATACCTTCTTCACCTCATGTGGTTTCATGAGATTCGGTATCAGTTCATCGACGAGGCTTGGAAATTTCTCCTTCATTCCGTTCACGAGAAGATCGAACTCTCTCCTTCCGAGAATCTCGTGCGCGTGTTTCACGAGAACTTCCGAAAGATGGGTTGCGAAGACTGTTGGTGGATCGACGACGGTGTATCCTTTCTCTATGGCTTCATCCCTCATGGATTCGTCTATCCAATACGCTTCGAGTCCGAAGGCTGGTTCTCTCGTCTCTATTCCCTTCAACTTCTCCTTCGCATTCCCAGGATTCATAGCCAGAAGTTTGTTCGGCATCAATTCATATCTTGCAACTTCCACACCTTTTATCTTTATCACGTATTCGTTGGGTTTCAACAAAACACTGTCTCTGATCCTGATCGGTGTTATCACCAATCCGTATTCGTAAGCTATCTGCTTTCTCACCATCGTTATTCTCTCCAAAAGATCCCCCCCTTGGGATGGATCAGCCAAGGGGATCAATCCGTATCCTATTTCAACTTCGACTGTATCCGCCTGTATGATTTCTGATACCTCCTCAGGAGTCGTCATGGGTGGGGTGGGTGGAACCTTGGGTTTCTCAGGTGGGGCTCCTTCAGTTTCGATGGGAACACCTTCCGGGGTGACAGGTTTTGCGAATCTGCTCGTCATGAAGAACAACACGATGAGTAGGACACCAACCAGAAGAGTTATGAAGGTCGGAAGAGGTGTGAAGATGGATAAAAACACCAAAACTGCACCAGTCAGGAGCATAACCTTCGATTCCCTACTGAGTTCCTTTATCATCGATGTCCCGAGATCCATTTCAGAAGCTGCTCTGGATACTATTATACCCGTCGCCGTCGATATCAAAAGAGCGGGTATTTGATTCACGAGGCCATCTCCAACGGTCAGCAGAGTATATATCTGCGCGGCTTCCTGAAGACTCATTCGATGTTTCAGAGCACCTATTATCAGACCACCTATTATGTTGACGAAGACGATGATTATACTGGCTATCGCATCGCCTCGGACGAACTTACTCGCGCCATCCATGGCCCCATAAAAATCCGCCTCTCTTCTTATCTCCTCTCTTCTTCTCTTCGCCTCTTCCTCTGTTATCAAGCCAGCGTTGTAATCTGCATCCACACTCATCTGCTTTCCAGGCATGGCATCCAAGGTGAAACGCGCGGCAACTTCTGCTATCCTTTCCGCACCTCTCGTTATCACTATGAACTGCACGATCACGAGAATTATGAATATTATCAATCCAACGATGTAATCTCCCCTGACGACGAAATTCCCGAATGTCAGGATGACCTTACCGGAGAAGTTCTTCCCTTGAAGCAGTATCAACCTCGTTGAGGTTATATTCAAAGCCAACCTGAAGATCGTCATCACGAGTAGGATGGTCGGGAACGAAGAAAGTTCCAAAGCATTTCTGACGTACATGGTCGAAAGTATTATTATTATGGAAAGGGTGAGGTTCAATATCTGCAGAAAATCCAGCATGGCTGTTGGGACTGGTAATATCATCAGAAGCACGATACTGAGTATCGTCAAAGCTACAGCTACATCCATGTATTTCACACCTTCACCCCCTTCAGGGTGTAAACATACGCTATTATCTCAGCTACCGCTCTGTAAAGCGATTCCGGTATTTCATCTCCTATCTCCGTGGTTTCGTATATCATCCTAGCAACCGGTGGATTCCTGACCACGGGCACATCGTTTTCTCTGGCAATCTCGACTATTCTCTTGGCTGTATCACCCGCACCTTTGGCTATCAACACGGGGGCTTCCATATTTTCAACCTCGTATTTCAAGGCAACTGCTACGTGAACCGGGTTCGTTATGACGACGGTGGCTTCCGGAACTCTCTGTATCATCCTTCTTCTCATGATCTCCATCATAAGTTGCCTCTGTCTCCGCTTGACCTCCGGATTTCCTTCGACCTCCTTGTATTCCTCCTTCAGTTCCTGTCTCGTCATCATTATACTCTTTTCGTATTCCCACCTCTGGTAGAGATAATCCACCACGCCAAGTGCAAGAAGTGCTATACCGCATCTCAATCCAACCTGAAAGAGAATGTTCAGCATCTTCAAACTGGATTGTTCCACGGTCAACAGGGGCATCAGAACCAAATGATCCCATTCGCCTTTCAAAACGGTGTAAGCCACCACACCGAGTATCACCAATTTCACCGCATTTTTTAGAAGCTCGACGAGAGATCTGAGAGAGAACATACGTTTGAATCCCTGAACAGGATTCAACCTCGAGAAATCCAACCTCAGAACTTTCGGTGCGAAGAGAAAGCGTGTTTGAACGAGCCCAACCAAGAGAGATACACCGAGAGGTATCGAAAATGCCAAACCGATGGGTACGGCAAATCTCTCCATCAATCCTTTCATCTGGCTCATGAAACTGCTCAGGGTTATTTCCGCTCTTTCTGGAAAACTGAGGAAATAATTGAAACCTTCCACCATGGACATGTAGATCAACTTCACCGCAAAATACAGAGCTAAAATAGCCGAGAGGAAGGCGAAGGACAAGTTCAAATCCCTCGAATATGCCACTCTTCCCTCTTCGCGTGCTTTTCTCCTTCTACGAGGTGTCGCCCTCTCAGTTCTGTCTGGATCCCTCTGAAAGAGGTCGAGTTCTATCTTGATCCTCAGATTCATCTCAGGTGTGTCAATAATTCCCTCACCTCCCCAATTATGGAGAAGGAGAGCTTGGTTATGGCATCCGCAAGGATGGGGAATACCCCGGCGAACAACACCAATCCAACCAGTATCTTCACCGGAAGACCTATCATGAATATGTTCATCTGGGGCATCAATTTCGACAGTATTCCAAGGATGAAACTCACGACCACCATGAACACAACCAAGGGCATCCCAAATCTCAGCCCTATTCTGAAGATCTGTGACCCAATTCTCGCTATGTTTTCAAATGTTGAAAAATTTATATCTGTGAAATTTATGGGTATATCGTCGAAACTTTTCAATATTGCTATCAATATCATGTTCGGTCCCTTCATGAGGGTGAATATGTACACAGCCATCAGGTAGGTGAATTGAGACACGAGAGGTGTCTGAGTCATGGTCTGAGGATCGAAGACTTCTGCAACACCGAATCCAAGTTGGATACCGAATATTTCTCCCATATGTGCCACAGCGGTTAGGAGGGCGTTCGCTATCAAACCCGCAAGCAATCCAACGATGAAGTTGGAAAGGCTCATAAGAAATATCTCGATGATGGGTGTGTCAAATGGGATGAAGGATTCTATCGATGGCGTTACAAGCCAAGATAGAAACAGAATGATCAATATTTTCACGATCGCCGGTATGAACGCGGTGCTGAACAGCGGTCCCACGATGAACAAACCGGATATTCTTGAAATGACCAAGCACCAAACGAGAAATTTGTTCTCCAAAAAATTTACAACATCGTGTGGCATCTCATCCACCCGCTCAAATCATGTTGAAGAAATGGGTGAGAAGTTCGTGAAGGTAGTCCACCAATTTCTGTATCATCCATCCGCCTAAGAACATGAGGGTCAGAAAAACGACGAAAATCTTCGATACGAATGTGATGGTTTGCTCATTTATCTGTGTCACCGCTTGGAATATGGCTATTATCAAGCCGACAACCATGCTTATCAAAAGAACAGGAGTGACAACAGATAAAAGAACGGTTATACCTCTAACCATCACATCAAGAAAGACCTCGGATGTTATCTCAAACACCCCCGCCTTCCAGATTTATCATCTCATCCCTGCTTGAATTCTACCACAAATGGGGTCAATCGATGTTTATGTTTTCCATCTTTGCATACTCTTCCAGAAGCTTCCTTTCCTTGGAACTCACCCTCTTCGGTATTTCGATTTTAACTATCACGTAGAGGTTACCACGTTTACCCGTTCTCATGTTCGGCAATCCTTTACCTTTCAACCTGAAGACCGTGTCAGGTTGCGTTCCAGGAGGGATTTTAAAGGGTTGAGGACCTTCGAGTGTGGGAACAACGACGGTGGAACCCAATATGGCTTGAACGAAATTCACCTTTATCTCTGTATATACATCATCCCCTTCTCTTCTGAAACGGGGATCGTCTCTGACCTTGACCGTTATATAGAGATCTCCGTATGGGCCTCCATCCGTTCCACAGTGTCCACCGTTTGCAACTCTCAATCTTGCCCCATCCTCCACACCTGGAGGTATCTTGACCTTTATCCTCCTCTTTCTGAGTATGTAGCCTATTCCACCACAAACCCTACACCTTTTCTCCACTATCTTTCCTGTTCCTCCGCATGTCGGGCATGTGTAGGTATTTATGAATGTTCCAAAGAACGTCCTCTGCTCCTCCCTTATTACCCCCGTTCCTCCACATCTCGGGCATGTCCTAAAAGAAACACCTCCATCTGCCCCAGTCCCTCCACATGCATCACACACTTCACGCCTTTCGTATTCTATTGGGACCTCCTTCCCGGTGAGAACATCCGACAGTTCTATCGTTATCACCATGTTTATATCCTCACCAGGTTTGGGAGTTCTTCTCTCCTCGGTTCGTGCCCCTGGTCTTCTACCGAAAAACATATCGAATATATCCTCGAAATCCCCAAAGAGATCTTCAAAAATGGTTTTCCCACTTCCAGTATGACCGGAAGTAGATGTGCTGAACGGATGTTCACCAACGTATCCAAACTGATCATATTGAGCTCGCTTTTCCGGATCACTCAAAACTTCGTAAGCTTCTGTTATTTCTTTGAATTTTTTCTCAGCTTCTTCACGATTCTCGGGATGAAGATCCGGATGCCATTTCTTAACCAGATTTCTGTATGCCTTTCTTATTTCCTCCTGTGTCGCATTCCTTGGAACACCGAGTATTTCATAGTAGTCCTTCTTCGGTGCCACTCCTCATTCACCACCTCTGCTTTCCTTTCCGTCATCGGCACCACCGACGTTGGGTTTCACAGCCACCTTGACTTTGGCAGGTTTGAGAACCTTCGAGTGAAATTTGTATCCTCCTTCTATCTCCTCCAAGATCGTGAATTCTTCGTGTTCGTCGCTCTCCACCTTTTCCACAACCTCATGTTCAAAGGGATCGAATTTCAATCCCTCCACCTTTATCTTGACCAATCCTTCATTTTCAAGAATGTTCCACAATTTTTTGTATATCAACCTCACCCCTTCAACGAAAGCCATCAACGATTTCTCATCCTCGGTGTTCAGATTCGAGAATGCCCTCTCAAAGTCGTCCAAAACCGGGAGCAGTTTCTCTATGATGTATTCGGTGGCATTCCTCATTATATCTCTTTTTTCTTTGGATACGATGTTCTTGTAATTTTCAAACTCCGCTTTCAATCTCTTGGTGTAATTCTCCAGCTCCTTGTATTTCTTCTCCAATTCTTCCAATTCTTTTTTCAACTTTTCCAACTCTTCTGTTTTGTTCTCCTTTACCTTTTTTTCCTCCATCTTCTCACCTCCTCATGCTGAGTTTTGTCAAAAACTCCGTCAACCTGTTCGATATGTACACTAAGGTTTTCACGACCTTCTCATAATCGGTATATTTTGAAGTTATGACCGCGATTCTGCCGACATTCCTATCGAAAACTTTGTAAGTATCTATAAAGGTTGAAAATTCTCTCAGATCCTTGTTTTTATGTTCCTCCCCTATGATCACCATCACGCCATTTTCCGATCTATCCAATGAATAGATCTCGTTCAGAAGTTCCTTCGTGGTCTCCTCATCCTCGAGAATTCTCATCAGCTTCCTCACCGCATCGAAAGACAACAGATCGTTGTTTATTATCCTCTGGAAACCGTATCTCAAGAAACCCTCTTCGAATCTTTCATTCAGAAGATTCTCGAGGAACTTCATCAGTTCCTCCAATCTTTTGTCATACCATATCTTAGCTCTTATATCTATCCCGCTCACAGATTTTCTTATATCCCCTATCGTTCTTCCAATCAGTTTATCGTTGAGAATGTTCTCCAACTCCTCGAGCTTCACATCCCTCGGATGATATATTGTGAAAGATTCATTCAAACCGAGTTCGGTGGAGAGAACAACCAAGGTTCTCGTTTCATCTATTTCCCTCAAGATCACCCCACTTATTCTCAGAAATTCCACCTTGGGTTTTTCCACTATCGCTATACCATCCGAAGCAACGGCGATTATCTTAACCGCACCTTCGAGTATCCTGCTGAAATCACCTTCCCAGTAGACGTGGGAATCCTTTTCAACTTCCTTTCCCCTTTCCCTCATCCTTCTCATATCCATCACCGCATCCAGATAGAATCTGAGTGCCTTGTCCGTGGGTATTCTGCCCGCGGATGTATGCGGTTGTTTGAGATATCCCAAGTATTCCAATTTCCTCATATCATTTCTTATGGTCGCACTGCTGTAATCTATCGTGGAAATTTCCAACACCTTGGATGAACTCACAGGTTTGTGAGTTCTTATGTATTCTTTCACTATACAAAACAGAACTTTCTTCTGTCTCTCGTTTAAAAATCCATTCTTGATCCTACCATTCATTAGCACTCACCCCTCAAGAGTGCTAAAAAAATGTTATCACGAATCCTTGGGTATGTCAAGGATGGATGTAATGTTCTGAAAAGATGCATTTGGAGGTTCGGTTTTCTGGAGGAAACCCATCCCGGGGTATTAGCCCCGGGATACCTTACGAAGAAACAGGAAACCTCACGCGTAAGCGGTCAAATCGAGCAATCCATGTCCACTGAGGTTGAAGACTATTACCTCTTCCTTCTTTTCATTTCTTGCCCTCTCGGCTTCCCTTATGGCTCCCGCTATGGCGTGTGCAGATTCTGGAGCGGGTATTATTCCTTCAACTTTGGCAAAGATCTTAGCTGATTTGAAGACCTCATCTTGATCGAACGCCTCGACCTCTATTATCCTTTCATGAACGAGTTTCGAAATTATTGGGGCAGCCCCGTGGTATCTCAACCCTCCCGCATGTATCTTTGGAGGGATGAAATCCTTGCCGAGCGTGTACATCTTCAAAAGAGGTGTCAAACCGGCGGAATCTCCATGATCGTATCTGTATTCTCCCTTGCTCAGACTCGGACATGCGGTTGGTTCACAGGCGATGAACCTGATATCCTCGCCGTTCAGACGATCCGGTATGAAGGGAAGCATGGTTCCACCGAAATTCGATCCACCTCCATGACAACCTATGATCACGTTGGGTTTTTCTCCAATCTTCTTAAGCTGTTCTTTGAGTTCGAGTCCGATCACGGTCTGGTGTAACAGGACATGATCGAGCACGCTTCCCAAAGAATACTTCGCTCCTTCTTCGTTCAAAACAGCTTCTATCGCTTCACTTATGGCAATTCCAAGCGATCCAGGGTTGTTCGAATCCTCTCCTAATATCTTTCTCCCCGAGTTTGTTTCCTCACTCGGACTGGGGGTGACACTTCCATCGAAGAGGTTCATCATATACTTTCTCATCGGTTTCTGTTCATAACTCACCTTCACCATGAAAACCTTCACCTTCAACCCGTACTTTGCGCCCGCATAGGTCAACGCACTTCCCCACTGTCCCGCTCCCGTTTCCGTCACGAGCATCTTCGTTCCATCGATCTTGTTGAAATACGCCTGAGCTAAGGCAGTGTTCGTTTTGTGACTACCCGTCGGACTGACTCCCTCGTACTTGTAATATATTCTCGCGGGTGTCTGCAGGAACTCCTCCAGAAATTTCGCCCTCAGAAGTGGTGTGGGTCTGAAAACTGAATATTCTTTCATCACTTCTTCGGGGATTTTTATGAACCTTTCATCCGATATCTCCTGATCAACCAATGGTCTTGGAAATATCGCGAGCAGTTTTGAGGGATCCAGAGGCTTTTTGGTGGATGGATCGAGCGGTGGATCGATCTTGAATGGAAGATCAGCCTTCACGTTGTACCAACTGTTCGGAATTGAATCTGGATAGACGTACTCTCTCTTCATCCTGATCACCTCCATCCTTGATGTGTAAAATAAAAGGGGCTCCCAAAATTGGGAGCCCCGAATTCGGTTCGTTTTATAACAAAAGGGCACTTAGCCCACCGAATCCAGGGCTAAATGCCACCACCAGCTGTTGCGTGAGTCCATCGTGATCACTAATATAACCATCTCCAGAAAATTCAATCGAATCCCTCCATAAATTCTTTTTGAGGAATTATACCACTTCGATCCTTAGGTTCACGATTTCTTAATAAAATTGTCGGTTGAATCGAAAATCGCTTGCTTTCTTGCCATTACCATTTAGAACGGG
>Ga0190316_1000188_pt1 | contig 16839 bp, 19 predicted proteins | sample 48701112_MG_FD_161663 | JGI IMG/M metagenome (GOLD analysis project Ga0190316, IMG submission 161663) | Hydrothermal vent sediment bacterial communities from Southern Trench, Guaymas Basin, Mexico - 4870-11-1-2_MG | ecosystem: Environmental > Aquatic > Marine > Hydrothermal vents > Sediment ... | reverse complement strand
ACAAAAGGCAGTTCAAGCGTAAGCTCGGCTTCTTTCCCTTTCCGGGCACGCTAAACATCAAGTTGGATGCCCGCAGTATTGAGGCGAGAAGAATGCTTGATTTCGCAAATGCAATCAGAATTGAAGGTTTCAAGACGCCTAAACGCACATTCGGCGGTGGTAGATGCTACCCCTGTGAAATACTACACGAGCGTGCAAAGGGCATACGCAGCTTCGTGATTATCCCAGAAAGGACGCACTACCCTGACGACATCATCGAAATCATCTCTCCGGTCTTCCTGCGTAAAGAACTGCAGTTGAATGACGGCGACTACCTCGCACTCCGAGTGAAAGTGTGAGTGGTGCGTGCATGCAGACACAGTGCGCAGAGTGCATGTGTGGAGCGTGTGGTGTGAGGTTGAGATGTGCGGTGTGCAGTGTGCGGTGTGAGATGTGAGGTGAAATGTGAGGTTGAGGTGTGCGGTGTGAGGTTGAGATGAGAGTTCGTTGGGAGGGATGAGAAATGTTGCCAGCATCGGTGAAGAAGGGAGCGGAGGATTTTCGTAAAGGAAGAGTGGTGTTAATCTACGATGCAGACGACAGGGAGGGCGAGACAGACCTTGCGATGCCGGCATTTTCAGTCTCGTGGAAGGATGTCGCCTTTTTTCGTAAGAGGGGCGGTGGGCTGATTTGTGTTGCGATTCATCCGTTAGCTGCGGAGAAGCTCGGTCTGCCGTTTGTGAGCGATGTGATGCGTTGCGCATCCGAGAAGTTCCCATCGTTGAGAGGTCTCGTGGAGGAAGAGGGCGATATTCCCTATGACAGGCGCTCTTCTTTCTCGCTCTGGGTGAACCACCGTGATACATTCACAGGCATCACGGACAGAGACAGGGCACTGACAATAAACCGCATAGGCAGGGCGGTTGAGCGAGTTCTTGCGGGTCTGCCCTACGATTTCTGCGACGAATTCCGCACACCCGGGCATGTCGCAATACTTCGTGCTGCTGACGGTCTGCTTGAAGAGCGTTGCGGTCAGACGGAGCTCTCCGTTGCTTTGGCACTGCTCGCAGGCATTCCTCCGGCGGTGGCAATATGCGAGATGCTTGACGAAAGGACAGGAAGAGCGCTACCTAAAGAGGAGGCACGCTCTTTCGCAGAAGCAAACAATATCGCCTTCATTCAGGGCGAAGAAATAAAAATTGCGTTTGAAAAAATGTATCCTTCACACGCATATCTATACACACTTCTTAATGAAAATGTTCATTCTATATAATAGAAGGTGTTAAAATACTAATTTTTTTTATTATTAAAAGGAGAGAAAGGTCAAATAGAGGAATCCATGCTGCTTTCTGCATTGCCTGCTGCGATTTTATTTCCGTATGTTCTGTATTAGCTCTGGCAGTTGCGAATTCTTTCTCGTCATCGCAGATACTATTTCGGAGAGGAGGACGAATATCGCCTGCTTATGCTCTTCCTTGCTGCGATGCACTTGGAACGGCGAAATACCCAGCGACTCATAACGCACAAAGTCGCAAGCCAAGCCGTTCTGCTCGCAGAACTCCTTCAACTGCGCTAAAAGCATGTGCAAGTGGATTATCTCCTCCTTTCTCATTGTTTTCGTGATGCGTTCTCATAATATTTAAATTTTGCCTACAATAATTATGTGCGGGCGAGGCGGTGTGGTGGTGCGGCGTGGCGTGCGTGTGCGTGTGTGTGCGATGTGTGGTGCCGCTGTAGCTCAGTGGAAGAGCGGCTGACTCGTAAGGTCGCCGGGAAATCAGCAGGTCGTGGGTTCAAATCCCACCAGCGGCTTTATTTTTTAATTAAAGGGCGAGGAAGTAGAGAGAAGGCAAGGCAGCAAAAGGCAAAAGCGGTGGTGGTGAGTGGAGAGGTGTCGTCGGTGTCGGCGAAAGAGGTCTCTTTCCCGAGGGATTTGCCCCGCAAGTCAGAATTTAGCGAGTGGTATTCGGAGGTCTTGTGGCGTGCTGAAATCGTGGACACGAGGTATCCAGTGAAGGGTGTTTGCGTTTGGTATCCATTCGGCTTCAAACTCAGAAACCTGATTTACGGCATTCTCCGCTCACTGCTTGACGAAAGCGGGCATCAGGAGGCACTCTTCCCCCTCTTAATCCCAAGAAGCGAGTTATTAAAGGAAGAAAAGCATATAAAAGGGTTTGAAGGCGAGGTTTTTTGGGTAACAAGAGGAGGATTTGAGGAGTTAGAGATGCCTTTAGCGCTCCGTCCAACTTCAGAAACCGCAATTTACCCCATGTTCAACCTCTGGATTCGCTCTCACAGAGATTTACCCATTCGCATTTACCAAGTAGTGAATGTTTTTCGCTACGAGACGAAGCACACTCGCCCTTTAATCCGAGTTCGTGAGATCACTTCGTTCAAGGAGGCTCACACCGCACACGCAACTCGTGAGGACGCAGAGAGGCAAGTGAGAACCGCAGTAGAGATTTACAAGCAATTTTTTGAGCGGCTTGCAGTGCCTTTTGTTGTTACGAAGCGACCTGATTGGGACAAATTTCCCGGCGCTGAATACACTATTGCGTTTGACACGCTCATGCCTGACGGAAGAACGATGCAAATTGCGACCATTCATATGCTCGGAGAGAACTTTTCACGCACTTTTGACATCACTTTTGAGGATGCTGACGGCACTCGCAAGTTCGTCCAGCAAACATGCTACGGCATCTCTGAAAGATGCGTCGCAGCAGTAATCGCAATTCACGGCGACGACCACGGATTAGTCCTACCGCCTGAAGTCGCACCCGTTCAAGTCGTTGTCGTGCCTATTCTGTTCTCAAAGGCTTCAACAGCACAGACAACACAAACACACTCGCAGTCTTCACAAGGCTCTTCTTCCGAGCAGAGCATTTCTGCAAAGGAGCAAGAATCTTCAGATGCGGAAAGCACGAACAAGAGGGTGCTTGAGGTGAGCCGTTCGGTGTGCGAGGCACTGAAGAGTGCGGGAATTCGTGTTGTTTTGGACGATTCAGAAGAGCGACCGGGTGCGAAGTTCTACAAGTGGGAGATGAGGGGCGTCCCGCTGCGTATTGAAATAGGACCGAGGGACTTGCAGGCGGAGCGGTGCGTGCTTGTCAAGCGGAACGACTTCCAAAGGAAAGCAGTGAATATTGAGCGTGTTGTGCCTGTCGTAAGGGAAACGCTCTCGCAGATTCACGCAGAGATGCGGGAGAAGGCGTGGCGAAAATTCGCAGAAAGAATGCACATCGTAAGAGCTTCGGGAGCAGAGGAGGACGGCGAGACTGTGCTTCAGGAGATGAGTGCAAGGGTCTCCGAAGGAGGAGGCATATTCTCCGTTTTCATCTGCGATAGCGAGGACTGCGGACGGCGGGTGAAAGAGACAGCGGGCGTCAGTGTTCTCGGCGAGCCTTGCGAGGAGCAGAATGAAATTGCGAAATGTATTATTTGTTCAAAAGATTGTAGTAGGAAATATGTTGCGAAGGCGTATTAATGTTTTGTATTTCGCACTGCTCTTTTCCCTCTGCTTTTGAAAGCAGGTATGTGCGAAAAAAACCGAAAGATTTAAAGGATACTTGCTTTCAGCACAGATGCGATGGGCGTAGGAAGGGGGGAGCGTCGGGGTTTCAGATATATAAGTCGTGTGGTAGAGAATGTGAAGCGTGTGCGGGAATCGGATTTGAGGGCGATTTACGAGGATTTAAGCGAGGCAGACTGCATTATTCTCGTGGGCGAAGGACGCTCTCAAGGCGCTCTTTTCATCGGCATGGGTCAAATAAACAAAACGGTTCGCACCGTTGAGGATATTGACTTTCCCGGGAGAAACATCTTGGATGCTGCTCCGAAGTTGGAGCGAATGCACGGAAAAATCGTCGTTCTTGTGAATTCAGGTAGCGGAGAGACACCCATTCCTAAAATTGTGGCACAACAACTCGCAGAATACATAGAGAAGACGCACAGTGAGAAGTTCAAAATAGATGCAATTGTTTCAAATCCTGACTCTTCAGTCGGGAAGATTGCGAAGAGCTTCGGCTCCGTGGTCGTCCTCGCAGGTAGAGACGGCGAAAGCGGAAAGCGTAAGAGGAGCGAAAGCGGCGAAGACAGCACTCGCAACTCAACCGCAGATGCAAGCGGTGCAGGCGGTGCAGGCGGTGCAGGCGTGGCGAGTGTGGAGAGTGAAAAAGATGCCCGTGAGGATGGAAAGAAGGGGGAAGAAAAGGAAGACGAGGAAAAAGAGGAAGCGGACATCCTTGAGATTGGCATAATGAATGACATTTACGAGCTCGGAAGCCTGCTGATTCTTCAGAAAATAAAGGAATGCATAAATGAAGGGGAGGGATTTGAGTGCTTGACGGCGGCGATAAATGAAGAGGCGGGAGCAATTAGAGAAGTTGTGAGCGATTTCATTCGTTGCGAGCTTTATGGCGCCATTATTGACGAGCTTGAGCGAAGGAATCGCATAATTATCGGCGGTTTTGGACCTGCGAGGCATGTTGCGATGATGACTGCGATAAGACTTCAGCATGTGAAGCGTGCAATCGGCGACGATGCTTATCTCGCAGGACCCTTCGCACCGAGACCCCGTGCTGGAGACATCCTATTCCTCATCTCTTGGAGTGGTGAGACGCTTCCTTTGCTTGAGTGGTGTAGAAAGCACAAGGAAATCGGCGGCTCCGTTTATTCAATCGTCGGAAATTATTCAACGCTTGCCGAGCAATCAAAAAGCTTCAGACTGAATGCACCCGTGAGTGTCTTCTACGAGAGAGCCACCTTCGCTCTCTCACCGCTGCCTCTACACCTCGTTGAGCGCCTCAGAGAGCGGGGCTTCGAACTCCCTGAATACATCATGCGTTGGTTCCACTCTATTATGCAGTGAAAGCGCACACACTCACGCTTCGTGAGTGAAAATTAAAGAGCCGAAGCCCATATTTTTGAACCTTCCTATGCCATATTTCGCAACAGAGAGCGCAAGCAAATGCTCTTCCTTGTATTCTTTCAAATGAAGCGATATTTCACCACCTACTCCCTCAAATTTTCCCTCTTTCCTCTCCTTCCTGCTCCAATTCCGTATGCTTATGTGCTTTGAAACGCCACTTATTTCTGTAATAGGCACATAAATGTTCTCTTGAAAGAACTGCCAAAACCTTTCGTTAAGGCAATGAATGAATTTTTCCTTGAATCCCGCCTCAAGCGGACTCTTGAAAAATCCCCCTCGCTCCTTTTCAAGAATCAAGACGGGCTCCACCTTAAATGTTACCTTACCTGCCTTACTCAGACAATCTTCAATGCTATCCGCCTCTTCCTCAATCTTTTTGACAAACGCCTCGTAGTTTGAACGCTCAACTTCAACTTCGCCTCTACCGAAGCCCTCGTTGCAGAATCCGCCCCAGCCGAAGAATCGCAGCGATGTCTTCACAGCATTCACAAACGCCTCTTCAAACTCCGCACCCTTTCCCATTAGAATCGCCTCAAATTCAAATCTCGTTCCCTCTGGTATGTATTCAATGAAAACAGGACTCTTACCACGCACAACGGAAAGCGTCTCTTCAGAACGAGAGACAAGTGCCAAGCGACCCGTGTTCTCAACGCTCAAAAATCTTAAATTTGTGACAATAAGCCTCGGTCTATCCTTAAATTCGCCATCATTTGAGCCTCTAAGCTGATTGAAAGGGCATTCTTCAGCATACCTACACGCTTTACATTCATTAGGATTAAATTTTGCCGCTTCTTCAGCGGAAGACTTGGGGCAGTGAGTCCGCCAGAGATGACGAAGCACCGGACCACGAACTCCTCTACCCCAGAGAAAATCAGTTCTTGTGTAGTAAAAATCGCCAAACTGTCGCTTACCGACATACCAAGGTGAAGTCGTCCTGCCTTTGAACTTAAGATGGACGAACGAGGAATTCATTCCACTTCTCTCTGACATTTTCAAGGAATCCTCTCAAACCCTCACCTTCGTATGCTTTTCGTAATTTGAAAGGAGCAGCTTGAAACTCGCAAACTTTCGTAATTTCCATTTCTACTGTGCCGAAGCCTCTCGTCTTAAAAGCTCCGAACTTAAGGAAACCCTCTTTGCTTTCAGCTTCTATCTCTGCGATTGCTCCCAAGATTTCAGGCTCCAAGTTCTCACCCGTTATCCATCCTCTGAATTCCACATTTTCACCGACGGGAGCGAGGAGTAAGAACGCATGTCTTGAAACTGCCTTTGTGTCGTCCCTGAGTGCGACCATCGGAACAGGCTCCTCAAGCAGGATGCCTTCGTCTATGCTTTTCACACTCTTTAAGAAGCTGAAATAAAGTGCGCCTTGCCTTGACATTGTTCCAAACCACTTACAGACGAAGCAGGGATTCTTAGGCTCACATCGCTTCTCTCTTCCCTCTGGAGGATTCTCATTCTTCTCTATTTTCACTTCTTGAACACATACTTTATGCCCTGCTTCAGTGAGTTTTGCGGAAATTTTGTGTCTGAATAAACCTTTTACTGCGTTTCCTGTGATTACTGCGTGTCCTCCGATGACGAGAGGGACGGCATCAAGAGAAGTTTTTGGAATTTCCTTATCAATTTTATCCTCAATAATGCGCTTAATCTCTTCTGAAACCGCTTGCGTCAGGAAAGGCTCCTTCGTCACCACTTTGTATTCAATTCGCCAGAGATTCTCAATCTTCTGAAACATTTCACTCCCTCCTGACGAAAGGTTCAATTGCTTCTAATACTGCACTCGTTATTTCTCTCCTCCTTTCTTCGTTACCTCCGCAAATCCTCGCAATTCTGCTGACAATTGCTTTGAGAGCATCGTAACCATCATCAGAGAGCTTTCTCTCCGCATACCTCATTTCTATTTCAAGTTCAAGTTGCTTTTTAGATACTTTGCGAGCAATCCTTGCGAGCGTATGCACTTGCTTCCTTGCATCTCTCTCAAAGTTGTTTCTGTATTTGAAAACAAGGTCAACGACTTCATCGGGAAGCTCTATCATTTTATCACCCCTGAATATGCAAAGAGCACTCCCTTTTTTAATATTTTCTATCGTTTCAAGCACCTTCCAGAAAGGTAATTTGGGGTCTGCGACAACAACGGAGAGGTTAAGAGGGAAGCGGGGCTGAAGCTCTTTTATGACATTCCTTGCGGTGTTGTAAAGCCAGAAAGCCCCCTTCTCATCCTTTAATCCGTAGAGGTAGAGGGAGAAGTCAAAGGATTTCAGAACTTTCCTCAGAGTAAGCCTTTTGGAGCGAGAGCTCCTCTCAAACGCCTCAAGGAAAGAAGAGAAGCCTTCCGCTACCGAAATAAGAAGTTCGTAGGGAAGCCACTTGACCTCTCTCTTGCGCTGAAGCGGTGCAAATTCACGCTCAAATTCCTCAATGAATGACTCTGCGGTCTCGTAGAGTCCAAGTGTTCGCATTGAGAGCCAAGCCACACGCTCAAATCCTTCAAGAACATGCACCCAATTCGCTTTCTCAGGAGCAACTTCAAACTGCTCGCTTATGCCGAAGCCGAAATAGTCATGATGCACTTCTCCAACCTTGTAATATTCTTTATTTTCTTCTTTCACGAAGCGGAAAGTGAATGTCTCCGCAAATATGGGAAGATCGCTTTCAAGTAATTTTCTGAACAGCTCTTCCCTCTTCCGCTCAGTGACAAGCACTAAAACCTCCTCACAGTCCTTCAGCCTTAGCGGGTGGAAATCTCCGAGAAGGTAAGAGAGTGCGACTGACGCTTGCTCCTTCAGCCTGAGAAACTTACGCCAGTCACGAAGGCGGTGAAATCCAAGCTCCCTTTCCCTTAAACCGGGTGCGTAAACGGAAATTTTGAAAAGTGTTGCTTTCACTTCATTCAATTCCTCTTTCCGCTTTTCCTTTAATTGAGTGTGAAGCACCCAAGTTGCCCAGTGATGCGTCTTTAAACTGACCAATGGAAACCTTGAATCCTGCGGATATTCGGAAAGAAGCTCGTTAACACGCTCGTGGCTCTCCACATTTATCCCTTTTTCCTTGTAAATGCCAATAATACGCTCAAAAAGTTTCTTACGCTCCTCAAGACTCCATTCCTTACGCTCACCGTAAAGTCTGAAAAAGAAGGGATTAGGCTCTACCTCAAATTCGCCTGTCGGCTTCCAAAAACTTTTCACTTTGTTTTCTTCATCTATGTATATAATCCTAGCTGCAGATGCAGCAATTTTATCTGAAACCCAAGCACGATGATGCTTAGAAACTGCCTCAGCAAGCTCTTCGTATCCCTCTAAACTCCTCAGTTCCTCTAAATACTTCAACTTAGTATGTCGCTTCCAAGTCAGCACCTTCAATATGTCGTGGGGCGGCGCCTTTACCCCCATCCCATTCACACTTAATTTCCCACATTTAAAAAACACTCCGCTCTTCATCGCATTCAAACTGAGGAAGCAGCGAGCAGATGTCCTCTCATCATAGAGGTTGCACTCCGCTCTTCATCGCATTCAAACCGAGGGAATACCTTGAGGAAAAGACGGCTGCGGAAGGTGTTGCACTCCGCTCTTCATCGCATTCAAACATTAGAGGCTGCGAGAGGCAGACCCAAGGCAATGTATGTTGCACTCCGCTCTTCATCGCATTCAAACCCAAAAAATACGGTCTTAACGAGGAAGACATAAAAGGTTGCACTCCGCTCTTCATTGCATTCAAACAGGAAAGCATAAAACTATTGAGATATGTGAAAGAACAGTTGCACTCCGCTCTTCATTGCATTCAAACCGCTTCAGATATTGAAGCAAAAAGAAAGCGAGCTTAAATTGCACTCCGCTCTTCATTGCATTCAAACAAACGGGACTTATTGAGCAAGGAAGGACTATTGATGTATATTGCACTCCGCTCTTCATTGCATTCAAACACGGAAAAGCTGATAGAGGCAAGGCTTGACATGGCAAAATTGCACTCCGCTCTTCATTGCATTCAAACAATAGTAAAAGATGATGATGTCGTTTTCTCAGAAACATTGCACTCCGCTCTTCATTGCATTCAAACAGGGTGAATTGCTTCGTTCTTTTAGTAAGAGGGGCGAGCATACGGCGTCTGAGAGAGGGATGCATCTGGAATGTTAGAAGCAAGCACATATATAAAACCTTTCCAGACAGATGTTCCCTGTCAGAAATTCGTTCTCAATAAAAATCTTCATGCGAGTGTTACACGGATAAGTTGGATTTCAAGCGATTTCGGTAGTGAATTGAGTGCGACGCATGCATCGCTTTTTCAGTGGCTCATTCTCAAAAGCGAGAGAGGCAAGCATTATTTCAGAAGAGCAATTGCAGTTTTTCCATGCTTCACACGCTCGCCTTCACGCACAATCACATTGAAATTCGGAGGAATGCACACATCCACTCTTGAACCGAAGCATATTTTACCGATTATTTCGCCCTTCTCAACGAATTGACCCTCATTCACATAGCAAATTATCTTTCTTGTGAAGAAGCCTGCGATTTGAATCACACGAATGTCGCCGAAATCTGTGCTTATTTCTATTGTATTCCGCCTGTTTGATGCACTTCTGCGTAGAAATGCGGGCTTGAAACCCCCTTCTTCGTATTTAATTTGCTTAATGATGCCACTTAGCGGTGCGACGGTGACATGCGGGCTGTGAAGAGGCATGAAAATAGAGATGCTTCTTTCGGTTGCGAGCATCACCTTCCCGCTTGCGGGAGAGACCATGACTCCATCTGAAGAGCTGCTGACGCTTTGAATGTTTCCTTTCCCTTTCATGTTCATGCTAAATCTAATGCATTCAAGCATTTGAGACGATTCATGTTCATTTTGCTTAACGCTCACGGAAGCCATATTTACCGATGAGGGGGACAAAAGATACTGCGCATTTCCGCTCTTTTCGTATTCCGCCGCTGCGAGTTTTCTCAATCAAATACAAATCTTGAAGGACGCTTCCGAGCGGAATCACCATTTTTCCGCCCTCTTTCAACTGCTCAACAAGAGGAGGAGGGACATCTGGCGAGGCACAGGTAACGCAAATCTTGTCAAAAGGAGCGAATTTTGGCAGACCGAGCGAGCCGTTGCCGAAGAAGACGGAGACACGATGCTCGTATCCTGCCTTTTTCAAGTTCTGCGAGGCGAAATCAACGAGGCTGCGTATGCGTTCAATCGTGAAGACATGTCCCTCTTCGCCCACTAATTCCGCAAGAACTGCTGCATGGTAGCCAGAACCTGCTCCGACTTCAAGCACCTTCTCCCCTTTCCGCAGGTCTAAAAGGTGGCACATTATTGCGACCATGTGCGGTGCGCTGATTGTCTGACCCTCGCCGATGTGAAGCGGGCAGTCCTCGTATGCATACGACCTCAAGTGCGGAGGCACGAAAAGATGTCGCTTCACTCGCAACATCGCATTTAAAACCCGCTCATCTGCAATTCTCTGCTTACGCAAACGCTCTACCATCCGAAGCCTCGCAGACGCAAACCTTGCCTCCTCCTCTTCCGTTATCTCATCCGCTGCCTCCTCACACCTCTCTTCCTCTTCTTCCTCTTCTCTTTCATCCTCTTCCTCCACCGCCTTCCTCTCCCTCCTCACTCGCATCCCCTCAAATTCTTCTTCCTTTTACTTCTTCCGAGCGTTCTGTGCTGTGCTGCGCTGCGTTGCTCATTCGCTCATTTCCTCTTCGCCGCCGTCTCCTTCTTCACCTTCTCCAGATGCCTCAACGAAATCAAAAGCCATCTCCCTCCGCTTCCGCTCTAAAAATCGGTAGACGGTGCCGTGTGGCGCCCCGTTTACGAGCATTTCAACCGCCTCACGAGCGACCTTTATCTGATGCGAGTTGCCGATGAAAGCGACTGTCTTGCCGTAAACTGAAACATCCGCACCCGTTAATTCCTCAATTATTTGACGAGTTCTGCCATTTTTACCTATAATACGACCCTTAATTCGCTTTAAAGCCTTTTCAGATAGGTGAGAAAGCGAGAGGATGTCAAAAATAAGAAGCTCGTCGTCAAGCAGTTTGAACGCCTTTTCGGGTGAGAAACCCCTTCCGATTGCCTTAACGACCTCCGCAACCCTGAACACTTTCAACGCATCTTCACCCTCCACGAGAACCTCACCGCTCTCGCTGTCCACCTGAATGCTGCAAGACCCCTTCTCCTCAAGAAAAGCCTTAACAGAGCCGTTCTTGCCGATGAGAACGCCTATTCGCTCATGCGGAATCTTCAAAAATTGCGTCGGCATTTCTCCACCTCCTCCTTCGCTCTTCGCTCCCTCTTTTGCATTCTTTCCCCTTCCACGCTTCAGTCAGGAGAGGATTTCCTTGCAGACATCTTCGTGAGAGAGATTCAAGCCGAGTTTTTGGAAGAAAGCAACGATATTTCTGAGGTCTCTTTGCAGGAAATCCATCGCTTTCGGATGGCTCGTCAGCACCGCCTGACCCATGTCTATTAAAACAGGTCTCGCAGAAGAAAGAGCAGATGCAGTGATTCCCTCGCTCTCTCTCTCCTCCTCGCCTCCCTCCATTTTAAAATCCAGCAGAATGTTAAACTCGCTCAAGTCCGCATGGACGAGACCCGCTTTTTCATACAAAACCTTCACACTCGCAAGAATGCGTTCAAAGATGTTTTGAGCGTGAGGTCGCAAGATTTCCTCAGGAACATCCCTCAAGCGAGGGGCGGGGATGCCTTCGCTACCGATGAAATCCATCACAAGCACATTCTTCTCGTATGCAATCGGAGCAGGAACGCTCACGCCCGCCCGAAATGCACGCTTCAAGTTTTTGAACTCTTTCCGAGCCCAAGTGAAGACGACAGAACGCCTGTCCTTTTTAACATTCTCAAATCTCGGGTCGCCAAGAATATACTCAAGCATCGCTTTGAAGTTTGATGTGCTCACCTTATATATCTTCACCGCAACCTCCCTCTGCCGTTCTTCCCGCACCTCCTCTTCACACATCCCACGCACTTCTCCACTCCCTGCCGCTGAACCACCGATTGCGTGGAAAACGATGGACTCTTTGCCCGTGCTGATTGGACCGCCGATGCCTGCGATTATGCGTCGCTGTGCAAGTTTGTAGAGCGTTTGGAGCGTGAGGTCGTCAAAAACATAACGCTCCACTTTCATTAACTTGTAGTCCTTCTTCCGCTTCTTACCCTTCGGCTCCCTCTCCCAACCCTCCTCAAACGAAATCATCCTTCACTTCCCTCTGTTATGCATACATGCTTCTCTCACTCCACTCTCTTCATTTCATCAAAGCTTCAAAATTCCTCTCTTTCGGAGCCACTCTTCTTGCGGTCTCGTATATTTATGTATGATGTCGCCCTTTTCGGGCTGAAATTCCCACGGAACTACAATAACAACATCCCCAACATTTATCCATTCACGCCTTTTCAGCCTTCCGGGAATGCGAGCCATCCTCAAAACGCCGTCCTCGCACTGAACCATCGCCCTCCTACCGCCGAGCATCTTCTCAACAACGCCCAAAATCTCGCCCTTCTCTCGTCTCGGAATCCTCACACGAATGACCTCTCCCTCTTCTCCGCCTCTTACTCCGCCTTCTTCGCCTCCTTCGCCTCTCAATCCGTCCGCACCTTGAAGAAAGATTTATTTTAAAAAAGAAATAGTAGCGAGAAGGAGCGAGGGGAGGGGAGAGCGGAGTTGAGCGTGGTAAGAGGTGCGATTTTCTCTTTTTTCATGCGGCTTTTCCGCAAGCGTAGGGCGAGAATCGGCATTTACGGTCCGCCGAATGCTGGAAAGACGACACTCGCAAACAGAATCATTCAAACTTTTGCGGATGGAGGCGAAATTGGTGAAGTAACGGAAATTCCTCACGAAACAAGGCGGGCAATACGCAGAGAAGGTATTACAATTGAGGCAAAAAGTGGTAAAAAGAGGGCGAAGTTGCGAATAGATATTGTAGATACGCCCGGTTTAGCGACGAAAATAGACTTTAAGGACTTTCTTCATTTCGGATTAAGCGAGGAAGAGGCGAAAAGGAGAGCAAAGGAGGCAACTCAAGGCGTAATTGAGGCGATAAAGTGGCTTGATGACATAGATGGCGTTGTTCTCGTGTTTGATGCAACTGAGAATCCATACACTCAAACGAATATTGTGATTGTAGGCAACATGGAGGCTCGTGGTATTCCCCTAATCATCGCAGCAAACAAGATTGATTTGCCAGAAGCGTCGCCTCAACGCATAAAAAATGCTTTCCCACAGCACACTGTCGTCCCAATTTCTGCTTTAAAAGGCGAAAACATGGACGCATTATATGAGGAGATGGCACGAAAATTCAGGTGAAAGCGTGCTAAGAGGGTGAAGAGCATGAAAATAGAAGTGGATTTGATTTCGGAAGATAAAGTGAAGAGCATGGGTGTCGCAGAGAAGCTGCGATTCATTTTAGATGCGGTGAAAATGGGCAAGATTGTCGTCTTAGAGGGCGGTTTAACAGCGGAAGAGCAGATGAAACTGATAGAATTTACGATGCAACAGATAGATGAGGACTTCACTGGAATTGAAATCAGCGGTTATCCCTCAAAAAGAGGAATCTTCAGAAGGAAAACTCGCCTCACTATCGTTGGTCCTGCGAGCATGATGAAGACAATAAAGAAAGATAAGGACTGGATTAGTGCTGTTATTTCCGCATCTTCTTCCTCCTGACGCATTCACTTGCTCCTCTCACCCCTCTTGCTCCTCTTGCTTCACCCACTCCACCTGCTTTACCCGCTCCACTTGCTTCGTTCGCTCTGCTTGCCCTGCTCGCTCTGTTTGCTCCGCTTGCTCAGCCACGATTAAATCAGCCCGCACTCTGAGAGCGCACGCATCTTCTTATCGCAAGCGGTAGTTGCTCTTGAGAGAGCCTCGCCGAGTTTTGCGTTCGCAACATTGAACAAGCCTTCTTCAACGCTCTTCCGAATTTCCGCAATCTTTTCGCTGACCTGCGAGAACTCAACGAGGCGAGTTGCGTTCAGAGCGATGCCCGTCTCTGCGGAGAGAGCGTCAAGGTATGCGAGGATTGCCCTTTTTGCACCCTTTAATTCATCGCCTTCAAGCCCTTCCGCAGCGGAAATGACTTTAAAGCCGATAATTAGCCCTGATTTTATCCGCTCTGCGAGCTGGTAGCCGATAATGTCCGCACGAACTCCCGAAAGTTTCCTGTCCATTCCCATACACACTTTCATGAAAGATGCAGAATCTTAAAAAGATTTGCTCTCTCAACTGTCAAGAGACAGGAGAAGAAAGAAAAGGTCGGTAGGAGAAAAGTAAGTAAGAGGAAGGGTGTGTGAAATTAAAAATGAAGATATTTCAGAGGAATGGAGCCGTCATGAATCGCAGTTGCGACCAAAGCACCAGAGACGCCAACATCCTTTAATTTAATCAAATCTTCACAACCTCGCACACCGCCACCGCAGAGGATATTATGAGAGGATTTCGCCACCGCAGAGCCATAAAAATCGATATCCACACCCTCCTTCGTGCCTACTTTGTCAAGATTTAGCAGAATTACATCCTTTAATGCATATTCATTTAGCATTTTTACAAGCTGAAGAGGCTCAAACTCACTCAATTTTCTGTCTCTCGCAAGCACTTTCCCCCTTAAAATGTCAATACTGACGCTGACATGCACTCCACTTGGGACAGAACCGACGACAGCATCAATCAATTCAAGAGATGCGGTCTCAGTGCCAAGAACGATATTATCTGCGAATTCCACCGCTTCAACTGCATCTTTAACGCTTCTGACGCCAAAATCAAGCATTATTTCACGCACAAACGCACGAATTTCCCTTATTTTCACCTTATTATCCCCTTTTCCCATAATTTTATCTAAATCTGCAATATAAACTTCCGCAGGATTCACCTTTTTGACAACATAAGCAGGCTCTGAAGCATCAACAACGGAACTGAAGCGATGAACTGGCTCGTATTTTTCCCTTTCTCCCTTTCGTGCATGCACAACAACACCATCCTTCAAGTCCATCACGAAAATAATGCGAAACTTCATGCGTCCTATCGCTCCCTCACGCCAAAAATCTTCTTTTTAATGCTAATATACGCATCATAACTATATTTTCGCTTGTATTCTCTAAATAATTCAATAAAACTCGTTAAATTTTCCCGCAAATTCAGGAATTCCACCCTATTTGCTATATAAACTGCGAATTGAGTCACATTTTTCGGATGTTTCGTGTCGTAAGCACGCTCAAAATCTATGAAAATCGGTCTCAATTCGGAGCGAGAATGAGAGACAATAATATGCTTGTCTGGATGGTTCATTTCGCATTTTTGTATGCCCATTTTATCAAGTTTGAAGCATATATCCATGCATTTCTCAAGAACTTCCAGCACTTCTTCACGACTTCCCACCTCTAATAACTCCGATATGCTCACTCCCTTTATGATTTCCATCTCTATTTCCAAATTTTCAGGGTCAAATCTGTAAATTTTAGGGACGAAACCGAAAGGTTGAAGTGTCAGAAGATATTTAACTTCCTTCCAGAAATTCAGCGTCAGCGAGGGAGGGAACATTTTGACAACTTTTCCGTTCTGAACTCTCACAACGGAGTGCCTGCCTCTCAACACACGCTCGCATTCCCCCTCTTCCTCTCTCAGCCTCTGCATTTCTCCATGCTTCTCCGTCTGGTTCTCTGCTTTTGGATGCATTGACATTATTCTCCTGCCCCCCTCACCTCCTCGCTTAAGGTTTTCTTTGAGAAATGAATAAATGAGACGAAAAAGAGACGAACAGGAGGAGCGGAGAAAGGAATGCAGAAAGCCCGTGAATACAGCGAAGAAGAGATTTACGGCATGCTTGAGCCTTACATAGCGGAGTGGTTCAGGCGAAAATATGGGCATTTCACGCCTCCCCAGCGTTATGCGATTGTTGAGATAGCGAAGAAGAGGAACATTTTGATATGCGCACCGACGGGAAGTGGAAAAACTTTTGCATGCTTCTTGGGCATTTTGAACTATTTATGCAGGCTAAATGCATCAGGAAAACTTGAAGACAGGGTTTATTGCCTCTACATTAGTCCTTTGAAGGCGTTGGGTAACGATATTCGCAGGAATTTAGAAGAGCCTTTGAGGGAGATTTCGGAGGTGCTGCGAGAGCATCAGGGCGTAGAACTCGGCATTAGAATAGCGGTGAGAACAGGCGACACGACGCAAGCGGAGCGACAAAAAATGCTGAAGAAGCCGCCACACATCCTAATTACGACGCCTGAGACGGCTGCGATTGTGCTAAATGCGCCGAAGTTCAGGGAGCATTTGCGTAAATTGGAGTTCGTCGTTGTGGATGAGATTCACGAGCTTGCGGATTCGAAGCGAGGGGCGCACTTGAGCATCACACTTGAACGCTTGCAGCATTTCTGCGAGAATGAGTTCGTTCGCATCGGAATGAGTGCGACGATTTCTCCGCTTGAGGAAGTTGCGAAGTTCCTCGTAGGCTGCGAGAACGACGAAAGAGGGGAGTTGAAGCCTCGTCCCTGTTTGATTGCGGATGTCTCATTTGCAAAAAAGTTGGATGTGCGAGTGGTCTCGCCGGGTTCTTTCTCATTCTCACCACAAGAATCCGCAGAGGCGGAGGATGCGTGGGACTTGACCTCTGCACTATATGAGCGGGTGCGGGAATTTGTTGAGAGGCATCGCTCAACGCTTGTATTCACGAACACTCGTTCTGGTGCGGAGCGTGTCTCATACAAGTTGAAGCGCTTGCTTGACTGCGGTGAAGATGTCGGAACGCACCACAGCTCGCTCTCAAGAGAAGTCAGGCTCGCAGTTGAAGAAGGCTTGAAAGCGGGCAGGATGAAGGCGGTTGTCTGCTCTTCTTCGCTTGAACTCGGCATAGACATAGGTGCTTTGGACTTCTGCGTCCTTATTGGCTCGCCGAAGAGCTCAACTCGCCTCATTCAGCGTGTGGGTCGCT
>Ga0190316_1000187_pt1 | contig 16858 bp, 15 predicted proteins | sample 48701112_MG_FD_161663 | JGI IMG/M metagenome (GOLD analysis project Ga0190316, IMG submission 161663) | Hydrothermal vent sediment bacterial communities from Southern Trench, Guaymas Basin, Mexico - 4870-11-1-2_MG | ecosystem: Environmental > Aquatic > Marine > Hydrothermal vents > Sediment ... | reverse complement strand
CATGCAAAAATATAAAATTGAAAATAAAAAGAAAATAGACCACGAACTTGCAGATATTTATGCAAAACTTCACAAAGAGATTGATGAAGAAACTTTGAATAAAAAATCACAAGAAATTTTATATGAATTAGAAAATAAGACCGGGAAGTTTGAGTCAGAATGGAAATTTGTCGTGCAAAATGCAATTAACGGTTTTGAGGAAACTTATAAAAATTTGGGAATAAAATTTGATGTTTGTTTTTATGAAAATGAATTTAAAGAAGAAGGGAAAAAGATTGCTTTAAAATTGCTGAAAAAAGGTTTTGCTTTTAAACACGAAAATTCAATTGTCATAAATCTTGAGAAATATGGAATTCCAAACACCGTTCTTGTCAGGTCTGATGGTACAAGTCTTTATTTAACTTCTGACTTAGCGCTGACAATTTATAAATTTGAAAAATTTAATCTTGCAAGTTCTATTTGGGTTGTCGGGTCTGAGCAAAATCTTCATTTTAGGCAGTTATTTAAAATTCTGGAACTTTTGGGTTATAAATGGGCCGATAAATGCAAGCATATGGGTTATGGAATTGTGACTTTGCGGGGTTCAAAAATGAGTTCAAGATCAGGAGAATATATTTTAATTGATGATTTGATTGACGAAGTTGTTGAAAAAGGCATAGAAGAGGTTAAAAAAAGAAATCCAGATTTGAGCGAAAGAGAAATTAAAAAAATTGCAAAGAAAATCGGGATAGGGGCCTTAAAATATGATATTTTGAAAACGGATAGAGACAGAAACGAAGAATTCAATCCAAACAAAGCGATTAAATTTGAAGGAAACACGGGACCTTATATCCAATATACCGTTGTAAGATGCAATTCTATTCTGAAAAACATTAAAGAAAAAGATTTAGAAATCGGAAAGATAAATAAGTTTGAGAAAGAACTTTTAAAGAAATTTTTAGAATTTTCAACAGTAATAGAAAAAAGCAGCGAAAAACTGAAGCCCAATTTAATATGCAATTATGCTTTTGAACTTGCGACAATCTTTTCAAAATTCTATGAAAACTGCAAAGTTATTGGCAGTGAAAATGAAAGTTTTAGAGCGAAACTTGTGAAAAAGACAAAAGAAATTTTGGAGATTTGTTTATACTTGCTCGGAATTGAAATTCCAGAGAAGATGTAATTCAAAATTGAAGATGTTTTTCAAATTCAATTTACTAGTGTAATAGAAAGATAGATTGTTATTTTTTGACTTTTCTCTCATAAAGCAATCTTTATTTATCTTTATATAAATGTATATAAATTATTGGGGTTAAAATGGGAAAGAAAACAATTTCATTGAGTATTGACTGGAAGACTTACAAAGAATATAAAAAGATTTGCGAAAAGAATGGTTGGATTTTATCAAAGCAGATTGAGAATTTTATGATTAATGAAATTAAAAGGAATGGTGAGAAGAATGTCAGATAAACATTTATGGACTAAGGAAAGAGAGATTGATTTTTTTACTAAATCATTAAAAATAGGAACACCAGAACAACTTTTTTATGTTACAAAAGATGGAAAGTATTACGCTTATTGGCCAAAAAATTACAAAGGTGTAAAAACTACTCTACAAAGCAGAAATGCTTTTATTGGTGCTTACACAGAAAAATGGGCACAAGAGATTCTTAACCCTATTGCAAAAGAGTTAAATGCTCATGCCGTAAGAAATGTTGTTTGTGAAGAGTTAGAATTAATTAAAGGTTCCCCTGCTGATGTTGCCATATGTAAGACTAATTCCATTTTTCAGGAACCAGAGGATATAATCGCTATTTTTGAAGTTAAGATGTCTATTGTATGGAATTGGGAATTATTAAAAAATAATTCTGAGTTTTCTCTAAAATGTTTGGGTGATTATAGAACTCATCAGGGCAATCCGGGTTTGTTGAGATCAGACACTATGTTAAAAGCAATAGGTAAAAGCATAAGTGTAAGAATTGCTTCTTTAAAATCTGCAAAAATTCCTATTATAATTCTCGGAAATACACCAATCACAAGAAGTTATTATACAAAAGTTGATAATTTAAAAAATTACGGTATTATTCAAGGATTCTGGTCATTAAATCCAAAACCTTTGGATAACAACGGAGAAAATATCAAGTCAACAGAACAAGAGGGCTTCATGAGATTTGATTCCTATTCTGAGTTTAAGCAACATCTCTTAGAGTTACTGAAAGAAGAAAGAATGTTCTTTGCAGGAATGAAAACTAAAAAAGAACTTGGAAGGTTTATTGAAATTGCAAATAAAGAGGATACTTATGAGAAAAAAGCTGAGAAATTCCTTGATTTAATGAGGTTTGGTGAAAATGGTAGGTAAAAGAAACGGGACAAAGACAAGTAGTTTTGGTTCACCTGGAAGAATGAATCATGATTCCTCTGAGTTTTATAATAGTCGGTTATATGAAGGATTACCAACAGAGAAAAAAGGAGTAAAATTTGTTGAAAATAAAATTCCAGAAGAAAATATTAACAAAATATTCTGCAAGTCCAGTGAAAGAATGGAAGAACTACCAGATAACAGCGTTCATTTAATGGTAACTTCGCCACCTTATAATGTTGGAAAAGAATATGATGAAAATCTAACTCTTCAGGAATATAGAGCTTTTTTAATTAGAGTTTGGAAAGAAGTTTATAGAGTTCTTGTTCCTGGCGGAAGAGTTTGTATTAATGTAGCAAACTTAGGAAGAAAACCTTACATCCCATTACATGCTTTTATTATTGAAGATATGCAAAAAATAGGTTTTCTAATGAGGGGGGAAATAATCTGGAATAAGGCATCTACTGCCAGTCCTTCTACTGCATGGGGTAGTTGGCTATCTGCAAAAAATCCGGTATTAAGAGATATTCATGAGTATATTCTTGTTTTCTCAAAAGATACCTTCACAAGAGCCAATCATAACAATAAGAGAGCAACAATGAATAGAGATGAATTTTTAGAATTAACCAAAAGTATCTGGACTTTTGGCGCTGAATCTGCTAAAAAAGTTGGTCACCCCGCTCCATTCCCTGTTGAGTTACCTCTTAGATGCATAAAACTATACACTTTTGAGAAGGATGTTGTTCTCGATCCATTTATGGGAAGCGGAACAACTGCTGTGGCTGCAATTTTATCAAATCGTAAGTTTGTAGGTTATGAAATTGAAGAAGAATATGTCAGATTAGCCGAGAAGAGGATAAAGGAAACAATAGATAAATTAAAACAGAAAAAAATAACTGAGATGATAAGATGAAAGACAAAGATAATAAAAGTCATGCAGGATTATTCAGAAAATATAAAAACATTTCAGAATCTAATACCTGAGATTCCAAAAATTAAAATTCCGGAATTTCATATTCCTGATATTAGTAAGATAGAATCTTTAGATGTGATTAAAGAAAGGGATGCATGAGAAAGAAATAGTGAATTAATGGAAGTTCAGAACGCAATTATAACAATCCAAAAGGAGATATTAAAGGAACGAAGAGCAACCTCAAAAATGACTTTTGCCATTCTAATTCTTACAATAATTGCTATTCTTGTTTCTGTTGTTTCAATTCTAAAATCATGTGGAATAATATAAATCCAAAGACAAGTTAAAAATTCTTGCTATTAATTAACTCTTTAAGGTTTTTAAATCTATATTATATCGGAGGGTGATAACCATGAATTCTGAAATTAAAAAATTAAATTCTCAAGCAGAAAAATATTCAGAAAGCTTAGAGAAGGCTTTAGAAGAACTAAAGAAAACAATTGTAGGGCAAGAAAATATATTGGAAAAATTATTAATTTCTCTAATTGCTGATGGACATGTTCTTTTGGAAGGTGTTCCTGGACTGGCAAAAACATTGATGGTGAAAACTTTAGCAGAGACAATAAATGCAAATTTTTGTAGAATTCAGTTTACTCCTGATTTATTGCCAGCAGACATAATTGGAACGAAAATTTATGACCACATAAAAGGAAATTTTTATACTCAAAAAGGACCAATATTCCATAATTTTATTCTTGCAGATGAAATTAACAGAGCGCCTCCAAAGGTGCAATCTGCTTTATTGGAGGCTATGCAGGAAAGACAGGTTAGCATACAAGGAGATACTTTTAAATTATCAAAACCTTTTTTAGTAATTGCAACTCAAAACCCTATAGAAACAGAAGGGACTTATAAATTACCAGAAGCTCAGGTTGACAGATTTGCAATGAAATTATTAGTTGACTATCCAAAAAAAGATGAAGAGAAATTTATTATTCGAAGAAACACTAAAGGAATTGAAATAAAAACAAAGAAAATTCTGGATTCTAAGAAAATTGTTGAGATTCAGAGATTTAATCAAAAAATTTATGCTGATGAGAAAATTGAAGAATATGTTGCTGAGATTGTTGACGCAACAAGACATCCAAAAAATTACAATTTGGATATTGATGGATTAATTGAATATGGTGCCTCACCAAGAGCTTCTATTTGGCTAATTTTATGCGGAAAAGCTCATGCTTTGCTTAATGGAAGAGGTTATGTGATTCCAGAAGATATTAAAGCTATAGCCCACGATGTTCTAAGACACAGAATAATTTTAACTTATGAAGCTGAAGCAGAGGAGATAACTTCTGACAGAATTATTAACAAAATAATTTCTAAAATAAAATCTCCTTAGTAAGATGAAAGAAAAAATTTTATATCTGGCATTAATAGTTTTATTTCTTTTGAGTTTTTATAATCTTTATAATACTCAATTACTTACTCAAGAATTTAAAAATCCTAAAATAATATACTCAACAGGCAATAATAACCAAAAAGTTTATTATACTACAGAGAGAACCATACCTATTGTTGCTGTTTCAAATAATGGAATAGGTGTTGTTGGAAATTTAACTGTAAAATTAATACCAGGCAATAACAATGTTCTTATAAACACAAATCCTTTCCTTGAAACAGATATCCAATACTCTGTAAACAAGGCAGTTACTGTTGCTAAATTGAGATCAAATTATGATTTTGATAGAGATTTTCTATTTGATTTTAAAGCAGGGAATGCTCAACTTATAGGTGGAGAAAGTGCAGGGGCAGCAATTACAATCGCAACTATCGCAGCACTTCAAAATAAAACCCTGAAAAAAGATGCTGTAATTACAGGAACAATAAATGTTGACGGTACTATTGGCAGAGTTGGTGGAATTATAGAGAAAGCAAAAGCTGTTGCAGATTGTAATTATAAATATTTCTTAATTCCAAAAGGTCAATCTAAAATAACATATTATGAGAAAGTTGTAACAAAAGAGCCTGTTGGGTTTGGTTTTGAAATTTTGAATACAAGATATGTGCCAAAAACAATAGATTTAAAAGAGGTTGCAAAAAAAGAATGGGGTTTAGAAATTGTGGAAGTTTCAACTATTGATGATGCTCTGCCTTATTTTATAAAATAATATGCCTAAAGTGAAAGAGATATTAAAAAGGGTAAAGAAAATTGAAATAAAAACAAATAAGTTGGTAGAAGGATTAGTAGCAGGAAATTATCACTCTGTTTTTAAGGGTCGAGGAATTGAATTTTCTGAGGTAAGAGAATATGTTCCTGGAGATGATATTAGAACAATTGATTGGAAAGTTACTGCAAGATTTAATTCACCTTTTGTGAAAGAATTTATAGAAGAAAGAGATTTAGATATTTATATTGTTTTTGATTGCTCTGCAAGTAATGAATTTGGTTTTGAGAAAAGCAAAAAAGAAGTAGGAATAGAGATTGCAGCATCCATCATGTTCTCGGCTATTAAAAACAATGACAATGTTGGTTTGTGTTTATTCACTGATTATGTTGAGAGATTTATTAGACCTAGAAAAGGTAAGAAATTTGTTTTAAGATTGTTAAGAGAATTAATCTATTATCAATCAAAAAACAAGAAAACAGATTTGAATAACTCCTTAATTTATTTGAGTAAAATACTAAAGAAAAGAAGTATTTTGTTTATAATTTCAGATTTTCTTTCTGCTAATTTTGAGAAACCTTTAAAATTTCTGAAAAACAAGCACGATGTAATTCTGATAAAGTTGTCAGATATTAGAGAAAAAGAAATTCCTGATGTGGGATATATTTTGCTTGAAGATGGGGAGAGTGGGGAACAAATTTTAGTTAATAGTTCTGATGTCAATTTTAGAGAAATTTACAACAAAAAAGTTGAAGAAGAGAATAAAAAATTATTTAATAAAATGAAAAAGTTAGGAATTGATGTTATTCAAGTAGATACAATAGAGCCATTTTATATTCCACTGATGAAATTTTTTAATATGAGAAGAAGGAGGTGGAGATAATATGTTGAGTTTTGGTGAGCCTGGAAGATTAATAATTTTGTTAATCTTGCCAGGACTTATTTATCTTTATAAGATTTATAGAGATAAAAAGAAAAAATCTGCTCTGAAATTTAGTTCAATTGGAATAATTAAAGAAAGTTTGGTTAAAAAGAGAAATTTAAGATTGCATCTCCCTTTTATTTTGATTTTTCTTGCTATTTTGCTTTTGATGATGGGTCTTGCAGATCCAAGAATTCCATTAAAAACAACAAAAGAAGGGGTAAATGTTGTTCTTGTTATTGATGATTCTGGAAGTATGGCTGCAACAGATTACAAACCTACAAGATTAGAAGCTGCAAAAGAAGCTGCAAAAATTTTGATAAATAGTTTGCAACCAAAAGATTATGTAGGAATTGTAATTTTTGAATCAGGAGCAACTACCGCTTGTTATTTAACGCCTTTCAAGGAAAAAGCAATTGAAAAACTAATGGCTATAAAGCAGAGAGAAGGAAGAACAGCAATAGGAGATGGCCTAAGTTTAGGTATTGACATGGCAACATCTATACCAAACAAGAAAAAAGTTATAATTTTGTTAAGTGATGGTGTAAATAATGCAGGAGTTGTTACTCCTGATGAGGCAATAGAATTTGCAAAAACAAATAAAATCCAAGTCTATACTGTTGGTATGGGTTCTGAAAAACCAGTAATCCTGGGTTATGATTTTTTCGGTAATCCACAATATGCTGAATTAGATGAAGCTACTTTGAAAAAAATTGCTCAAGAGACAGGAGGAAAATATTATAAATCTGTTAATGAACATACCTTAGGAGAAATTTACAAAAATATTGGAGAAAATATAGAAAGAGAATGGGAGCAGGTAAGTATAAAAGATTGGTTTTTTGCAGCAGCACTTATTATTTTGTTAATCAATGTTTATATAATTTACGGCAAATATAGAATTGTAGTATGAAGAGAATTATCTTTTTGATTTTGGCTGTTTTGATCTTACAAAATCTGGTTTTGGCAGCAGATTCTCTGCATGTTGAAAAAATCATTGATAAGCAGGATATAAAAGTTGGAGATAATGTTACAATTCTTCTAAAATTCACAAATCCCTTTGGCAAAGAAATACCTATAAAAATTGTTGATAAAAACATTTTTGGAAATAATGGATTGGATATTCAATGTCTTGAATACACTTTGCCTGCTCAAAAAGAAACTACTCTTGCTTATGAACCTGCAATAAAACCATTCAAAGCCGGGGAATATACTCTTGACTCTGCTAAAATAACTTATACAAATCCGGAAACTGGAAAAGAAGAAACAATAAAATCAAATACTTTAAAAGTCTCTGTTAAAGATTCTGGAATTCAGCAAGGGCAGGTTCAAGGAATAACCTCTATTTACAGATGTAATGGCATTAACATGCAATCAACTTCTTATTCATCTTCTGGAAGTTCTTTTACTATGCAAATTGGTAACTCAAATATTCAGGAAACAAATAAACAAACAAATAAGCAAGAAGATATTCAAAATAAAGTGCAAAACAATCAACTAAATCAAAATACTAATTCCATAAAACAACAAATGGAGAGACAAATGCAAGAGCAAAGACAAATAAGAGAGAATTTTCAAAAAAATGTTGAAAGCAATCCTGAATTTCAAAGAAAACATCAGGAACTATTAAATCTTAGCTATCAACTAAAAAATTCTTCATTTAATCCCTCCTCAAACAATACAGGCACTTTTGAATATAACTATCAAAAACCAAATGGTGAAACTGCTACTTTGAAAGGAGAAATGGAAAATGGGACAATGAAAAATTTGATAAGTTTGACTCAAGAGGAAAAAAATAAAATTCTTAATGCTCTTCGGCAAAATAAACAATTTCAAGAACTTAATAAAAAATTAAATCAGAGAGGTTTTAATCAAAGTGGTGTAAAGTTTGACCAAGTCTCAGCGAATCATACAAAAATAGAAATTAATTATCAAAATAAACTTGGAGAAGCTAAGAAAATTACAGCAGATTATATAAATCAAAAAATAGAAAACATTACTTTAGAAGAGGAAAAAGAAGAAAAAGATAACTGGTGGTTTTTATTATTAATTCCAATTTTAATTGGTTTAATTTGGATTTACTATCTTAAAAAGTCTAAAATTACGGAAATTACACCTGAAAAGAAAATTGAAAAATTAATTGATTACAGAAAAGAAGCAAAGAAAATGATTGCTGAAGCAGAGGAATTATTCAAAAATAAGAAAGAGAAAGATGCTTATGAGAAAGTATCTCAGGCAATAAGATATTATTTATCAAACAAACTAAAAATTAAAAAAGACATAACTAACACAGAATTACTTAAAATATTGGAAATAAGAAAATCCAAGAATTACAAAGAAATTAAGAGTTGCTTGGATTTATGCACTTTGGTTGAGTTTGCTAAATATAAAGCAAATAAGAAGGATTTTGACAAAATAATTTCTATTGCTAAAAAAGTTATTGTCTAATTCCTATAATTTAGAATTTTATAGTCTTGAAATAGCATATTGTTTTAAACCCAAAACTACGAATGGAAGATAACAGCAAATAAACAACCCCCTTCTCTTTACTCATTCAATCCAAAGTCTGCTCACACAAAGGTAAATATTAATTAAGACAATTAAAATAATGATAGAAATCCCTTTTTTAATAACTCTTTCTCTAACTCTATTTGCTGGAATATATGATTTAAAGACAAGTGATGTTTTTGAAGAAATTCCTGCGTTATTAATTTCCTTTGGATTATTTTATTGGTTTATCTTTTCTTTAATCTCTAAAAATTTTTCTTATTTTTTCAATTCTGTATTTACTGGTTTGTTATTTCTGTCCGTTGGTTTATTGTTTTATAAAGATAAGATTTGGGGGGATGGAGATGCTTGGATTCTTGGAGGAATTGGTTTTTTGCTTCCTTATCTACCAAACACTTTTATTCCTTATCCAGTTTCCTTTCTTTTTAATCTCTTAATTGTCAGCGGAATCTATTCTCTTATTTATATTTTAATTCTTGGAATTTTAAACAAAAAAATCCGAGAAAATTTTGTTTTAAAATTTAAAAAACATTCCGCAATTTATCTTGGTTTTCTTATCACATGTATTTTTATCTCTATCTATCTTCCTTTCATGTTTATTATTGGTTTCCTTCCTCTAATCTATATTTACGCAAAGGTTGTTGAAAAAGGGATGAAGAGAAAAATAAAAACATCGGAATTGAAAGAAGGTGATGTTCTTGCTGGAAAAGAAATTACTGGATTGAGAAAAAAAGAAATTGAAAAGCTAAGAGTTGAAAGAAAATTTGTTGAGATTCAGGAAGGAATTAGATTTACTCTTGTCTTTCCTATAACTTTACTTTTCCTCTATTTCTTTGGAGGTATTTTTGGAGTCTTGAGTATAATGTGAATATTCTATTGTAAATATGTGAAGTTTAGTGAAAGGTTTTATAAGTTTTTTGATTCAATTAAAATCAATCAACTCGCTCTCATTTTCATTTAACTGCTAATCTTTCAACAATCAATAATTTCAAAAAGTTTGCCGGATAATTCTTTCTCAAGTTGTTTTAAAATTTTTATTCAAACAAATTTATGATTAAATATAGGGAAGTTGCTGTCTCAGAATTTTTTGAAAAGAATAAACATTTGCTCGGTTTTGATAATCCGGCAAAGGCATTGTTAACTGTTGTAAAGGAAGCCGTGGACAATAGTTTAACTGCAGACACCCCAATTGTCCTTGAAAAAAACGGTGAAATTTTAATAGAAAAGATTGGAGATTTTATAGACAGAAAAATGAAAAATGAAAAACCAATAAATTTGAGAAATGGAAATCTTCAAAAATTGAAAATCTCTGGAATAAAAGCATTGTGCTTTGATAAAAGCACTTTAAAATTGAAATTTAAAGAAATTTCCGCATTATACAGACATAAAGTTAATAGCGATATATATAAAATTACCTTAGTAGGCGGAAGATATGTGGAAGTAACAGATTATCACAGCATTTTCGGATTTAAAAATGGAAAAATAAGAGCTATAAAAGCTTCAAATTTAAAAGTTGGAGATTATATTTTAGTACCTAAGAATGAATGGAAGATAAATGAAATAAAAGAGATTAATCTTCTGAAAGAGATGCTGAAATTAAATCCTGAACATACAGAGAACATTGGGATATATGGGATAAAAAATATTTTACCGAAAATAAAAAACGAAATATTAAGAGTTTTAAACAGGCAAAGAGTTAATGACTTTAAAAAATGCGATAGAATTCCGCTAAATATAATAAGAAAAATAAAGGTTGATTTAGAATTTTTCAGGAATTGTAAAATAGATTTCATGTTTGGAAAAACTAAACTTCCAGTGATATTAAAAGTTGATAAGGACCTTGCTGAATTTTTTGGTATATATTTGGCCGAAGGTAGTATCTCAGGAGATTACAAAGTTAATCTTTCTTTTGGAACTCACGAGAATAAACTGATAAAATATTATAAAAAATTATTTGAAAAACTTTTCGGTGTAAATGTGAGGATAATAAAAGCACACAAAAGCGCAATTAACTTAACAGCAAACTCCAAGATTTTATGCTTTCTTCTGGATAAAATATTTAAGATAGGAAAAAAAGCAAAAGAGAAGAGAATGCCGAGATTTATTTTTAATTTCCCAAGTGAATTGAAAGAAAAATTCATAATAGCTTATTGCACTGGAGACGGATATCCAGTTAAAGAAATTTTTATGCAAAAAAATAAAAAATTGGAAGAGATGAATTTAGAGAGAATAATATTAGCAACATCGAGCAAATATCTTTGCTCTGATATTTTATATTTGTTATCTTCTATCGGAAAGGATTGCAGTTTTGAAATAAAAAAACACAAAAAAAGGAAAATAAACAATAATGAAGTTGTTTTCTCTGAGTCTTACATTATATATCTTTACACAAAACAAAAAAACTCGGAAATCAATAAATTACCTTTTGAAATTATAAAAAAATGCAGAAACAGTAAATTGAATTATAATATAAACAAAGAAAAACAAACAAATGTAAGTATTGAGAACTTGCTAAAACTAAAAAAGAATGGAGAGATTTGGCTCACAGATATTGGAGATAAAATTGTTAGTGGAGAGGTAGGTTTGTTAAAAATAAAAGAAATTAAGAAAATCAAGTATAGGAAAAAGTGGGTATATGATATTTCTGTACCTGAAGAAGAAAATTTTGTTTGTGGTATTGGAGCAATAATATGTCATAACAGTTTGGATGCATGTGAAGAAGCAGGAATTTTACCAGATATTATTGTTAAAATTAAAAATATAGAGAAAGATATTTTTCAAGTCAGTATTGAAGATAATGGTCCCGGAATTGAAGAAAAATATGTTAAGCATGTTTTTGGAAAACTTTTATTTGGTTCTAAATTTAGATCTTTAGGGGAGGAAGGAATTCAGAGCAGAGGACAGCAAGGAATTGGAATGTCAGCTTCTATCTTGTACGGGCAATTAACAACAGGAGAACCAGCATTAATAGAATCAAAAGTAAAAAATAAATCACATTATTCTTGCAAGTTGTTCATAGATACATCAAAAAATATGCCTGTTATAGAAGATGAAAAGAAAATTGAATCTAGGAAAGAGCATGGCACAAAAATTAGTTTAAAAATAAAAGGGGTTTATAGAAAAGTCAGAGGGGTGGAAGATTATTTAAAATACACTGCTATTGCAAATCCTCATGCACAAATATTATTTATTGACCCAGAAAATAATAGAAAGTTGTTTAAGAGGGTTGTAAATAAGTTGCCAAAGAGACCAAAAAAAGTTGCTCCACATCCTCATGGGGTTGAAATTGGAACATTAATAAAAATGTTAAATAGAACAAAATCAAGAACTCTGCAATCTTTTTTGATGAATGATTTTTCAAAAGTTGGAGGAAAGGGAGCAACAGAAATATGTAAATTAGCAAAATTAGATATACATACAAGACCTAATGCAATATCAAGAGAACAAGCAGCAAATTTACTTCTTGCAATGCAACAGGTTAAATTGCAGAGGCCTCCAACAGATTGCTTGTCACCTATTGGAGAGGAAAATATAACAATGGGATTAAGCAAAGAATACAAAGCGGACTTTGTTGCTGCTTGTACCAGACCTGTAGCAGTTTACAGAGCGATACCTTTTCAAGTAGAGGTTGGAATAGTTTACTCAAAAGAACTTCAACCAGATAAACCAGTAAACTTGATAAGGTTTGCAAACAAAGTTCCGCTTTTTTATCAGCAATCTGAGTGCGTGATTTATAAAGCAGTTGTTAAAACACAGTGGAAGAGATATGGTTTGCAACAACCAAGTGGAAGTTTGCCTATAGGTCCTGTTGTTATACTCGTGCATGTAGCTTCTGTTTGGGTTCCATTTATCTCTGAAGGAAAACAAGCGATTGCCTCCTATCCAATGATTCTAAAAGAAATAAAACTTGGTTTGCTTGATATTGGCAGAAAACTAAAAAGATATCTTGCAACAGAGCAGAGAAGATATGCTAAGGAAAGAAGATTGAAAATTTTCAATAAATATGGAATAGAAATTGCAAATGCTTTAACAGAACTGACAAAAATGGATAAAAATTATATTGAAGAGTTAATTAAAAAAACAATTGAGAAAAGAGGATTATGAGAGAAGAAAAAAATGAGGTGGTTAAAAAATTTGAACTTGTTTTTGGAAAAGAGGTTCTTGAAGATTTAAAAAGAGGTGAAAATCCAACTTTGGAATTAGTTTCCAGAACTCTGAGCAATGCTTTTTTTGATGAAAAAAAAGGTTTAATAACTTTGGGAAACAAGAGGGAGAAGAGAAGTTTTTTTTCTTTAGGACAAGCGAAGAAGTTTATGCAGACTTTGTTGGTTGCTGCGCAATTGAAAAAAAATATTGAAGAAAAACAGCCAGCAATAGGTACAAGGCAATTGTTTTATTTATTGAAGCACACAATTCCTGGAACAAATGAAAATACTTTTGATGATCAGAAGACAGAAACTGATCCTATAGTTGAAGATATTGAAGTTACTTTAAATGTTTTAAGAGAACAAGTTGGTTTATTTGCAGTTCCAGATGGATATATAGTTGGTCCTATGATTGCCTATGATAGAAAAACAGGAGATAGTTTGGATTATACAAAAATGGGTTTGGGAGGCGGAGCAATTCCTGCAATGGTTGAAGATAATTTTTATCATATAAAAGAAATTTCAGCTGAATTTGTCCTTGTTGTAGAGAAATATCAAGTCTGGCAACTGCTTAATCAAGAAAAATTCTGGAAAAAAAATAATTGTTTATTGATGACTGGCAAGGGGCAATCTGCAAGATCTCCAAGAAGACTTCTTGCAAGATTAAATAGGGAATTTAATTTGCCTGTTTATGTTTTTACTGACTTGGACCCTTGGGGATATTATATTTATTCTGTTTATAAACAAGGTTCTATTAAGTTGGCTTTTTTTTCAGAAAAAGCAGGAGTTCCAAAAGCAAAATTCATTGGATTATCAACAAAAGATATAGAAAAATTTGATATTCCAAAAACGAACTGGATAAAATTAAATCAGTTGGACTATAAAAGGATAAAGGAAATAAAAAATTATCCTTGGTTTAAGAAAAAAGAATGGCAGGAAGAATTAAGCAGATTAGAAAAGTTTGGGTATAAAGTTGAAAGTGATTCATTAGTCGCAAAGAATATAAGTTTCACTGCAAATACTTATCTTCCAACAAAAATTGAGAATAAAGATTTTCTTCCTTGAAAAATTTTATTTTGTTAAATTCTTGTATTTAATACAATCAGTTAAAAGTTTTAATTTATTAATATTTATGAGAGTGCCATTAACAGGAGCCTATGCTGCTGCTGAAGCAATGAGACAAATAAATCCTGATGTTGTTGCAGCTTATCCAATAACTCCGCAAAGTCCAATAATGGAATTATTCGCAAAATTTGTATCTGATGGAAAAGTGGATACAGAACTTATTACTGTTGAATCTGAGCATTCTGCAATGAGCGCTTGTGTTGGGTCTGCTGCTGCTGGAGCAAGAACAATGACCGCAAGTTCCTCTCAAGGGATAGCTTTAATGTTTGAAATTCTTCCAATTGCTGCTGGTTTGAGATTGCCTATTTTGATGGAGGTTGCTACAAGAGCTTTATCAAGTCCGCTAAATATTCATTGCGACCATTCAGATGTAATGAGTGTTAGAGATTCTGGATGGATTCAGATTTTTTGTGAGAATGCTCAAGAAGTTTATGAGAATACATTGTTGGGACTAAAATTAGCAGAGGAAATTAAATTGCCTGCAATGATTATTCAAGATGGGTTTATTACTTCACATTCTGTTGAGGGTGTGAATATATTTGATGATGAAATTGTTAAAGATTTTGTTGGAGAATACAAACCAAGTTATTCCTTGCTTGATATAGACAACCCGATTACTGTTGGTGCCTTTGCTTTGCCTGATTATTATTTTGAAATTAAAAGGAAACAAGAGGAAGGTATGAGGGAGACAAAGAAAAAATATTTGGAGGTTGGAGATAAATTAAAAAAGATAACAAACAACAGTTATCCTTATTTTGAGAGTTATAAACTAAAAGATGCAAAATATGTAATTGTTGCTGCTGGCTCAACTGCAGGAACAATTAAAGAAGTTGTTGATAAAATAAGGGAAAAAGGAGAAAAAGTAGGTCTTCTAAAAATCAAATTATTCAGACCATTCCCAGCAAAAGAAATAAAAGAAATCTTGGAAGATAAAAAAATTGCTGTTTTAGATAGGTCTTTATCTTTTGGAACTTTTCCTCCAATTTATTCAGAGATAAAAAAATTGATTCCAGATGTGCAAAGTTATGTTTATGGTTTGGGTGGTAGAGATGTTTTTTCATCTGATATTAAAAAGGTGTTTGATGACTTAAAAAATAAAGAAGTTTCTGATGAAATTAGGTTTTTGGGTCTTAGAGAGTAAATTCTAAATTTTCTTTATTCAACAAAAACCCCATTTACAACTCCATCCTGCCCCGGTCTTGAAGTAACTCTGACCTTTCCTTTCTCAGTTTTTAAAATTGCTCCTTTTGTAATTATTTTTTCTCTTTCAAATCTGAAATTCGCTTTGTTTTCTAGTACTTGCAGAATTTTATATTTTTTTCCTGCAACATTTACAAATTCTGCATTTAATAGTTTTAATTTAATGTTTCCGCCTCTGACTCTGTTCACTTTCACTTTATTTTTTCCGATTTTAGTTGGAATAAAATAACCTCCTCTTTCAAATTTCCTTTTCTTTCTGTTTCTTTTTGCTCTTCCTCCAGTTTTTTTTCTCCTGCTACTCAAATGCCAAAAGACCATAAAAATAAAACTTTAAAAAACTAAAAACAAAAACTTAAAAATCAATACTCGTCTTCTTCCTCTTCCCAATCTTCTACTTCGTCTTCCTCTTCCTCATCTTCGTCGTATCTCATTTTTTTATGATGTAAATAAAATATTTAAATATTTCTGAAATTCAATATATATATCCAACAACCGAAAACAATATATAGTTTAATCTTATTAATTTAGGGGGAACCTAAAAAGAACTCAGAGAAAATTGCCTTGCTCTTTTTCCAAAAACATTTTCTAATTGATTTTCCAAAAGTTTCAATTGCTCTTTTGTGTAATTTGGAATATTGTATTGCTCTGCAATTTTTTTGCTTGCTTCGAGATATTTTGAGATTGTTCCCTCAGAAACTGTTAAAACAAGATTACCTTTGCATTTCAGACATCTTCCAGAAAGCGGTGGTCTCCTATAGATTGCATTGCAATTGGTGCATCTAAAAGTTTGTTTGAAAAATGTTCTGAGATTTCCCTTCAAATCCTTTAAAAAATGAGTTGATAAAATTTTGTAGGCAACAAATTTTTCATCAACGCAATTCAATTTTTCTGCCAATTTTAACTGCATCATTACTTTTTCAACCATGTCTGCAACATCCTTGTATCTTGTCAAATGAACACCCATATTAAAATCTGTTGTTTCTGTTGTATAGCCAAGCCCAGAATATGGGTCTTTTGAATTAAGTTTGTCAGCAACTCTCTCAATGTTAATCTCCGATGGATAAACTTCTTCTTTTGTCTTTTCATAAAATTCTTTTGGATACTCAAAAGCAATATCAAGGTCATAAACCTCATCATCTACTTCTCCCAAATTCAATGTTGTCGTTATTGTAAGCGGAGCATCGGAGATACTACCTCTTTTTGCTGGTAAATATTCCTTTGAGAAATTCAATAAACAATCCAACATAAGCATAAGTCCGTTCTCTTCTCCATCGCACTGTCCAACAATCCAATTTAAAAATAAATTATGTGTTTTTGGGACTGTTAAAGAATATGTATTTTTTATGTTCTTTTCAATTTCTTTTATTTCTACAATTGGATCCAAAACCATATTATCTATCACTTTATATTCATCTCTTCCTTTTAGATTTAACACAGCCTTTTCCAACTTTTCTCTCTTTCTCTTCAATTTAAAATTAATTTCCCTGTAAAATTTCTTTGCGAAAGAGGATTGAATATTCAAATAGTGCAATTTTGTTTTCGGAA
>Ga0190316_1000186_pt1 | contig 16894 bp, 13 predicted proteins | sample 48701112_MG_FD_161663 | JGI IMG/M metagenome (GOLD analysis project Ga0190316, IMG submission 161663) | Hydrothermal vent sediment bacterial communities from Southern Trench, Guaymas Basin, Mexico - 4870-11-1-2_MG | ecosystem: Environmental > Aquatic > Marine > Hydrothermal vents > Sediment ... | reverse complement strand
CAATAGAAATGATCCAAAAAGCGATCTAGGCGAATTCGACTAAGAACTTTAGTGGCTTAATATCTGAAAGAATGCAATTTCGGCTTAATTCAAAGTTTTAGAATTTTGGTGGACCGGGGGGGATTTGAACCCCCGACCTCCTGAGTGCAAGTCAGGCGTTCATTCCAGGCTGAACTACCGGCCCTCAGCCGCTAATATTTGACCAAGCAGTTTTCCTTTTCCCAATACTTACCTCTTCAAATAGCTCTATAAATTTGTTTATGAGGATCCGTTGCTTGCTTTCGGATATTCCATTCATAGCAATACGATCACAGAAGCATTGCCCCGATTACTTTTGATTATTGAAGTCTCTTCTTCGAGGGTGAGGCTGTCCTAATCTCCCATTCTAAATCTGGTAGTACAGGCTGGATTGGCAGATGAAGGATGCATAGCACCTTCTGTGGGCATTAACATTAAATATCTCCCGTTGTTGAATAGTTTTTGCTGATTTATTCTAGAGGGAGAAGTTTTATGTCCATAAAGGGCGGATATTGGGGCAAAATCTTAAAGGTGAACCTTTCAACTGGAAAATCCGTTATAGAAGATTTTGATGATTCATTCGCCAAGAAATATCTCGGCGGAGTTGGATTCGCAGTTAAGTTGATCTCAGATGCCGTGACGAGAAATGTGAATCCGCTAAGCCCAAGAAATATGCTGGTCTTCGCGACGGGTCCATATCAGGCAGCTTCAATTGCAAGTGCGGGAAGGTGGATAGCGGCTTCTAGATCGCCACTGACAGGCTATTGGGCAGAGTCTAACGCGGGAGCTCATGGGGGGCCAGAGCTTAAGAGGGCGGGGTTCGACGCCGTCGTGATCACTGGAAGAGCCAAGAAACCCGTCTATCTGTGGATTCATGATGGGGAAGTTGAGATTAGAGATGCCAGTAGCCTATGGGGGCTTGGAACATTAAAGACTACTGATATGATCCGCGAGGAGCTCGGAGATGAGAAGATAAGCGTAGCCGCTATTGGACAGGCAGGCGAGAACCTTGTAAGGTACGCAGGCATACTAAATGATAAGCATGGAGCCTTCGGGAGATGCGGGCTTGGAGCGGTTATGGGCTCAAAGAACCTAAAGGCCCTAGCGATCCGGGGGACGATGGAGCCTCCAATAAGCGATCCGGATAGGCTAAGGAAGGTTTACGGCGATGTCCTAAGGAAGATCAAGGAGGCTCCATTCACTAAGGAGAATAGGGAGCATGGAATGCCGGCGGCTATGATTCCAAGAGAAGAGAATGGCTTATTACCCATAAAGAATTGGATGGGAGACTCATGGAAGGATGGTGCGGAAAGGCTTGGAACCCCAAGATACACGGAGGAGCTTAAGGTTAAGCCTACGCCATGCTCCTTCTGCGTTATGGGATGCCACAGAGGAATAACAAATCCGAAATATCCGACAGAGACGACGGGACCGGAATACGAGACTTTAGCAATGCTCGGCTCAAACCTCCTAATAGACGATCTGGAGGCGGTTGTAAAGGCAAACTACATGTGCAATGATTATGGAATCGACACGATAGAGGTTGGAGGAGTCTTGGGATGGGCATTCGAATGCTACGAGAAGGGAATAATAACAATGAATGATACTGACGGCGTAGAATTGAAGTGGGGAAACGCTGAGGCCCTAACGGAAATGATAAGGAAGATAGCTTACCGTGAGGGCTTCGGAGATCTCCTCGCAGAGGGGCTTAGGGCCGGAGTGGAGGCGTTAGGCCCAGAATCAAAGCCGTACGCCATAGAGGTGATGGGACAGGCAGTTGCAGCCCACGATCCAAGGGCATTCTTCGCTGAGGTGATAACGACTATAGCATCAACTAGGGGATCATGCCACATACACGGCTTCGCAGAAGCAGCCGAGCTGGGCTTCCTGCTGCCAGAATTGGGCATCGAAAAGGCTCCAGATAGATTCGAATGGGCTGGAAAGGGCAGAATAGGCGCGATATATCAGGATATACAGCAGATCTGGAACAGCTACGTCTGGTGCTTCTTCTACTTCTTCTCAAACGTAACATTAACAGATCAGACTGAGATATTAAATGCCATAACCGGATGGAAGATGACTCCCAAGGACTTATGGAAGATAGGTGAACGCATAGTATGCGCCCAACAATGCTTTAACATCAGAATGGGCCTAAATCCGGAGAAGGAGAACGTCATGCCTGAGAGGATGACAATCCCACATCGAGAAGGAGGAGCCGAGGGAAAGATCCCGCCGTGGAAAATAATCCTAAAAGAGTATTGGAAGACGAAGGATTGGATAAACGGGATTCCAACAAGAAGAAAACTCCTAGAGCTCGGCCTAGATGAATATGCAAAGGAGATATACGGCTACTAGAATGGAGTGGAGGCCGCCGCCGGGATTTGAACCCGGCCTCCAGGCTCCACAGGCCTGTACGCTACCAGACTACGTTACGGCGGCCGCCGTCACCTCGTTATGCTTAATATTTGCACTGCCCTATATAGATTTGGCGGTTTGGGATGAAGGATCTCTCCCCTGAAGAGCTGGAGGCTCAGCTCAAGGGTAAAACTCTCCTCGTATACTGGTTTATGCTTAGGTCTCCAGACTCGCCCGTAGGAGTTCGGGAGATCCAAAGAAAACTTGGATTCTCAAGTCCAAGCGTCGCCGCTCATCACCTAGAGAAGCTACACTCTCTAGGCTTAGTTGAGAAGTCTCTTAGGGGAGAATACTACCTCACAAAAGAGGTTAAAGTCGGGGTTCTAAAGTTCTTTTTGAGGCTTGGCCGATACATGATACCAAGATACCTATTCTATTCAGTCTGGTTCTCAACGATGCTCATAGCCTACCTAGTACTGTACGGCTTCAGAGGGTCAATCCACAATTTAATCGCCATAATATTCGGCGTGTCAGCTTGTTTGGCGTTCTGGGTCGAGACCATCCGCCTCTGGAGGCAGAAGCCAATATAGCATCTAAAAATTCCGCTTCAACCCGAATCAACCTTATATATTTGACATCTCTTTTTTAGGCTTAATGAAATAAATAGGTGACTGCATGGATGGATAAGGTAAAGTTCGGAGTGATAGGCGTTAAGGGAGTAGGTAGATCCCATATTAAATCCATAATCTCATCTGAAAAGGCTGATCTGGTTGCCGTAGCCGACATAAACGAGAGTGTAGGAAGGGAAGTCGCCTCAAATTATGGAGTAAAATGGTATAAAGACTATGAGGAGATGCTCAGACTCGAGGAGATAGATGCAGTTTCAATATGCACGCCGCACTTTCTGCATTATCCCATGGCCATGAAGGCGTTCGAGTATGAAAAGCACGTTTTAGTCGAGAAGCCGATGGCTCTCTCTGTAGGCGAGGCGGATGAGATGATCAGAGAAGCAAAGAGGAGGAGACTCAAACTTGGAGTTGTCTATCAGATGAGGGCAAACCCCGTCAGCATGGAGATTAAAAGGATAATTGAGTCAGGAAGGATAGGCGAGATATTCAGGGCATGCGTAGAGGCATGCGAACTTAGAACACAGGCATATTATGACCGAGATACCTGGAGAGGAAAATGGGCGACGGAGGGCGGAGGAGCCCTAATAAACCAGATGATTCACAACATAGATCTCATGTGCTGGTTAGTTGGGAGGCCAGTAAAGGTCATAGGGCATATTGAAACATTATACCATAACATTGAAGTTGAAGATTTAGCCAGTGCAACAATAATTTTCGAGAATGGAGCTCAAGGAATATTTCAGGCAAGCACAATAGACCTCATCGGAACTGCACGATTTGAGATCTGCGGGGATAAGGGGAAAATTTTAGTGGAGAAGAAGGCTAAAATGGCCCTTTTCGATAAGAGCATCAGAGATTACATAGCATCCGGTGAGAACTGGATCACAAAAACCAGCCTTCAATGGTTCGATATAGAACCCAAAACTGAACTTAAGAAGGAACATCAGCCGATAATTGAGGACTTCGCTGAGGCCATAATCTCAGGTAGAGAGCCCCTCGTTACAGGAGAGGATGGAAGGATATCCTTGGAGATAGTGAACGCAATAATACTCTCATCATTTGAGGAAAGAGCCGTTTCACTTCCTATAAGCAGAGAGGCATACGATGCCCTCTTAAAGAGACTTTCAAAGAAAGAGACGTATCGCTCAACCCCGAAATCCGCCAAGACTTAATAGCAAGTGTGACCTTTGATTCTCACATGAAATACGTTGCAAGGGTGGAGATAAGTCTAAAGCCGGGACATTCAGACCCGGAGGGGGAAACTACAAGGGACTCGCTGAAAGAGCTGAATTATCCGGTTAGAGATGTTAGGGTAAGCAAGGTCTATACGATACTGCTGGAGGCCTCATCCATCAAGGAGGCCGAGGAGCAGGTTGAGGAGATGTGCAGAAGACTCCTAGCAAACCCGGTGAAAGACGATTATAAAATAAGCATAGAGGAGACGAGATGAGCATACCACTTTATATCCGAAGGGATCTTCCATTCGAGCTCTACGAGGTGAACATTCAGGAGGCTAATGACGAGCAACTAATGAGGATAAGCGAAGAGCTGGGTTTAGCCCTAAACCTACGTGAGATGAAGGCAATAAAGGATTACTTCCGGAAGGAAGGCAGAAATCCAACTGACGTTGAACTCCAAACCTTAGGGCAGACATGGTCTGAGCATTGCTTCCATAAGACATTCAAGGGCATAATAATAACGTCGGAGGGTGAAAGAATAGATTCGCTTTTTAAGTCGTATATTGCAAGGGCAGCCGAGGAGCTTAACAAGCCATGGTGCATATCGATCTTTGAAGATAACGCCGGGATAATCCAGTTTGAGAATGACATGGCCATTGCCGTTAAGGTTGAAACCCATAACCATCCATCCGCGATAGAGCCTTTTGGAGGAGCCGCAACTGGAATAGGCGGAGTTATCCGAGATGTTCTTGGAGTATGGGGTGAACCAATCGCGTGTATGGATGTCCTCGGATTCGGCCCATTAGACTACGACTATAAGAAGCTCCCAGCCGGAATCAAGCATCCCAAGTATATTTATAGGGGAGTCGTTGCGGGAATAGGAAATTACGGAAACAACATGGGAATCCCAACTGTTAACGGAGCGATATACTTCGATGAGAGCTACGTTGGAAACGTAGTTGTTTACTGCGGATGTGTAGGGATCCTCCCAGTTAAGAAATACGTCAAGAATGCGAAGCCCGGACATGTCATTGTATTGGCTGGAGGAAGAACGGGAAGAGATGGAATTCACGGAGTAACCTTTGCATCGCTTGAGCTAACTGAAGAGTCAGAGGAAACCTCAAGGCCAGCGGTGCAGATAGCAAATCCGATAGAAGAGGAGAAGCTTACAAGGGCGATCATAAAGATCAGAGACTATGAACTCGCATCCTCGATAACTGATCTCGGCGGCGGAGGGCTCTCAAGCGCGGTTGGAGAGACCGCACACAAATTTGGATGTGGAGCTCATGTCGAGCTCGATAAGGTTCCACTCAAACAGCCGAACATCGCCCCATGGGAGATTTACATCTCAGAATCACAGGAGAGGATGCTGCTCATAGTTCCAGAGGAGAATCTGGATCGCGTATTAGAGATCTTCATGTCGGAGGATGTCGAGGCGACAGTAATAGGCCGATTAACTAGGGATAAAAGGCTTAAACTTACATATAGGGGCTGGCAAGTTGCAGACTTAGACATGGCCTTCCTGTTCAGCCCCCCAAGATTCATCGGCTCAGCCGAGTGGAGGCCTCCCGGATACGCTGAGCCGGAGTTCGAGGAGCCTGAGGATCTAGGTGAGATCCTCATGAAGATCCTATCATCGCCTAATGTTGCAAGCAAGGAATCCGTGATCAGAACTTATGATCATGAGGTGAAGGGAAACACCGTCATTAAGCCCCTATGCGGAGTGAATGCTGGACCAAGCGATGCGGCAGTCATTAAGCCCCTCAACGATTCTTGGAGGGGACTCGCGGTATCATGCGGCATGAATCCGCGATATGGCAAGATCGATCCATACTGGATGGCTGCCTCAGCCATAGATGAGGCGATACGCAACAACATTGCAGTTGGAGGTCGAAGAATAGCGTTATTGGATAATTTCGTTTGGGGAAGCCCTGAAAAGCCGGATAGGCTCGGATCCCTCGTAAGGGCATGTAAGGCATGCTATAGATTTGCAAGGGAATTCGATGCTCCATTCATATCTGGAAAGGACAGCCTCTATAACGAGTCTCCCCTCGGCCCAGTGACTCCAACCCTACTGATCACCGCAATAGGGATAATTCCAGACGTTAGAAGCGCCATGACATCCGATCTAAAGTCCCCCGGAGATCTCATATACATACTAGGCAGGACATACCGTGAACTCGGAGGCTCAGAATACTATAGGCTCTTCGGCTCGATCGGAAATTCCGTTCCGAAAGTTAGATCTGAGGAGGCCAAGAGCACATTCAGCAGATTGATCCAAGCGATAGATTCCGGATGCGTCAGGGCATGCCATGACCTATCCGAGGGAGGATTAGGAGTTGCTGCGGCCGAGATGGCCTTCTCCGGAGATGTTGGACTTGAAATCCACCTCCAGAGAGTCCCAAGGTCAGAGATCATTCAAAGGGACGATCACATACTATTCTCAGAGTCTAACAGCCGATTTCTAGTTGAGGTTCCTGCGGACAGAAGAGACGAGTTTGAACGCATAATGGACGGCGCCATTTATTCGCTGATTGGAAGAACAAGAAGGGAGAGAAAACTCCTGATATACGGCCTTAATGGTTCAAGAATTGTGAATGCCGATTTGAGCAGGCTAATGTATTTCTGGAAGAAAACTTTAGGCGGCTGATCCAGGATGAGAGTATCGGATGCTAGGATCTGCATAATCAGGGTTGGAGGGACAAACTGCGACAGGGAAACCAAGAGGTCAATTGAGGAGCTAGGCGCTAAGGCCGATGTCTGGCATTTAAGCATGCTCGTTAAGAAAAAAGCTTTACACAAGTATTATGGACTGGTAATCCCCGGAGGCTTCTCATTCGGCGATTATGTCAGAGCGGGAGCTATCCTAGCGAAGAGCTTAACCGTGAAGCTTGGAGCCGAACTGGAGAGGTTCATTGACGAGGGAAAGCCGATACTTGGAATATGCAATGGATTCCAGGTGCTCGTTGAATCCGGTCTTCTACCAGGATTCGATGGGGTAAGCAAGTATCCGGAAGCAGCGTTAGCAACAAACATTCCAATAGGATACAGATGCAGATGGGTCTATCTGAGACATGAAAACTCAGGTAAATGCATATTTACAAGCGAAATTCCAAGAGGGAAAGTTCTGAGAATACCAATAGCCCATGCTGAGGGAAGATTCATCTTCCCAAAGGATATAGAGCGGAGGCTCCTTGATAGACTAATAGAAAATGATCAGCTCGTCTTCAGATATTGCAGTGAGGATGGAAGCCCGGCCAATGGAAGATACCCAGATAACCCGAACGGCTCCTTCTATGATATTGCTGGGATATGCGACTCCTCCGGGAAGATATTTGGTTTGATGCCTCATCCTGAGAGGGCATTCTATGGATGGCAATTGCCGGATTGGACTAGAATGGAGAAGCCGCCTGAATTTGCTGATGGAAAAACGATCTTCTCCTCGATGATAGAATATATCACCAGAAGATTCTAGCGGCTCTAGGGCACAACCGCTATCTTCTTTCTGTTGGATTCATACCCCGCGAATACAACCCTCAAAACGTCCCTGCCAAACTCCCCGGTTGAGAGAAGCTTTTTATCCTCCAATATGCAGGTGACGAAGTGGCTTACCATATTGCAGAATCCATACTGGTAATTCTCATCTATCACCGGAGATGTCCATCCCTTACTCATCGATGCCTTCTCAACAACATAGGAATAGCCCACATCGCTATAGATCCTAATTGGGTTCTCATGCGTCAAGTTTATAAAGGCCATTCCTTGAGATCCATAAATCTCAATCCTATCCTGCATTCCGCCCTTCGTTATGTAATTTGACTGTGCAATTCCCGATTCTCCGCCCTCAAAGCGCATCAGAAGAACAGCGTAATCCTCAACCTCAATATTGTGCAGTAGATTTCCAAGTTCAGCGTAAACCCGCCTCACTGGCTTATTTATCATGTGCATGATGAAGCCTATTGGATGAACAGCCATGTGAATTAGAACCCCGCCTCCGCAATACTCCCTTTTTAGGGCATATGGAGAATGCGTTCCACTATGCTGCTCCCTAGCCTCTATCGCCAATATCCTGCCTAGCCCGCCCTCCCTAATAATCTCCCTTATCCTCTCAGCGGCCGGAGTGTAAAGCCAATTCTCCCCGTACATGAACTTCACATTCGCCCTTCTGCATGCCCTCACCATCTTCTCAGCCTGATCAGTAGATACGGCAAGGGGCTTTGTGCACAGAACATGCTTTCCATGCTCAGCCGCAGAAACCGTAACCGGGTAATGAAGAAAGTTTGGAACGCAAACGTTAATGGCATCAATATCGTCCCTTCTAAGCATCTCCTCATAATCTGTATACCAGACCTTGATTCCATGCTTCTCGGCGAAGCTCCTCGCATGAGCCTCAGTCCTTGAGGATACAGCTACCAGTTTTACCCTTGGATCCTGCCTGTAGCATGCGGCAAACTTATCTGCAAGGAATCCGGCCCCGACGAGTCCCATCCCAACTCTCTTCAAACGCATCCCTCAGATTAATAAGTTCCACAGCAGAAGTGATCCTCTAATGCCTTATAAGGATATGCTGAAAAGCGAGTTCGCCACCACAACATAAAATAATAGCGATGGGGGATCTCGATTCTAAAGTGTAGATGATGACCATGAAGGCTGACTCCAAAGAGGAGAACATGCCAGAAATAAGGGTTCTCATCTATGGCGTTGGATCGATAGGAAGCCGCATAGTCAAGCTGCTTCTGAGGAAGAGAGGCCTAAAAATAGTCGGGGCCATAGATGCCTCCCCAGAGAAGGTCGGGAAGGATCTAGGTCAAGTAGTAGCTGCGAAGAGAGACCTAGGAATTATAATATCCCAGGATTCCGATGATCTTCTCTCAGATGTAAATGCGAATGTAGCCATACATGCAACCTCATCATTTCTCAGGGATGTTTATCCGCAGATCACACGTCTGATCACGCATGGCATTAATGTGATCTCAACATGCGAGGAACTCTCATATCCGCATGTTGTAGATGAGACTTTGGCTTCTCAGCTGGATGATCTGGCGATGAGACACGGCGTGACGGTTCTCGGAACCGGTGTAAATCCAGGCTTTCTGATGGATACCCTCCCAATAGTCCTCTCAGCGGCATGCCAAGAAATACGGAATATTCGAGTCGAGAGAGTTATTGACGCTTCAAAGCGTAGATTGCCTTTCCAGAGGAAGATAGGAGTGGGTCTTACACCAGATGAGTTTAGGAGGATGATCGATAAAGGAAGGATTACCGGTCACGTAGGCTTAAAGCAATCAATAGCTATGATAGCTGAGGCTTTAAAGTTAGACCTTGAGGGTATCGTTGAGGAGCAGGTTAAGCCTATAATAGCCGATAGAGCCGTTGAGAGCCATGGAGTAAAGGTGGATGAGGGTGATGTTTTAGGATTAATGCAGATCGCACATGGCATCATCGACGGAGAGAATTTCATAACATTGATCTTTAAGGCTTACGTGGGCGCGGATGAGTATGACTCGATAAAAATCGATGGAGTGCCGGAGATTAAGCAGAGAATATCCCCTTGCATACATGGAGATCTCGCTACAGCCGCCATAGTCGTGAATTCCATACCAAAAGTGATTAATGCTCCTCCCGGATTAAAGACCATGATGGATCTACAGTTACCCTCAGCGGCACTTAGTGACATACGATCATACTTGAATGTCTGATTCATTAAATAGGAGGTGTGATGAGCTTCCTCTTTCTCATCGGAATCTTTGTCCACTGCATGAATTCTCGACTTGGAGGCTCAGCCTCAAAGAGTGCTTTCCTATTCGCCTCTAGGAGATGATTTTCCCTTCCAATATACTCTGCAGCCGTGAATATTGAGTGTCCAATTTTTATGGAGTCATCTATGACCTTTTGAAGCCAATCTCTCCAGTTCTTATCCCTCAAAATATGATGATCCAGAATTATAATGGGTATGCGTCTAGATAGCAGCGCTATGTTCCTCACAGCCTTGGATATCATCTCCCCGCTTAATCTAAAATCAGCCAGATATATTGGTGGACCCCCGATAATCGCTAAGTCAGCCATCTCATTCAGCATCAGCCTCAATGTGCTGTCACAGAGCGGGCCTTGAATGTCAGGTGCGAAGAGCACCTTCTCCCCCTCATGCTCGATTATAGTCATTAGAACCCATCCGAGTTCGGAGTTTTCTCTGCCGTGAAATACTGGAGGTGGAAATTTAATCGTTGTCCCGCCGAACTTGAAGGTTCTTCCATCAGCATACTCCAGCCTAACAGATAACTCTTCAATCCTCTTCTTGAAGAGCCAGCCCCTCTTCCTCTGACTAAAATTTATCTTAGACTTGAAGTTCTTCGCGAAGACTATCTTGCCACCATAGATCCTCGCCGAGATCTCAGCTGAAGACCACAGGTTTGCCCAATCAGTGAAGGATGGCGTATGATGATCGAAGTGGTAATGGCTTACCGTTATTACATCAGCCTTCTCTGCAGCCTCTATTATCCGTCTTCTGCATTGTCTGAGGGCGGCATATTCCCTTGGATGCGGCGGAAGGCCGAATCTGTTAGGTCCAAGGGAAACACCAGCATCTAAGAGTATCCTGACATCATTGGTCTCGACGAGCGTGCACATTGATCGAACTCCGAAACTCTCAAACGCTAATGGATAAACCCTGATCTTCCTAAGAGACTTCATCTAAGCACCGCTGACGAATTTTTAGGCAGCACCTATAAGAGTATGCTTGCTTCCCTATTTATTCTTCCAATTAGAACCCCCGCATGGAACAACCAAAAAAATAAAGATTTATTTCATGCAGATTCTATTTTGAAGTAAAAAGTGGAGATTTGTTTATGAGTAGCGCTGAGAAAACTCAGATTATGAAGCGACAGCCAGAAGTGAACATCGGGACTATTGGGCATGTTGATCATGGAAAGACGACGCTTGTCGAGTCGATCACGGGAGTATGGGCTGCGAGGCACAGTGAGGAGCTGAAGAGGGGAATCACAATAAAGCTTGGGTATGCGGACGCTGCAATCTATAGGTGCCCAAAATGCGAGCCTCCGAGAAATTACTCTTCAAGCGAGATATGCCCGAGATGCGGATCTAAGGGAGAATTTGTAAGGGCGCTCAGCTTCGTCGATGCTCCCGGACATGAGGCTTTAATGGCAACTATGCTTTCAGGCGCGGCTGTTATGGACGGCGTCGTCCTCGTCATCGCCGCAGATGAGCCTTGTCCTCAACCCCAGACAAGAGAGCACCTCGCAGCAATCGAGATAATTGGAATAGATAAGGTGGTCATTGCGCAGAATAAGATTGACTTGGTTGATAAGAAGCGTGCGTTGGAAAACTATGAGGAGATCAGAAGGTTCGTTGAGGATACAATAGCAAAAGACGCTCCGATAATACCGATATCCGCCCAGAACAATGTGAATATAGATCTTCTATTGTATGCGATTGAAAAGTATATACCGACGCCGAAGAGAGACCCGTCTAAACCTGCGAGGATGCATATTGTCCGCTCATTCGACGTGAATAAACCTGGAACCCCAGCTGAAAAGATCGTTGGAGGAGTCATAGGAGGCTCAATATTTCAGGGAAAATTTAGAGTTGGAGATGAAATAGAGATTAGACCTGGCATACCATCTCCTCGTGGAAGAGCCGCAACATACGAGCCGCTCTTCACCGAGATTACAAGTCTACATGCCGGCGGACGATCAGTTGAGGAGGCCTACTGCGGAGGCCTCGTTGGAGTTGGAACGCTATTGGATCCATCACTTACAAAGGCTGACGGGCTGATAGGTAATGTCGCGGGAGAACCCGATACTTTACCCCCAACTAGATATGAACTTTCGCTTGACATAAACCTCTTTGAACGTGTAGTTGGAACGAAGGAGATGACGGAGGTCAAGAAGGTCACTCGTGGAGAGACTCTCCTACTGGATGTTGGAACAGCTCCTACAATAGGCGTGGTGGAAAGCATTAGAGAGGACATTGCGGATTTGAGGCTTTCACGTCCCGTCTGCGCTGAGGAATCATCTAGGGTTGCAGTAAGCAGAAAGATCATGGGAAGATGGAGACTCATAGGATTCGGAATCATAAAGTAATCATCGAATCATAACTTACCGTAAATACTTCTCCCTAATATACCCTAAGAAGTATGATGGATCTATTTCTTCTCCGAAGCTCCTTCTGATCAGTTCCTTCGGCGGGTAAGTTGAACCCCACCTATGCACCTTCTCTCTAAGATACTCCCTAATCGGCTTCAAATCCAGTTCGGATATGCACTCATAGAATCCCTCAAATTCTCTCTCAATATGATGCTTTATCTGAGCCGCTATGACATTTCCTATAGTGTATGCTGGGAAACCCGCCAATTCGATGCTCCAGTGGATATCCTGCAGAAGCCCGTCCCTATAAGTTTTCGGTCTAATTCCGAACAGCCTCTCCATTTCATCGTTCCATAATTCCGGGAGATCATCCACGTTTACTTCGCCGGCAACCATCAGTTTTTCAAGTTTAAACCTCAATAATATGTGCAGATTGTAGGTTACTTCATCCGCGTCCACTCTTATCAGACTAGGCCTCACAGTATTAAAATACAGGTATATATCCTCTGGGCTGTATTCCTTAATGAACTTCAGATGCCTCGCTAGTATCGGGTAGACGGCCTTAACAAAAACTTTTGACCTGCCAATTATATTCTCCCAGAATCTCGATTGGCTCTCATGCACTCCGGAGCTTACTCCCATCGCTAGGGGAGTAGTCATCAACCTTTTATCGATCTGTAATGTATAAAGGGCGTGGCCGAACTCGTGGATCACGGCGAATAGGCTACTCTGAAAGTCATGCCCCTCATATCTTGTCGTTATTCTTGCATCTCTTATTCCAATTCCCGATGTGAATGGATGGGCTGAAACATCCAGTCTACCCCTACTTCCAAGCGGATACCCCAAAACCTTTAGGATCTCCCTATTCAGCTCGTCCATCACCTTAACGTCATACTTCACTTCTTCAAGCTCATGCTTAGCTGGATAATATCCCTGAGACATTATTTCATCGAGCATATCTCTGATTTCCGGTTCCAGCACATCGAATATGCCGTCCATATCCCTCGTCCTGAAACCTTCATCCTTCAAGTCTAGGAGAGCATCGTATGGATGCTCCTCATAGCCTACACAATCCGCGATCCTTCTGCTTAACTCAACAATCCTATTCAAGTATGGCTTGAACAGATCATAATTGTCCCTGTCTTTTGCCTCCTCCCATCTGATCCCTGCCTCGCTTACGATACGATTGTATTCACGCACCAACTCTAACGGCAGTGCCTTTGCAATTCTTATCTTCCTCTTTAAGACCCTTATTAAGCCACGCTCATAATCGTTTAATTCATCGATCTCATCCTCAGCCCTCTCGACAAGCCGTATCAACTTCTCATCTAAGGTGAGAACTCGCATCAAAGCTGAGATCTCCGATCTTGCAATGCTCCTCTCAATAACTCCATCCTTCGGCATGTTTACTCTTAAGTCCCAATCCATTAGGCTTGATGCATGATTTAACGCCCAGATAACCCTTGTCTTTTCAAGGATCTTCTTTACAATATCATTCGTGAAGAGCTCATGCTCATCCAAATATTGCACGTTCCATCCCCCTAAAGTAAAGCGAAACGATTAAGAAATCGTATAGAACATATATTTTAGATTTTGATCTTTTGAAGGCGAAATATATGGGGATCTCAGCGGATGAAGTGAAGATAGGACTTGAGGTCCACGTTCAACTTACAAGCCTAAAGACTAAGCTCTTCTGTGGATGCTCAGCCGATTACCGGGGAAAAGAGCCGAATACGCTTGTATGTCCAGTCTGCCTCGGCCTACCCGGCTCACTCCCAGTTCTAAATAAGAAGGCGGTCGAATATGCAGTCATGGCCGCCCTAGCCCTGAACTGTGAGATCTCTAAGCGCATGTTCTTCTTCCGAAAAAATTACTTTTATCCGGATCTCCCCAAGAACTTCCAGATAACGCAGTATGATAGGGCTGGTGGAGTTCCTCTCGCCAGAAACGGATATTTATACATTGAATATGAGAATGGAAGAAAGAAGATTCGAATAAGAAGGATCCATCTGGAGGAGGATCCAGGGAGACTCGTCCATTTAGGTCCGATTGATCACTCCCCCTACACGCTTGTAGACTATAACAGATCTGGCATAGCGCTCCTCGAGATAGTAACCGAGCCAGATATGAGATCCCCCAGGGAAGCAAGGATCTTCCTTCAAAAGCTGAGGTCGATCCTTGAACATCTCGGAATATTTGATGGAAGCCTAGAGGGATCTATGAGATGCGATGCGAACATATCCTTAGCCGGCGGGACAAGAGTTGAAGTGAAGAACATATCCTCATTTAAGGAGGTTGAGCGCGCATTAAATTTCGAGATAACGAGGCAGAGAGGCCTATTGGAGAAGGGAATGAAGGTTAAACGTGAGACTAGACATTGGGATGAAGTTAGAAGGGTTACAGTCTCCCTCAGAGGCAAGGAGACTGAGCAGGATTACCGATACTTTCCAGAGCCAGATTTAGTTCCAATAGAGCTCGAGGAGGAATTTATTGGAAGAGTTAAGGCGCAGATGCCTGAGCTTCCAGATGATCGTATGGAAAGATTCATCATTCAATATGGCCTTCCAAGATATGACGCAAGCGTTTTGGTAAGCTCGAAGGCGCTTGCAGACTTCTTTGAGGAGGCAGTTAAACTCTATGATAAGCCTAAGGTGATAAGCAATTGGATGATGAGCGACCTTCAAAGATACCTTTACGAGAATAATCTTGAACTTGAAGAGTCAAAGATTACTCCCGAGAAGCTCGTTGAGATGATAAGGTTGATCGATGAAGGTGTGATCAGCGGAAAGATCGCAAAGAGAATACTGCCAAAGATCATAGTGACTGGGAAGAGAGCAAGCGAGATCGTTAAGGAGGAGGGAATGGTGAAGATTAGCGACCGAAAGATTCTGGAGAAACTCATCGATAGAGTCTTCGCTGAGAATCCCAAGGCCGTCAGGGATGCACTTCGGGATGAGAAGGCAGCACACTACTTGATGGGGCAGCTGATGAAGGCGACGCAGGGAAGGGCGGATCCAATATTATCAAGCAGAATGATTATGGATAGGCTTAACAGGCTCCGAAGAGAATCTGGAGAGAGCAAAGCGAAATCCTAAGTCTCCGGGCATTCACGCAATTCCCTAGCCTTCTCTTCAGGTGAATAATCAAATGTTATTGTTCCAGCTCCGGTCTCAACACTCGCAAAATATTTAATCTTATTCTTTTCCCGGTAGGGAGGATAAAATTCAACGTGGAAGTGATAGTAGGGATAGTCTCTTCCATCCGTTGGTCTCTGATGTAAGACCATCATGTAGGGAAATCTCATCTCGAAGAGATTATCAAACTTCTTAAGGATCCTTTTGAGGATCACTGCAAATGAGTCCTTTTCTTTCTCATTTAGATCAGGCAGGGCGGCCACATGCCTTTTGGGGTATAAATGCACGCCGTATGGCCAATGAGCAAAGAATGGCAGGAAACATACGAAATCGTCATTCTCGCATACTATACGCCTTCCATCCTCCTTCTCCTTCTCGATTATACGGCAGAACAGGCATTTCCCACTTCTCCTCCAGTATCTCCGGCTTGATACGAGTTCCCGCCGTATCAATGAGGGGATGAATGGAAATGCATAGATCTGCCCATGCGGATGATCGAGGGTGACGCCTATAACTCTCCCCTTATTCTCGAAGATAAAAACATACTTGATGTATTCCAGTCTTCCAAGCTCCACGAATCTTTCAGTCCAGAGATCGATTATGGCCCTAATGTTCTTAATGCTTAGATCAGCCAATGTAGCATCATGTTTAGGAGTGTATATTATGACCTCACAGATCCCCCTTGCCGGGCGAACCATATAGAGTCTATCAGACTTAACTTTTGGGGTAGGAGGCTCAGGCCTTAAGGCTGGAAATCTATTTGGTAGACTTAGAACCTTCCAGTCTCCGCTCGGTATCTCCTCGGATCCTGGACAGAAGGGACAGTAGCCCTTCGGCAATAAGGGCCTTCTCCCCCTCTCATCGGAGACTATAATCCACTGCCTCATCACTGGATCCCATCTCAGCTCCATGATAGACGCCTCTAAACCCTAAATTGTTCAAGGATAATATTGCATTTTCCCCTTTCCAGTGGAAAGATTCGGGTATAGAAATATATCTGCATATTATGTTCCATCCAGATTTGATACCAAAAGGTATTATTAGTTGAAGTGAAATGATACAGAGGGATACTTAGAGATGGTAGATAAAAAGACCGGATGAGGAATGAAGGCTAAAGTTAAGGTTGCTTATCAGGGAGAGCCTGGAGCTTACAGCGAAAGCGCAGTCTACTCCTACTTCGGAAGCTCGGCTGATCCTCTTCCCTGCAAGACATTCTCCGACGTATTTAGAAGCGTAGAGATGGGAAGAACCTTGTATGGAATCGTTCCAATAGAGAACTCAATTGAGGGTAGCGTAAATGCCGTTTATGATCTGTTTCTTAAATATGACCCCAAAGTATGCGGCGAGATCATTCTTAGGATCGCTCATTGCCTAATAGCGAATCCCGGAACAAAACTCGAGGATATAAAAGTGATCTATTCCCATCCTCAGGCCCTCGGCCAATGCAGAACATACCTTGAAAGACTAAATTGCGAGTT
>Ga0190316_1000183_pt1 | contig 16972 bp, 16 predicted proteins | sample 48701112_MG_FD_161663 | JGI IMG/M metagenome (GOLD analysis project Ga0190316, IMG submission 161663) | Hydrothermal vent sediment bacterial communities from Southern Trench, Guaymas Basin, Mexico - 4870-11-1-2_MG | ecosystem: Environmental > Aquatic > Marine > Hydrothermal vents > Sediment ... | reverse complement strand
TCGCACCCGCAGCGACTGCAACTGAGCGTGCTGCCATGCCGAGAGAGAAATCAGCGTCCTCAAAAGGTCGTGGAGAAAGCGTGTATGTCAGGAGGAAAGCGTCCCTGCCGAAGCGTTGTCCGAGCATTTTTACCGCACCGTCAGAGGCGGAAAGCGAGGGGGAGGCGATGCTGCTGAATTCCGCTTCTGCAAGAGCGGAGCAGACCGCATCATTTATTTTTGCAACGCTCTCGTCGCCTGCGAGGTCGTAGTCGTGGTTCGCCATGCCGTGCAGTAGAAAAACATGCGTGCGAAGCGAATTCTCCAAAACTCTCGGCAGGTCTCCACCGCCGATGCTCCCTGTTAAGCCTGAATGCACCGACGGCGCCACCAAGACCGCCTTGAAATCACTGCTCTCTCCAGCGTCGTTCGCAGAAGTCCCTTTCACATCACCAACACTTTCCTTTCGCTTCTTCCTGAAAGCGAAGACAGTAACGGGGACTTCAACGCACTTTCCCGCCCTGCTCAGCACTTCCTCCATCTCCTTTGAGCCTTCTTTGAGGTGAGCGAGGTATGTGCGAATGAGTTCAAAGCCGCTGACGCCGAGCGCTCGCTCAACAGAAGCGTCTACGCCCCTCGCAAACAGAAAAAAGCAGACGAAAAAGCACACACTCGTAATTAAGAAATGCAGCGGTGAAATTCCTACTGTAGCCTCACCGCCGCTACCAACGCCGAAACCTCCAATGCCGAAGAGGAGAAGACATGCGGAAGCACCGAGGATTGTTTGAATTGACGCTGGCAGTGCAACACGAATGACGCTGTTTGAGGCGGTTGCGAGCAGGATTAGCAAGCGGAAGCCGAGAACGAAGCCCATTCCGAGTGCGAAGCCAATGAGGGCAGCTGAGGGCAAGGGAGAGGGGAAAAGGGCGTGAGCGGGGGCGGAAGCGTGAGCGAAGCGGAGCGTAAGAAGGAGCGGTGAAATGCATTTTGAAAAAAGCACGCTGACTGCGACGAAAGCACCTGCTGAAAGCAAGCAGAGAAAAGAGAGAAGAGTGGAGCGGTTCAAGTTCGTCTTCGCACCGCAGAGCGAACAGAGCGGGACGGTCAAAAATGCGGAGAGGAGCGCAGGGACGCCGAACAAGAGGACGCCTGAAAGGATGCTTGAGAGTGCGGAAGCAGAGAAGGAAGCAAAGACATTGAGAAAGCCTGAGTGGAGCGTTGAGGTGGTGGGTGTTGCGGTTGGTGTTGAGGCGGGAAAACGGGGGAGAAGGAAGCCGAAGGGTGCGGAGAGTAGCAGGGAAAGCAAGACGACACGCTTCCAGTCTGGCGCCTTGAAAATAAATTTCGTGAGCTTCAGGGCATTCTTCTCCGCATTCTCCGCAGCAGAGGGCATCTCACTCCTCTTCCCCTCTTCTTCCACAAAAAACTTTTAAAAGAGAGCGACGAAAGGCAAAATAAGGGCCCGTGGTCTAGGGGTATGACGTCGCCTTGACGAGGCGGAGGTCATGCGTTCGAATCGCATCGGGCCCATTCCTTCAACGCTCTGTCTGTTTCTTTGCCGTCTCAGCTTCTGCTTCTGTGCTACTGACCGAGTTACTGCTCACTGCTTTCACTGCTGCCAACTGCTTGCTGCGTTGTCCGGTGCTGCTGTGGCATTTGAGGGCGCAAATGCTCAGGACGCACGAAGAGCTCCTTCCGCTTTCCGCCGTCGTAGATTTCCACGATGTAAGAGCGTCCTCTCTTTCCGATGACCGTGCCGGTTCTGCCGTGAAATCTGCGGTGCGGCATTCCCTTGTGAACGCTCGGGTCAATCCGAATATGCACCTTCTCGCCCACTTCAAAGCGCTGAATCACCCTGCTTATCGGCGAAAGACCCCGCTCTCGCACACGCTTCTTCAACTTCCGCCTCGTCTTCTTCCGAGGACCGTGATGCCTCGCCATTTCTTCTCCACCTTTTCATGCATTTTTATTAAAAGGTTAGAAAGCGAGAAAGAAGGAACAAGCAAGGGAAGAGGACAAAAGCGGTGGAGGAAGCGGTGAATGAAAAGCAGGAATACCTTCGGAGAGTTCAGCCTTTTGAGGAGTATGCACAACGCTACGACGCTTGGTTTGAGCGTCACACACATGCTTTCGTCTCTGAAATACTCGCAATTAAGAAAGTTTACCCCTTTCACTCGCACTCTGAAGTGCCTGCTGCTGTTGAAATAGGTGTCGGAACGGGCAGGTTCGCAAGGGAACTTGGCGTTAAACTCGGTGTTGAGCCCTCACGAAAGATGGCAGAAATCGCATCACAGCGAGGAATTGAAGTTGTGAGAGGCGTTGCGGAGGCTCTTCCATTCAAGGACGCTTGTTTTGACCTCGCACTGTTCATTGCAACACTCTGCTTCGTCTTTGACGCAGAAGCCGCTCTCTCTGAGGCGAACCGTGTGCTGAAGCATGGAGGCTTCGTTCTCGTCGCTTTTATTGAGCGAGAAAGCCCACTCGGCAGGGCATACAAGCGGAAAGACAGCCCTTTTTACGCCGTCGCTCACTTCTACACCACTGAGGAGGTCGTTTCATTGCTGAAATCCGCAGGCTTCCGAAATTTCGCATTCGCACAGACACTATTTGAAACAACAGCAGAAGGCGTGGAAACTCCAAAAGAGGGATACGGCGAGGGCTCTTTCATCGTCATCAGGGCTGAGAAGGCGTGAGGCAGAAAGCTCGCATCCGGCTTCCTTCGGCTGAATGAGGTGAATGAGGCAGTGAGCGTTCAAAAGTGCAAGTTCAAAGCATGCTTCAATTTCTCAAGCAGCTCTCTCGTAGGAATAATTTCACCTGTCTCTATTTTGCGAATTACTGACTGCTTTTCGTTAATTCTTCTTGCGAGTTCCGCCTGCTTCCATCCGAGACGCTCCCTCGCAGACTTCACGAGCCTGCCGAAATCTTCAGGTATTTCAGCCTCTTCCTCAAGCACACGCTCCATCTCATCGTAAATGCGAGCAGTTCTCATTGAAATTCTTCTTGCAACACTTGCTTCACGATGCTTTCTCTGCTCTTCTTCAGGCATTTTCTCAACTTTCACACGCCTTAAGAGTGTTCCACATCTCGCACAAGACCTGCAAACCCTCAACTCTGAGGCATCTACTTTGATGAAATAGACATCTCCCTGTATTTCAGAGCCACAAATCTCGCAATACACCGCAGACAAGGACTCTCACCTCTCCCTATCTCGCTTGCCTTGCGAGGCGCCAAATATTTATTTGTTGAAGTAAATAAAGAGTGTGAATGAAATGAGGGAAGCGAGTGGCAGTGAGGTCAGGAGCAGCGGAGGAAGTGTGCCTTTCGGCGAGGACTACACGAGATATTTACTTGACAAGGTGAAGCAGTTGGAGGAAGCGAATTCTGTTTTGAAAGCGAGGATTGAGAGTTTAGAGCGAGAGAGGCGTCGTGAGGAAGAGCTGAAGTTGAGATATGAGCGAGAGATAAGGAAGTTGCGCTCGGAAATAGAGCGGTTGAGGGCGCCTCCGCTAATTGTAGGCACAATCGTGGAGGTCATTGACGACCGCAGGGTGATTGTGAAGAGCAGCACAGGTCCTCGCTTTGTCGTGAATTACTCGCAGTTTCTGAACAGGCGAGAGATTCAGCCGGGTGCGCAAGTCGCCCTGAATCAGCAGTCGCTTTCCGTCGTCGGAATATTGCCTTCGCAGAAGGACCCATTTGTTTATGGGATGGAGGTAATAGAGGCGCCTGATGTGAGTTACGATATGATTGGAGGTCTTAAAGAGCAGATTGAAGAGATAAGAGAGGTTGTTGAACTTCCATTAACGGATCCGAAGCGGTTTGAGCGCTTGGGTGTTGAGCCTCCAAAGGGCGTTCTGCTCGTAGGACCTCCCGGCACAGGCAAAACGATGCTTGCGAAGGCAGTTGCAAACCGGACGGCTGCGACTTTCATTCGTGTCGTCGGCTCTGAGCTCGTTCAGAAATACATAGGTGAGGGTGCGAGACTCGTCAGAGAGTTATTTGAGCTTGCGAGAGAGAAAGCACCGAGCATCGTTTTCATAGATGAGATAGATGCGATTGCAGCTCGCAGAGATGAAGACAGCACATCAGGCGAGAGAGAAGTTCAGCGGACGATGATGCAACTCCTTGCGGAAATAGATGGTTTTGATCCGAGAGGGGATGTGAAAGTCATCGGCGCCACGAACCGCCCTGACATTTTAGACCCCGCTCTTCTACGCCCCGGAAGGTTTGACCGCATTATTTTCATACCGCTTCCCGACAAAAAGGGTCGTGAGGAAATATTCAGAATACACACCGCAAAGATGCGACTCGCCTCAGATGTTGATTTCAGCAGATTGGCATCGCTTACCGAAGGTGCGACAGGTGCAGACATCAAGGCAATATGCACAGAAGCAGGCATGTTTGCAGTGAAAGAGAACAAGGAATCTGTTGAAATGGAGGACTTTGAGCGTGCAATACGAAAAATATTGCGAAGTGAGCAGGGAAGATATGCGAAATCTGAAAGCGGCGTGATGTTCGCTTAAATTACTCCTTCCTCTCTTCTTCCTCCTTTTAAAGTCAAAGGCAAAAGCAAAGGAAAGGGGGGGTAAAGGGAAAAGTATAAAAATAAGGGGAGAAGAAGGTGAAAAGCGGAAGGGAGGTGATGAAAGGAGAAATGGAAGGGAAGTGGAAGATTGCAGGAGCGTTGATTGCAGCGGTCTTAGTGTCTTCAGTCTTCGCTGTGATGGTGCCTGCTGCTCTCGGCAAGGTGGTATCTGTGCCAGTAAAAACGATACCGCCGTGGACTGCGAATGAAGGGGATAAGGCATTCATAGATCTTAATACGACGGGCACATACACGGTGCTGATAGGTCAGACACTTAATTTCAGCGAAACAGGTCATACAATAATAGGAGTGACGCCAGATGATATAGAGGGTAAGACTTACGGAACAACTTCGCATAACTATGACACAGAATCTTACTTCACAGTAGAGGGCATATATCATGTTGAAGGAACAAATGTGAACCTATCAGTGACGGAGCCGATATTTGAGATAGATGTTGAAGATATGAAGGGAAAGTCTATTGAATCAACAACGCTCGGAAGCAAAATAAGGATAGACTTCAATACGAATCTTATAGCGATAGATGATGTGACAGTTAGGAATCAAATGGGAGACGACATGGTTGAGATATGGTATAAAGACCCAAAAGGAAAGAAATATAAGGAGTTCTACGGTGACTTATCTGATGCTTTCAACCATGTCATAGATACATCTGAATGGTATTACACAGGAGAATACGAGATATGGGTTGAGACTGCAGACGACGGTGACAGTGCGAGAGGTTTGGAGCTGAAATCAAATGTGGAGAAGCTTACCGTAAGAGAGTATGAGATAAGATTAGATGTGGAGAAGAGGGAGCCAACAGAGCAGGAGGATGTGACTTTCACAGTAACGGCTCCTCCATACACGGTATTCAATTTCTCAGTGAATCATCCTGAGAATGTCGTCGTTACCGATGGGGGAGATGACCCTCTCAACCTCACAGGACACTCTGGCAATGCTAACTATTCCGCTCCTCCATCTAGTATATACGAGACAAATCTTTCAAATGTTACTGGGATTCCTGCGATATATGAAAAAGGGAAGTTCACAGCGAAGACAGATGAAGATGGTAAGTGCGAAATTGTCATTCGTTTCACGGATGACAGGACATATACGGTCAGAGTATGGTTCAACTATACTGATCCCACGAGTCTTCCGAGAGGCACATATTGGGATGCGGAGGAGAGAGCGAGGGATTGGACAGATGTTGATGTCCATGAACTTGAGGTGACAATAGATCTGACGCCGAATCCTGCGGCAATAGGAGAAGATGTCACGATACATGGATATGTTCCAGCGGGAAGAACAGTTGATATATACATAGATGAGCGCTTGGAGTTCAACGATGTTGCAGTCACAGACAACGAATTTAAAGAAATATGGGACACAACGGGACAAACACTAGGCGGGAAGCTTATAAGTGTATATGTTGACTGTCCATACAGCTATGTACATGAGGAAGACCTGAGGAAGATACCAGCGTTTGCGGATGAGGACGGAAGCGCCACGCTCATGTTGATTGCTCCCAGTTTGAGCTGCGATCAAGTGACAAATGTTGTAGCTGCGGAAGATGATGATTACACGGTGATAGGAAATGCGACGGGTGTTGACGAGGTTGACATCATAATTGTCGGTCCTGATGGATACGAAGGTGGCGTATTAAGCATTGAAAAAGGACTTTATATAACAACAGGCTCGGTAGCTGAGGACAACACATTTGAAGAAGATATAACGATACCAGATGGAGCGGATACAGGCAGATATGTGTGCATCGTCACATCACCGGGCAGAGATGGAAAGTATGGCTCTTCTCCTTACGGAGAAGGAGACATTATAGGCGCTTTGATGTGGGAATATGGTTACACCTCAATGAGCGACTTTCTAAGATGGATAGAGGGCAGAGACCCGGATTGGGTCTTGAGTTTGGTGAAGGGTGCAACCGTGGAGAAATCAGGGAGCGATGACCTCATGTGTGTGCTATACTTCAAAGTGGAATCGCCGTATGTGAGGTTCAATCCTGTTGAGAGCGTGCCAGTTGGAGAACCTTTGAATGTGACAGGCATAACGAACAGAGAGCCAGGAACAAAAATTCTAATATCAACGATTTCGGGACCGATGGATCTGCCATCAGTGGTGGCAGATGTGGAGTGGCCATCAAAGGATCAGGGTGTATTTGAAGCGACCATTGATACGACAGGTGCAATCCCAGGCACATACATACTCGAAGCAGATGATAGAGATGGTAACACAGACACAATCACAGTGGAAATATCGGCAGCAGTTCCATCGCCATACACATTTGACACGGGTCAGAGCCCCAATCCCTATCCATCCATCTCCGGCACGCACAACGGCACAATCGTCCCTGCGAATGACATCACAGTGAGCAAAATATTTGTTTATCCTTGCGTTGGAACAGGAGGACATGCTGAATATGTGCGAATATGGGGGAACGGTGTTGACGCTCATGCAACTTGGAATGGCTACGGTGGCGAAGACTGGAATATCTTGCACTTTAACAGAACTTTCACGCTTGAAGCGGGAAAAGAATACAATTTCACAATAAAGACGGGCTCTTACCCACAAATATTTCACGAGGAAGTGCTTGAGACTTCGGATGGGAGCATCGTGAGATGTAAGGAGTTCGTGGATGCGAACGGGAAGAGACATAAATGGATTCCCGCATTCAAAATATATGCATAATTTCATGAGGGCGGGAGGAGAGAGAAGAGGAGGCATTGAGCGTCTGCGTGGAATTCCGCCTGAGGAGCGACCGTTGAATGAGATTTTGCACTGCGGTTTTGTTGTGATTGACAAGCCTGCGGGACCGACATCGCATGAAGTCGTCTCGTGGGTGAAGGAGATTCTTGGCGTGAGAAAAGCATCGCACACAGGCACACTTGACCCCAAAGTGACGGGAGTTCTTCCTGTTCTGCTCGGCTCTGCGACGAAATTGATGGATTTTTTCGTCGGGGGAGAGAAGGAGTATGTGTGCGTGATGCATATTCACGATGATTTTAACGAGGAGGATTTGAAGCGGGTGTGTGAAGAGTTCACTGGAGAGATTTACCAGCGACCGCCGTTGAAGAGTGCGGTTCGCCGTCGCATTCGTGTGCGAAAAGTGCATTACATTCGTGTGAATGAGATTGAGGGGCGTGATGTTTTGCTCACGGTTGGATGCGAAGCGGGCACTTACATTCGTATGCTCTGCCACCATATCGGGCTTGCTCTCGGCGTCGGCGCTCACATGCTTCAACTACGCAGGACTAAAGCGTTCCCTTTCACAGAAGAGGACTGCGTCAGACTGCATGACTTGAAGGATGCATTCGTTTTTTGGGAGGAGAACGGCGAAGCGTCCCTTTTGCGTGAATTTGTGCGTCCCGTTGAGGATGCTTTGTTCCGCATGAATTTGCCTTTTGTTGTTGTAAAGGACACGGCAGTTGACGCAATTTGTCACGGTGCGAGCCTGTATGCACCTGGCGTATTGAGAGTGAGCGAGGGCTTGGAGAAAGGCGCTCGCAGCATTCTGCTCACGCAGCGTGGCGAAATTATCGCAGTAGGAATGGCGGAAATGAGCCGTGAAGAAATGTTGAACGCAAGCGAAGGCGTCTGTGTGCGTGTTCATAAGGTGCTACTCAAGCGGAAAACATATCCGAGCGTTTGGAAGAAGCGAAAACAGAAAAAGGAGGAGGCGGAAGGAAGCGGTAGTGAGGGTTAAGAAGGAGGAAGGCAAGAAAAGGTGACCTCCTCCCCTCACTGAAGTAAGGGGCATCCAGCAAGAGGAGGTTCCCAGTTCATCCACCCCGACTTACCCGCCAGCTCTTTCAGCCGAACGGGCAGAGGTCGTAGTGTCGAGGGCTTGACTTCGGGTCGGCCCGACCCTAGGCCCTATAGGGCGATGAATAATACGATGATGCTATATAAATACTTTACCGCCCGCCCTGTTATATCCCACCTTTGAAAAGGCGGGAATTAGCAGCAGCATTTTCTTAAATGATTGCGTTGAAAGTTAATAAAATGTGCCGAGGTGGCCGAGCGGACTAAGGCGCAGGCCTGGAGTGTGTCTCACAGAGAGCCTGTGTCCCGAAAGGGGCGCAAGGGTTCGAATCCCTTCCTCGGCGCTGCATAAAAGAGAAGGAAGAGTAAGCATGTGATGTTTGCGAGCGAGTGTTCGTAAGGAATGAGGTGTAGGTGTGGGTGTTGAAATGCCTGATGCGGAAAGCGAAGGAAAATCGGAAATGGCAGAGGAAGAGAAGACAGCAGGCGAAGGGGAAGGCGCTGAGCAGTTCAAATACATCGTCAGGCTTCTTGACACGGATTTGGACGGTCACAGGACGGTTGAGCATGCCCTCTGCGGAATAAAAGGCGTTGGAAGGCGGATTGCTCGTGCAGTCGCAACGATTGCGAGGGTTGACCCAGGGGCGAGAATAGGCTCACTTCCGGACGAGGCGATTGAGCGATTGCGAGTGGCGTTGGAGAATGTAGAGAAGAGGCTTCCAGATTGGATGCTGAATCGGCGTAAAGACCTGTTCACAGGCGAAAACTTGCACATTCTCGGCGCAGAACTGCCTCTTCGCATAAGAGAAGACATCAATTTCATGCGCAAGATTCGCTGCTACCGAGGCATCAGACACGAGCGTGGCTTGAAAGTCAGAGGTCAGCGGACAAGGTCAACAGGACGCAAGGGTCCCGTTGTGGGCGTCGTGAGAAGGAAAAGATAGCTTGCGTTGGTGTAGTGGTTGGTGTAGCGGTGTGTAGTGCATTAGCAGGGTAAGTTAAGACGGTGGGAAAAGAAAGGGGATGAGAAATGGGGGACCCAAAGAGAAGTCGTAAGAAGTATGAGAAGCCGAGGAAGCCGTGGGAGGCAAAGCGCATTCAAGAGGAGCGTGAGATTGTTGAGAAATACGGGCTGAAGAACAAGCGGGAGCTTTGGAGGGCTCTCACTACGGTGAAAAAATACAGGCGAGAAGCAAGGAAAATACTTGCAGAGATTGCGACGGGAAAAGCCACCGAGCATACAAAACGGAAGGAAAAGGAAATGCTCTCCGCTCTCATTCGGCGAGGCATCCTGCGCAAATCCTTGGAGGAGGCGTCGTTGGATGATGTTCTCCGTTTGACCGTTGAGGACTTGCTTGAGCGACGCCTTCAGACGCTTGTTTTCAAGAAAGGACTGGCAAATTCGCCGAAGCATGCTCGCCAACTGATTGTGCATGGGCATATCTCCGTCGCAGGTCGCAAGGTAACCGTGCCTTCTTACATCGTCAGTGTTGATGAAGAGCAGAAAATCGGCTACTACGGTAAAATGGCTCTGGCTGAAGCCACTGCCGCTGAATCCGCATCGGCAACAACAGCGGAAAGAGCAGCAGAAGAAGGAGAGCATGCGGTAGGAGATTGAGGGTTAAATTTTGTGAATAGAAGTAAAAGGGAGGGGTAAAAATGGTAGAGAGGAGGGCTGTTGCTCATATTTACTCATCATTTAACAACACAATAATCACAGTTACGGACATTACAGGTGCGGAAACGCTTGCGAAGGGCTCAGGTGGCATGCTCGCAAAGGCGGATAGGGACGAAAGTTCTCCTTATATTGCGATGAAACTTGCACTCCAGATTGCGGAGAGGTTGAAAGAAATGGGCATCCGCATGATTGATATTAAGGTGAGGGCGCCGGGCGGACACCGCTCTCGCTCAACAGGACCGGGCGCTCAAGCAGCAATTCGTGCATTCGCAAGGGCAGGTCTCCGCATTGGAAGGATTGAGGATGTCACGCCTATTCCACACGACGGCACAAAACGCCCCGGAGGAAAGCGAGGCAGGCGTGTCTGAAAGGCGGAGTTGCGAGTAGTGAGGGGCGTGAAGCGTGGAAATGGAGTTGGCGTTTTTGGAGCGTTCTCCGGAGCGAGTTCGTTTTGTGCTTTCGGGAGTTTCAGCGGGTTTTGCGAATTCGCTGCGTAGGGCGATGATTGCGGAAGTGCCGAAGCTTGCGATTGATGAGGTGGAGATTCACGAGAACTCTTCGCTGCTTTACGATGAGCAGTTGGCGCTTCGTCTCGCTCTGATTCCGCTCAAGGTCTCACCTTCAGACTTAAGAAATTTCGTGCCTGCGGAGGAGTGCGAGTGTGGGGGAGAAGGTTGTGAGAAGTGCGAGGTGAAGTTTCGTTTAGAAGCGGTAAGCCCTGAAACGGAAGGCTCAATCACGGTTTATTCTCGTGACTTGGAGTCGCTTGACAGCAGGGTGCGTGTCGCTTACGAGAATATTCCGATTGTGAAGCTGTTCTCAAAAGCTCGTGAGGTCGGAACATTCAGAGACATCGCAAGGCAGCGCATATCTTTAGTTGCGAAGGCTCATCTCGGCACAGGAAAAAAACATGCGAAGTGGCAACCCGTGACCGCTTGCGGCTTCAAGAACATGCCGAAGATTGAGATTTCAGATGCGTGCAACGGCTGCGGTCTCTGCGTGGATGTATGTCCCCGTAACATCCTTTCGGTTGAGCGAGGCGTTGCAGTTGTGAGTGCTGCGGTGAATGAATGCTCCCTCTGTAAGCTCTGCGAGGATGCTTGCGAGGAGCAGAAGGCGATTCGTGTCTCCGCCTCTGAAGACGCTTTCGTGTTTTTCGTTGAGAGCGACGGCTCTCTCCCTGTTGATGAAATCGTTGCGTCTGCTGCAAGAATAATGCAAAAGAAATGTGAAGATTTCATTGCTGAGATTGAAAGAATTGAGGAAGAGGGGGCTGATGTTGAGGAAAGTGAGGGTGAATGAGTGAATAAGTGAATGAGTGGGGATGTGAGGAAAGGCGAAAAATCAGGAAAGTGAGGGGTAATGATAGAGAAAGAGGATATTGAGCACTTGTGTTGGCTTGCGAGGATTGAATTGAGCGATGAGGAGAAGGAGAAGTTTGCAGAGCAGTTGAGCGAGATTCTTGAATTCTTTTCCATTTTGGATGAGGCTGAAACGGAGGGAGTTGAGCCGACTTTTCATGCTGTTGGTGTGAAAAATGTGATGCGAGCGGACGAGGTTGAGCCTTCGCTTCCGCAGGAAGAGGCGTTGAGGAATGCACCGAGGCGTGAGAACGGATATTTCAAAAGCCCACGAATTCTTTGAACGGGCAGTGAAATGGCAGGAGCGGGCAACAAGCGAAAAGCAGGAAGAGCGGAAAGAGGAGCGGTAAGCAAGGGAATGACAGAAGAAGAGGAGGAAATAGCGAGAGAAGAGGAGTTAAGGAGCGTTTGTGAGGCGATTTTGAGCAGAATAAAGCCATCTAAGGAGGAAATTCAGCGAGTTAAGGATGCAACAGAGCAGATTATAGAGCGGATAAACGAGAAAGCTCGTGAATATGGCATTTCTGCGAGGGCGATATGCGTGGGTTCTGTTGCGAGAAACACTTGGATTCGTGGCGAAGAGGATATTGACATATTTATTTTGTTCCCTGAAGAGTTCTCTGAGGAGGAGTTGCGTTCTGAAGGTTTGAGACTTGCGAAGAGCGTCGCATCTGAATACGAGGAGCGTTACGCATCGCACCCTTACATTCACGCTTTCTTTGAGTTTCCTGTCGGTAAGAATGAAGAGGAGAAGCGAGTGGAGGCGGATTTAGTGCCTTGTTTTGCGGTGCGAAGTGCGTCTGCGATAAAATCAGCGGTAGACCGCACACCTTTCCACAACGACTATTTGAAGGAGCGAATAAAGGGATTGGAGGACGATGTTCTGTTGTTGAAGCAGTTTTTGCGTGCCTTAGACATTTACGGCTCTGAACTGAAAACGATGGGCTTCTCAGGTTATCTATGTGAGCTGTTAATTTTACATTACGGCTCGTTCATTAATTTGTTAAAGGAAGCATCCCACTGGAAATTCGGCACACGCATAGACATTGAGAAGCATGGCACATACAAAAGTGAGGGAAAAGAGCCTCTAATTGTGATAGACCCTGTTGACCCGAAGAGGAATGTTGCCGCAGCACTCTCAACATTCGCTTTCTGCAGGTTCATAGACGCAGCCCGCTCTTTCTTGCGGAGGCCTTCGCAAAGATTCTTCTTCACGGAAGAGGAGGCGGAAATGAGCAAAGAGGCGTTTCTACGCAAGGTGAAAGAGCGAGGCACGGACTTCGTGATGCTCGTATTTGACGCTCCTCCAGTCGTGGATGACATCCTTTTCCCGCAGTTGCGTAAAGCAGCAATTTCTGTTCGTAAGTTAATAGAGAGGAATGAGTTTGTTGTTTTTCGGCACGATTTCGGCGCAGAAGGAGGGAAAGCATTCCTGCTTTTTGAAGTATTTGGCGAGCTTCCTGCGATTCAGAGGCGAGAAGGGCCTCCTGTTACTGTTAAAGTGCATGCTGAACGCTTCAAAAGGAAGCATCTCGCACTCAATCACATCGTTAGGATTGACGAAAATGGTAAGCTTTTCGCAGAATTTGAGCGTAAATATCGTTCTGTCGTTGAATTACTTTCGGATAAGAGGAACTTGCTCGGCTGTTCTCTCGGAAAGCATGTCAGCGAAGCGATTGAACGAGGCTACAAAGTCCTGAAGAATGAGGAAATTGAATTTTTTGAGGGCATCGGAAAATTCTTCAAAAGATATTTCAGCTCAACAGTCTCAACATGATGTATGAACTCATAGCGACGACAGTCAGGGGTTTAGAAGAGATTGCGATAAATGAGGTGGAAGAATTAGTGGGTGTGAAAGCGGAGAAAGATACGCTCACAACTGTCGGAGGTCAAGGTAGAATAAAATTTAAAGCGAATGAAAAGGCGATTTTCATGCTGAACTACTGCTCAAATTCGCTTCATAGGGTCATCATACTGCTGAATTATGGAGAGTTTTCAACACTTCACGAAATATACGAGGCAACAAAGGAAATAGACTTTGCGAAATTCATCGGTGAGGAGCAAACATTTGCGGTCGTCGCCTCAAGGTTCGCAACGCAAGGCTCACATGATTTCACATCTTTAGATGTCGCATCGCAAGTGGGTCAAGGCGTCATTGATTCTTTTTCTGAAAGCACAGGAAAGCGTTTGAAGGTGAATTTGAAGCATCCTGATGTTGTTATTTCCGCAGGTGTCGTTGATAATAGGTTCTGGATAGGCATAGATACAACAGGTGAATCGTTGCACAAGCGAAAATACCGTGTGTATCAGCATCCTGCACCGCTTAAAGCATCAATAGCACACGCAATGGTCAGAATTTCAGCGTGGAAATCGCATGAGAAATTCATAGACCCATTCTGCGGCTCAGGCACAATTCCGATTGAGGCTGCGAGATACGCATGCAAAATGCCTAATTTCTTGCGAGATTTCCTCTTCTGGCGCTTGAAATTCCTCCCTTTAGATGCATTTAGAGAGGAAAAGGAGCGTGTAGATGAGAGAATTGAGCATAAAAATTTGGAAATTTACGGCAGTGATGTCTCACCAAAGCATGTAGAAGGTGCAAAAATGAATGCGGATGCAGCGAAAGTGAGTGTAAAATTCTTTGAGGGGGATGCAACAAAGATAAAATTGGACTACGACAGGATTGTTGCGAATCTTCCATTCGGATTAAGGTTCGGAAGTCCGAAGAAAGTGGCAAAACTCTACAAAAATTTCATCCAAAATTTGAAAGAATACCATTGGAAGAGAGCTGTTCTGCTCACAGCATCACAAAAATTGCACGATTTAGCGGTAAATTACTTCAAAGTTCGCAAAATGGACATCATATATGGAAAACTCCCCTCTTTTATTATCATTTGTGAGCATTAATATTCATTGATGCGGTGATGCGAGGCGTGCATATATTTGAGTGCATGACGAAAAAAAATTCAGCAAATTTTAAATACTCATTTCACTTTCTATATAAGTAGAGAGACGAATATGTATGTGGTGGTGCGGAGCTGAGGAAGCGGGGGTGAGAGAAGCGGGAGTGAGAGAGTGGGGGAGGAGGTGCGTTTCATGAAGGCTTTGCGAGCTTTCTGTGTGTTTGGTGCGGTATTGGAGAAGTTTCTGCCTCGTGAGAGGAAGTTTTTTGACCTTCTTGAGGGGCTTGCTGCGAAGGCGGTGCGTGCTGCTGAGATGCTTGACTCGCTGGATTCTGCGTCGCTTGAGCGAGTGAGCAAGGATTTGCGCATGATTGAAGAGGAGGCGGATGAGATTGTGCATCAAATCATTCAGGGATTGCTATATGACCACACACGAGTTACGGAGGAGAAGGGCGACATCAGATACTTCGCTCACAACCTTGATAATGTCGTAGACGGCATTGAGAAGGCGGTATCTCGCCTCGCATTCGTGGAATTTCATGAGATTCCCGAGCCTGTCAGGGACTTCTCGCCCATTATTTTGGAAGCGACGAAAGAGATTCAGCGAGGCGTTTTATGCCTTCGTTCGCTGAGAGAGGACTGTGAGACGCTTGAGACGTGCTGCGTTCGCATAAATGAGTTGGAGAACAAAGCGGACATTCTGAACCGGAAATGGCTCAAAGCACTGATGACTGCTCCTATCAGCGATGCGAATGAATTGCAGAGGCGTATTTTGCTGAAAGAGGTCGTGGACATCCTTGAGGACACGATGGACCAGTGCGAGGATGTCGCAAATATCCTTGAGACTTTCAGAGTGAAGGGCGGAATTTGACGCTTTTTCGTGCAACGGAGCGGAGAGCAAGCAGCAGAGCGGAACGGAGAATGTGGAGAAGGAGAGGAGGGGAGGCAGGGAGGGGGCGTAGGAGAGGGCGTGAGAGGGTGTAGCAGGTGTGAAGAGAGCGTCGTGAGAGGAGTATGTTTTGGCTTATTATTCTGACGATTATTTTAGCGTTGTTTTACGATTTTCTGAACGGAGCGAACGATAGGGCGAATGCAATCGCAACAGTTACAGCGACGAAGGCACTGACACCGATGCAGGCGTTGCTTCTCGCCTCTGCATTCAACCTTGCGGGTGCATTCGCAACGACGGAAGTGGCGAAAACTATCGGAAAAGGCATCGTTTCCCCTGATTTTCTCACCGCAGAGCCTCAAACAGGTCTCACTGTCCTCGCAGCAGGCGTGTTCGGTGCTATCGCTTGGACTTTTCTATGCACACGCTTCGGCATTCCAATCAGCGTTACGCACTCGCTTGTCGGCGGTCTGCTCGGTGCAGGCATATCCGCAGGCGGTCTCGCAGTCATCCGTTGGCATGTTCTCACAGACAAAGTTTTCTTGGCGATTTTTCTCGGTCCCGCTGTCGGATTCCTTGCAGGCTCGCTGCTCTTCGCTGCGGTGAGCTGGACGCTTTTCTTGTTTTTTAAGGGGACGCCATCCGTGAAGGCTGAAGAGTTCTTCAAGAAGGGTCAGATTTTCTCCGCATCATTCATGGCTTTCAGTCACGGGATGAACGACACGCAGAACGCAATGGGCGTCATCACGATGGCTTTGTTCATTTCTGGCTTCCTTCCTGCATTTGTCGTGCCTGCTTGGGTCAAACTCGCATGCGGTTTCTGCATGGGCATCGGCACATTACTCTTTGGATGGAGAGTCATGCACACACTCGGCTGGCGCCTCACGAAGCTTGAGCCGAAGCACGGATTCTCTGCGGAGACAGGTGCGGGAATCGCAGTCACAGCTGCATCTCTCGTGGGAATGCCAGTAAGCACAACACATGTCATAGGCTCTTCCGTGATTGGAGGCTCTTTCTTTCAGAGCATTGAGCGTGTTCGCTGGTCAGAAGTCGGGAAAATGGTCACCGCTTGGATTATTACAATACCGCTATCCGCAATCTTTGGCTTCATCGCCTTCCTTCTGCTGTCAAGCTTTTAAAGGCATGAGAGAAAATATGAAGAAGGCATGACGGGGTAGGTGATATGAATGAAGATTGTGCATATTTCCGACATACATGTGGCGGAGCCGCATTTTCTTCCCGATTTGATGGAGCGAGTGATAGAGCGAGTGGAGGAATTGCAACCTGAAATCGTTGTGCTGACGGGTGATTTGACGGAAAGTGGCTACTCTTTTGAATTTGAGCGAGCAAAGAAATATGTTGAGCGGTTGAAGTGCGAGAGGCTTGTTGTCGTTCCTGGGAATCACGATGCTCGCAATGTGGGATATCTGTGCTTTGAAGACTATTTCGGTGCGAGGTCTAAGGTTCTTCGGCATGAAGGCGTAACCGTCGTTGCAGTTGATTCGACGCAGCCTGACCTTGACGAGGGGCATGTCGGCAGGGAGAAATACGAGTGGATTCAGAAGAGCTTTGAGGAGGCGGGCGAAGACTTGAAGATTTTTGCGTTGCACCACCATTTGTTGCCCGTGCCTTACACGGGTCGTGAGCGAAATGTGCTGACGGATGCTGGCGATGTCCTCAAGCTTCTCTGCGACTGCGGCGTTCAAATCGCACTCTGCGGACACAAGCATGTCTCTTGGGTGTGGTCGCTCAACGAAATGGTCGTTCTTAATGCCGGAACTGCATGCACTAATC
>Ga0190316_1000181_pt1 | contig 17004 bp, 21 predicted proteins | sample 48701112_MG_FD_161663 | JGI IMG/M metagenome (GOLD analysis project Ga0190316, IMG submission 161663) | Hydrothermal vent sediment bacterial communities from Southern Trench, Guaymas Basin, Mexico - 4870-11-1-2_MG | ecosystem: Environmental > Aquatic > Marine > Hydrothermal vents > Sediment ... | reverse complement strand
TTTCGCTCGCTTTTTTGTACATTTCATTTAAAGTTGAAATATTTTCTTCTCTTATTTTTTCTAATTTATTCACAAGATCAAACAATTTGGCCATTCCCTTTAGATAAGTTTCAAGATTCTGAAGGGTATTAAGAGTTTCTCCGTATTTTCCAATCTTAACAAATAAAGGCGCGAAATCTCTGTTGGGTATTTCTTCAATTTTAGATTCAGTGGTAGGTCTTTCTTCCACTTCAATTTTTTTCTTTTGCAATCCGGGTGGTTCTTGCAATCCGGCAGGTTCTTCTTCGATTTTTTTCTTTTGCAATCCGGGTGGTTCTTGCAATCTAACTGGTCGTTCTTCTTCGATTTTTTTCTCTGTCTTCTCTTTATCTGCCGAGTCCAAAATATTCTCTTCTATATGTTTCTCTTTTTTTATCAATTCCAAGATGGCCTTTTCTATACTGTAATAGGAATATCCTTGTTCTCTTAAAATTGAATATATTTCATCGATAGTTTTTCCTTCTTGGTGCAATGATAGAACCTTGGTTAAAATCACCTCATTATTTTCATTTTCTTTTTCCATAATATCTTCTCTCTTATTCTTAATTTTATCAAAATCTTCTTTATTTTCGTCTTTCAGGCCGTAATTTTCTTCAAAAGGTGAAGTGTAATTGGACCCTAAATCCTTTATTGTTGGAAATCTTCTGCCGGTAGCCCCCTCCTTCAACTCAAGAACAAATTTGCTATCCTCCATAAATGTTCTTTTTATATTTAAGTAAATATCCGCGTAATTGAACATTTTTTTGAAAAATATTAGTTATGGCAAAATTTGAACTTCTTGGATTTCTACATGCCAGTGGTTCGATAAAATCAAAAAAGAAAGTGGAATTGCAGACAAAAAAACCGGAACTTGCTTCTCTTTTCTTTGAATTACTGAGTGAAATTGGAAAACCAGAAATAAAGAAAAATACAAAAATTATCGTCTCTCTGAAAGATAAAAAATTAAACGATTTTTTTGAAGATTTTGGAATAAGTCTGCCTTTGAACAAAAATAATCTTCCAATAAAAATTTTGGACAGCACCAAAAAAAGAATTTCTTTTTTAAGGGGATTTTTTGAGGGAAAAAGCTCGATCTCAGTCAAAAAGAAGATCATAAAAATTTCGGGGAAAAAAGAACAACTGGAACAAATAAAAAAACTTCTCGAATTGGAGGAGGTTGATGCGAGAATTTATAAAAATAAGAAATATTTTTCACTATATATTGAAGGGAAAATGAAGTGCTTTGTTTTTAGAAACAAAATTGGATTTTTAAGTAAAGAAAAAAATAAAAAATTGGAGAAAATTTTATCCGCTATTTAGATAATTAATTTCAAATTCTATTAATGAAAGTTGGAATATTGGGGGGAGGTTTAACGGGGTTAATCTTGGGCTATCTGTTAAAACAAAAAAATATTGATTTTGAGATTCTAGAAAAAAATGATGAATGCGGCGGATTGTGCAAAACAATACAAGACCGGGGTTTTACTTTTGATATTGGCGGAGGCCATATTATATTTTCCAGAGATGAAGAAATTCTGAATTTTATGTTAAATCTTTTGGGAAACAACAAAGTCAGGAACAGGAGAAACACAAAAATTTTATATAAAAATTATTTCGTTAAATATCCTTTTGAAAACGGATTAAGCGATCTTCCAATAGAAGAAAATTTTGAATGTTTGAATGAATTTATAAAAACTCTTAATAAAAAATTTGACAAACCAAAAAATTTTAAGGAATGGATTTATCAAACATTTGGAAAAGGTATTGCAGAAAAATATATGATTCCTTATAATGAGAAAATATGGAATTATAAAACGGAGGATATGGCAACATTCTGGATTGAAGGCAGAGTGCCGAAACCACCGCCAGAAGATATAATAAAATCTTCTCTTGGAATGAAAACAGAAGGTTATACTCATCAACTTTATTTTTATTATCCGAAATATGGAGGCATACAATCGCTAATAAAATCTATTGAAGAGAAAATAGACAACATAATAAAGAATTTTGAAATTAAATCCATCAAAAAAGAAAAAAACAAATGGATTGTTTCAAATAATAAAGAAGAAAAAGAATTTGACAAAATAATATCAACAATTCCGATCTTTGATTTGGTTAAAGCATTGAATGATGTATCAGAAAAGGTTGTTAATTCCGTTAAGGAATTGAAATACAATTCATTAATAAATGTGATGGTCGGATTGAATACAGATAAACTAAATAATTTTCATTGGCTCTATTTGCCAGATAAAAATATTCTAGCACACAGATTGATTTTTCCAAAAAATGATAGCCCATATATGGCTCCAGAAGGAAAATCTTCGCTGACGGCGGAAATAACCTATAATGAAGGTGATCTTATTTCAAAGATGAAGGATAAAGAGATAATAGAAAATATAATAGAAGATCTTGATAAGAAGAAATTAATCAATAAACAAGATGTGTGCTATAAAAAAATTGCCAGATTAAAATATGCTTATATTGTTTATGACTTGAATTATGAAAATAATATAAAAATAATTTATGATTTTTTTAAAGAAGTTGGAATTGGTTTGTGCGGGAGATTTTCTGAATTCAAATATTTAAATATGGATGCTTGCATAAAATCGGCAATAAATTATATTAAAAATAATTTTGGCAGAAATATTTATGATATCGGTAATAATACCAACTTATAATGAAGAAAAAAATATTGGAAGATGTCTGAAATCTCTTTTGAATCAGACACTGCCAAGAGATAAATATGAGATTATTGTGGTTGATGGAGGGAGTGAGGATAGAACTGTAAAAATTGCAAGAAAATATGCGGATAAAGTAATCCTGCAAAAAAGCGAATGTGTTGGAGGTGCAAGAAATGATGGAGTTAAATTGGCGAAATATAATATAATTGCGACGACGGATGCTGATTGTATTGCTCCAAGGGATTGGTTGGAGAAAATAAAAGAAAATTTTAAGGAAAAGGATATTATTTGTGTTTACGGAAAACAAGAGCCGCTTGAGAACACCTTTAAGAATCGCATTATGTTAAAATTAATGAGTTTGCTTAATTTAATAATTTCTCGTTTAAATATTTATCTAACTGTTGGAGCAAATATGGCTTTTAGAAAAAAACCTTTCTTGTCTGTGGGAGGATATAAAAGTTATAGTGCTGGAGATGATTTTGAATTACCTTTAAGGCTAAAGAAAAAAGGAAAAATTGTCTATGATTCAAAAATAAGAATACTTTTTTCTATGCGGAGATATGAAAAAGAGAATACTATAAAAGTCTTACTAAATTGGGGATTAAACTTTGTTAAAAGCAAATATAATTTAAATATTAGAGTAGAAAATTATAATAAAAAGTGTTATCAAACAATTGACAAAATTTAGAGTTAGTTCGGTAGACAATTTGTTTTAAACAAATAAATTAATGAAGAAGGTCTTGTTTACCTTTAGCTCTGGTGGAATAGGACATGCAACAAGGTCTCTTGCAATTGCGAATTATTTGAAAAATAAAGATACTGAAATCGTGTTTGGAGGTTTTGGTCCAGGATTGGAACTTATAAAACTAAATGGTTTTAAAGTATATGAACTTCCACAACCAAAATTCTTTCCACTTGAAAAAATTAAAATAAAAGATTTAATAAAACCCTATTTCCAACATAGAAAAGAATATTTAAAATTATTCAGAGAATTCCGTCCCGATGTACATGTGTGTGATATGGAATTAGTGAGTTTGATTATTGGCAAAATATATGCAAGATACAACTTTTTAATAACACACGAGTTCAAGCCTTTCAATTTTAAATTAGGGTTTAAGGGGTTTCTTAGAAAATGGATAATAAAGAATAAAGAAGTTTTTGCAGATATTACTTTCTATACTTGGATAGAAGATATACCTTTAAAGCAAAATAGAAGATTAGTTGGGCCTTTGGCCTATGAAGAACCAGCTAAAAAACTTAGCGGCAAAAACAAAATATTATATATACCAACAGGCACGAGTAAAAATGATGTTAACCTTTCGGAAATAAGCAAAAACATTGACGCTACTATTTACTCTAGAGGAGATAATGGAAAAAATATATGTAAACTAAAGAAGGTTCCAAACCTCTTTCCCTATATTAAAGGTGTGGATTTGGTTATCTGCTCTGGTTATTCTTCTATAATGGAATGTATAATTGCAAGAACACCTTGTATAGTTTTACCAAATACTGTTGAACAAATAGAAGTTGCTGAGAAGTGTAAATTAAAAGGTCTGTGTGAAATAGCATCAAAAGAAGATTTATTAGATAAAGTTAGTAAACTTCTTTTTGATTTTAGAGCAAGAAGAAATATGATAAGAAAACAAAAAAAACTAAAAAATGGAGCTAAAGAAATAGCAAATTTTATACTTTCTCTGGAGTAAATTATTCTTACTAAAATAGATAAATTTATGCATTTGTTACAACTAACACTCCGACAAGATTTAGTTTACACAATCAGCAGTCCTAAAGATAATTATTTCAAAACAGACTTATAAACTTTATTTAATTTCTCAATTTGATCCTTTAAATCATATTTTCTTTTTACAAGTTTTCTTGCATTAGATCCCATTTTCTTTAAATCCATATTTTTGATTTCTTTTATTGCTTTTGAAATTTCTTTAACTTTTGTTCCACATATAATACCGCAGTCCTCAAGAATTTTTTCTTCTCCTCCAAAGTTTGAAACTATCACAGGCTTCCCGCAACTCATCGCTTCCAGCACTGTATAAGGATGTCCTTCTAAGTGTGATGGAGAAGCAAAAACATCTATTGAGTTATAAAATTTTACTGAATCTCTAACAAATCCCAAAACTTTTAATTTCTCGTTTTCCATTTTTTTAATTTTCTCATATTGGGTTCCAGTACCTGCAATTACAAGATTTGCTCCTGCTTTTTTGCATGCCGTAATCAAGGAAGAAATATTTTTCTCTATATGCAATCTTCCAAGATAACCAACAGTAAAATCTTTAAAAAATCTTTTTGCTTTTTTCCTTTTAAATTTGTTTGTATCAACACCATTCGGAATAACTAAGAGTTTGTCACCAACAATATCCTCAATAACTTCTTTCTGTTTAGTTCCAACAACAATAAATTTTTTTGAAGTTTCTTTATAAAGTCTTGCTATCAATCTCATATAATTTTTTGAAAATACAGAAAGAACACTCTCTCCAATTGGTGTATGAAAAGTGTTTATTATTGCCGGCTTTTTATTCATTCTTTTTTCTAAAGAGGGAATTAACAATTCCAAAGAATGCGTTGCATGGTGAATATGAAAAATATCACAACTTTCCATCTCCTTCTGCAATAGTTTTATTCCTCTACTTATACCATAAGTTCCATCATAAAAATCAAATATTACTTCAGAAGTTACGAGTTTTGCTTTAAAATGATTTAAGAGATATTCTAAATGAGTTCTGATGCCTCCTCTCAATCTTGCATAATATTTTATTTCCATAATTTCTTTATGTGATTTAAAAGTTTTGTTCTTTTCCCAACCCAAGTTATTTTACCTTTCTTTATTGTTCTATAAATTTCTTCTTCTTTTTTATTGCAATTCAAAAAATTTCTTGCATTTTCCAACTCACTTGCAAAATGGGCATCTGAAGCAGCAATTCCTGGAATATTGTATTTAGCAGCAAATTCTTGTGCTTTCTTATTGCTTTTGTTTGAAAGACATCTGGAATTAAAAACTTCTATTGCATCAATTTTTTTTATAATTTCTTTCATTTTCTCCTCACCTAAATTATTTCCAATTGCATGCCTATATTTATCAAAAGGATGGGGCAAATAAATTTCCTTTCAAGTTCTCTTCATACCCAAAAATAACAATATCCCCATATTCTGTTTTTATCTCTTGCCCTACTAAAACTAAAATGTCTTTCGCCAATTTTTTTGTTTGTATTCCTCCTTCTGTTGTGTTGTGATCGCAAATTCCAAGAACATCAACCTTTAGTTTCTTTGAAATTTTTAGAATTTCAGATGGCTCTAAATTTGAGTCATTGGAATATTTTGTATGTATATGAAAATTTGCTGTTATCATCTTAATAACTTTAAAACCTCTTCACTATCAACCCTTTTTCCATACTTCTTCATTATTTCACTTATTGCTTTTTCTTTATATTTCCTTTTATATTCTTCAACAATTTTTATAAGTTCTTTTCCAGAAATTCGTTCAAAACCTCTTATACTTTTATTAACTAAAACATCTAAAATTGCTTTTTTTGTTATCTTCTTTTTTTCAAGCAATTCAAGGACAAATTCAAGGTCTTTTTTATTTATTTTTTTACCTTCTCTTTCCAAATATTTTTTTGTATTTAAAATTAGATTCGCAATTATCTTTGGCTCAACATTATATTTCAATAATTCTTCAAATAATTTTAAATCTTTGCTCATTACAATTTGCTCTGCAAGTTCTTTGTTTAGCCCAAGTTTCTGGAATTTTTGTGCTTTTTCTTCTAAGGTCTCTGGGATTTCTATATTTCTTAAATAATCTTCAATTTCTATCTTTGGCAAATCTGTTTCCGGATACATTCTTGCAGCTCCTGGGAGTTCTCTTCCATATCTTGTGTTTGCTCCTTCAGAAAATCTTGTCTCTTCTGGCACTCCCTTTTTTAAAAACAAAATTCTTTCCTTTATTAATTCTAAAGACTTATCGCAATTTTTTCCTCCAATTAGCAGAAACAAATCTTTATTTCCTATATTTAACTCTTTTTTTAAATTTTTAATTTCTTCTTGACTTAAACCATATTTTTTAAAATCTTCATCTGAATGAATAATTCCTCCAATTCCAAAAAATTTTGCATAATTTGAAATTTCTTTTCCCAGAGTTAGATTTCCGCATTTCTTTTTGAATAATCCAGAAAACTCTTTTATTTTTAAACAAATAATTTTTGTTTTTGACAACTCTTTTAATATTCTGCTATTTGATTTCTTAAACAAATCCGTTACTTCTCTCTGCTCAAAATTTATTTTTTTGTTCTTTAGAAGATTTTTTATTGAAATCAAATCTAACTGCCTTTTAACTTCATTTTCAACAAGTTTGTTAAGATTCCTTAAATCCTGAAAACCCTTTATTTCAATTCTTGCCCCTTCTTTTATTGAGATATTTACATCTTGCCTTATTGTTCCAATTCCTCTCTGAACTTTTAAACTTCTTAAAATTAATCCTATTTTTGAGGCATATTCTTTTGCCTGCTCTGGATGCCAAATTTCAGGCTCGCAGCTTAATTCAATTAGAGGTATTCCAAGTCTATCTAATCTATAATGTATCTTATTTCCTTCTTCTCTAATTTTTGTTGCACTTTCTTCCTCAAGTTCCAATTCTTTTATATGAACTTTTCCAAATTCTGTTTCAATATAAGAATTTTCATTTCCAATTGCAATTAAAACTGTTCTTTGATATCCGGCTGTATTGCTTCCATCAATAACAACTTTTCTCATTATTTGAAGTTCATCCGGAATTTGCATCTTTAACATTTTTGCCAACTGCAAACTAATTATCAGAGCTTCTTTATTTAACTCTCTTGGAAATTGAGAGTCTGTTTCAACTGAGCAGCAATTTTCATAGAAATGATAGACAAATTCTTTTCCTCTTAAAAATTCTTGCATTGCCGCCTTATCTACTTCTCCAATTTCACTTGTTGTAGGCCTTAGTTTTCTTTTAAATTCAAAAACAGATTTTTCATTTTCTTTAATTTCTGCTTGGCAATTACAGAACAATTTTGTTTTTGTTGCCAATCTTTGGTGGATTTCAATACCGACTTTTAAACCTAATTTTTTGTAATCAATCATAAAAATAAAAAAGAAAATTATTCTAATTTGGGATGAACAGTCAATATCAAATCCTTGCCAACAACAAAAGTGTAATTTGCTATCGCCTTTAATGGAACTTTTACAATATCTGAAGGCAACTTGCTTCCATCTATATTTACTTTAAAATTACATTCTCCTTCTCTATCCCCTCTCATATTTACACTACCAGAACAAGTATCAGAATCTATTGTAATTCCACTTATTGATGGGTCTTCTATTTTTATGCTATCTATCTTATATCTTCTCGCTGTTTTATCATACTCTAAATTTCCTGTGCCAACTTTTCTTATAATCAATGTTCCTGCAACTGTTCTAGTTCCATCTTCTTTTGCTATCATAGGGTCTTCTGAAAATCTAAATTCTAACTGAACAGGGGCATCTGAATTTACTGTTGGTTCTGTTTTGGGAATTGTCTCTCCTGCCTCTTTCATTGCTTGCAATTTCCAATTTTTTATAACATAAGCGTTAGAAGTTGCTGTAGTTTTATATTTATAACTTAATATTGCTGTTGCTGTATAATCTTGAACTTTCTTCACTTCTGGTACAGTAAGATCTTCCCAAGTTACTACACATATTTGACCTTCCTTATTTATCTCTGGATTTGGTGGTTCTAGTTCTGGAGCACAATCCTCTTCTGTTAAAAATCCACTCCAACTTAATCTCTGTCCTCTAACCTTAATATCTTTGGCAATCTCTGATCCAATATTTCTTGCTGTTAATTTCAAATCTATTTTTTGAGTTCCATCACCAACAATATAGTCAATATCAGAAGTAAAACTTTCAATTACTACTCCTTTCGTACCAGGTCCCGGTGTTGCTTGTTTTTCTCCGCCTCCACCAAAAGGCATTGTACAACCACTAACTAAAACCACCAAACTAACTAGCAAAAGTGCTAAAATCTCTTTATTCATATATTTATTAATAATTTTTAATAATTAATATAAACTCATAGTCACTTCTTAACCACTAAAACACTCTGCAAAACCAAGAATAAAAAATCTTAATTACTAATAGTATCTCCGAATGTAACCTAAGAAACCACTTAACAGAGATATTATTTATTCAAATACCGAGGGGCTCTGCCTCGGTTGGGAGGTTTATTTATGGAATTTGACTATAACTAAACTAATTAGAAATATGCTAACTATTGCTCCAATAATTATCCAATCTTTAAAAGAACGTGTAGATTTAGTTTCTAATCCAGAAGATATGTTATATCTAACTTCTCTACATGTTACTTCATTTGTTTCTAAATTTATATTCATGTATTTGCCATTTCCTTCTCCAGAAGCCGTTAAAACAAAATTAGGTTTGATGCTATATCTTACTTTGGTTTTTCCTATACAGTAATCTGCTTCATTTTCAACAAAATTTTTATCAACAACGTTCTTTATTTCTCTTGGAGCATTGTAATTTTCAAATATTAATTTACCGGTATCATTAGTAAGATATATATTATATTCAAATTCATAATCAGCGATTCTATAGTTAAATTTTGCTATAAGACTTAACATCATCCAAGAACTTGAATCATTATATTTAAGATTAACTCCTTTTACATCGACCCTCACTAAATCAAAATGTTCATTAAAATATTCTTCAGAAATCGTTTTCAATATTTTTGATTTTATTTGGTTTAAAATATCTGTCGGTGGCTGGATTTCAGCACCACCGGCCCATAAACAATAATTATCCCCATTCCAACTGGCATTTATGCAAGGTGAAGAAGTATGTGAATAATTGGCAGATTGCGCTTTTTTTGTTTGTTCAATATTATATTTGTTAATGGACTCTATTTCTAACTCATTTAAAGTTTGAGCAAAACCCAAATTTGAAATTAGAATAATCTCAATAATCAATAAACTGATTAATACTTTAGTTTTCATAATTATTAATAGTTCTTTAATATATTTTAATCTTAACTCCGCCGATTTTTTAGTGATTATATAGATAATCCTTCTAAACCTTGTAAACTTTTTGTTTTTATAATATTTAAATACCAAATTCTTAATTTATGCTGGGGTGGCCGAGTGGTTAAAGTCTTTTTCCTTTAAAAAAGGTTTAAGCAAAGAAAACTTCCACAATAAGGCGCATGCCTGCTAAGCATGTTCCCATCTGGGAACCTGGGTTCGAATCCCAGCCCCAGCGTACTCCATTTATATCTTTATTTCACTGTTAGTTTATTTTTATTTTTAAAATTATGAGAATTGCATCACCTGAACTTATTAGAGATTTAATCTCAAAGGGAGAAAGGATAAGTTCTAGAAAGCTGCTAGAATATAGAAAAATAACCTCTGATGTTAATAAAATAAAAAAAGCAAATGGAAGTTGTTATTTATCCATAGGAGAGACAAAAGTTATTGTCGGTGTAAAGTTCGGTTTAATGGAACCATATTCGGATACACCAGATGAAGGGGGTTTAGTTGTCTCTGTAAATTACACACCAATTGTTTGGAAAGACATGCCATCAAACGCAGATATAGAAATAAGCAGAGTTTTGGATAGAAGTATTAGAGAGAGCAAGATGCTTGACTTAAAGGAGTTCTGCATCTCTCCAGGAAATCAATCTTTTCAAATATTCATAGATTGCTATGTTCTGAGCTATGATGGAAACTTGCTTGATGCTCTAAATTTAGCAGCAGTGAAAGCATTAATGAACACAAACATGCCAATACTGAAGGAAGGTAAAATAACAAACTCGGATAAAAAAATTAATATTAAAACTGTTCCTGTTATTGTAACAATCTCAAAAATAAATGATAAATATCTTGTTGATTTAGACAGATTGGAAGAAGAGAGTGCTGATTTTTCTGTTTCTATTTCATATTTGAATGAAAATACAATTTGTGCAATGCAAAAAACAGGAATTGAAGGAATAGGAATGAAAGAGATTTCAAAAATTTTTGAAATTGGTGCCGAGAAACAGAAAGAATTGAGAATGATTTTAGAAGTAAAAAATTAGAATCAATAAAGAAGAGTTTGAGGCATAACTGAAGTTTCTTGATTTGTTTCTGAAACCAAATCCTTGTTTACATAAATTTTTGCATTTGTTCTTATTGCAATTGCAACACCATCACTTGGTCTAATATCTATTTTCTTTGAAAATAGGAATTGTTTTAAAGTTAGTTCAGCATAATAAGTTCCTTCAATTAATTTTGTTATCTTTAAATTACTCACGCTTATTCCAAATTTTCTTAATGATGATACAAATATGTCATGGGTTAGAGGTCTTTTAGTTGATTTATTATATAAACCGAATTCTATTGATTCTCCCTGTTCTTTTGTTGTATAAAAAGAGAACTCATGATAATTATTTGAAAGAATAACTAAAGCTCCTCCCTCTGTATATTTTACTTCTTTAACATGCATTTCTTCATAGTTTTCAAAACTTGTCTGCTCTGGAATTAAAAGGAAAATAATCAACAGCAGAACAAAAATTATAATAATTTTATTGAGTTTAATCTCTTTTCTCCTTTTCATCTTAAACACCTTAAGGAGACTCCATCATAGAGGGTGAGGGGAATTGAGGGAAACATATAAATATGTTCTTTCTAAAAAATATAATTATGCAGGTTGCTAAAAGCATTATGGTGAAAGTTTCTAAGAAGGTCAACAGAGATAAATTCCTTTCTTTGAGGAATTTTTTTAACACCTATCAAACCATAGCAAGACTTTACTATTCTTACATTCTTGAGAATTCTCTGGAGGAAAAACTTTGCTCTGGGGAAATAACCTCTAAAGATTTGAAAAATCTTCTCCATCAAAAACTTTACAGGCAAATCAAAGAAAGTTTTGATATTGGAAGTCAAACTGTTCAAGAAATCAGAGATGTAGTTGTAGAAGCTATTAACTCTTATGCTCAATTGATTAGAAAAGGTAAAAAAGCATCTTTGCCAAAAGTTGAGGAATTTACTGTAAGAGTTAATTATCCTCGGGTTGTCAGCGTGTTTGAGCAAGGTAAAAAGTTTGATTTTTTCTTTAAAGTAAAAGTTAATGGAGATAAAAGGATTACTATCCCTATTGAGTGCGGAAAAATGCAAAAACAATTGCTTAAAGATGCTTTGAATGGAGAATATAAAATTGGAGCATTTCAATTGATTAGAAGGGATGATTGGTTTTACTTTTCCATTCCTATAAAGAAAGAAGTTGAAATTAAGCAGACTTATGATGGTATTATTGGAGTGGATTTGGGTTTGAGGTATAATGCTATTATAACTTTGCTCTACAAGAACGGAAAAATTACTAAGGTTGAATTTTTGAAATACAGAAAGCTTATGCACAAAATAAGAATGCTCTGGCATCGTATTGATGAGCTTAAATCTATGTTGCCAGAGGGACAGAGAACAAGCAAGAGAATTCAAAAGTTGTGGAAAAGAATAAGAAGAATGAACGATTGGATTGCTCATAATGTTAGTAAGAGAATTGTTGAAATTGCTAAGGAAAATAATTCTATTATAGCAATGGAGAATCTTAAAAGATTGTATCCTGTTAAGGGTAAAAATTTGAGGAAGAATAATAGAAGAATTAGCAATTGGATAAGAGGTAAAGTTGTTAAATACACTATCTATAAAGCAAAATGGGAAGGGATAAGAGTTAAACTTGTTTCTCCTAAAAATACCTCTAAGACATGCCATCTTTGTGGTTCTCAAGGTTTGAGAACCAATGCAACTTTCTTTTGCGAACATTGCAAACACACATACAATGCGGATTTCAACGCATCTGCAAACATTGGCATTAGGGCAACGCTCCCTAATGTTAAAGGGTGCGTAAACCACCCTTTAGGTCTTATGGCCTATAAAGCTCCATGCAATAGCTGGGAGTAGTTTACTATAATCTTCTTCCTCTTCTTCCTCCTTTTCTCCTCATATAACCATGAATTATTGGGGTTACATCCTCAATAATATTTACTTTTAATCCGCTTTTAGATATTGCTTTGATTGCAGGTTGGACACCCTTTCCAACAGATAATTGTCTATGTCCTCCAGGAGCCCTTATTCTTATACTAACTTCAGTTATTCCTTTTTCTTTTGCTTCAGATACTGCTTTTTGAGCCACAAGCATTCCTTGAAATGCTGCACCTTTTAATCGATCTGCTTTAGTAACCATACCACCGGAAACTCTTGATATTGTCTCTGCTCCAGTAATATCTGTGATATGAACAATTGTATTATTATCACTTGAGTAAATATGAACTATCCCTTTTGTTCTTTCTGCCATAAAATTAATTTAAAAATATTTATTATATGAATGCTAAGGAAATTGTTGCTAAAAACAGAGGTTTGGAATCTGGTCATAGAGGATGTGCTGGATGCGGAATTCCAATTTTAATTAAACAAGTTTTGTCTGCTGTAGATAATGTTGTTGTAGCAACTGGAACTGGTTGCTTAGAAATTATAACAACCCCATTTCCTTTTACGAGTTGGCCGGTCCCCTGGATTCATAATGCTTTTGAAAATACTGCTGCAACAATTTCTGGGGTTGAAACAGCTTATAAAGTTTTGAAAAAGAAGGGAAAAATAAGCAAAGAAATAAAATTTTTGGGAATTGCTGGAGATGGTGGCTCATATGATATTGGATTGCAATCCCTGTCAGGAATGCTTGAGAGAGGGCATAATTGTGTTTTTTTGTGTTATGATAATGAAGCCTATCAAAATACAGGAAATCAGAGAAGTTCTGCAACACCTTTAGGAGCAGGAACAACAACAACTCCGGTAGGAAAAATAAAAAAGGGGAAAGAAGAATATAGAAAAGATTTAGCAAAGATTGCAATAGCCCACAATATTCCTTATGTTGCACAAACTTCTATACATGATTATTCTGATTTAACTGAAAAAGTAAAGAAGGCTTTTAAAAACACACCTGCAGTTATTGTTGCTTTAGAACCATGCCCAACAAACTGGAAATTTGATTCAAGTTTAACAATAGAAGTTGCAAAAAAAGCAACAGAAACCTGTTTCTGGCCTCTTTATGAATATGAAAATGGAAAATATAAAATTAATTACAAACCAGCAAAAAAATTGCCTGTAGAAGAATTTTTAAAATTGCAAGGGAGATTTAAACATTTGTTCAAACCAGAAAATAGAAAGATAATTGAAAAAATACAGGAAAATGTTGATAAAAATTGGGAAGAATTGCTTAAACTTGAAAAACTCTAAATTAAATTTTTAAATATTTATATGGAGAAAAAGAGTAATAAATTAGCAAAATGCAGGAGGTGCGGAACAACAACTGGAGTGATAACTAAATACAACTTATATTATTGCAGGCATTGTTTCAGAGAAGTCGCAAGAAGAATAGGGTTTAAGAAATATAATTAATAGAGAATATTTACTTTTATATATAATTATGCCTGAGGTGAAGCAAGATACTTTAATTCTGCAAGAATTAGTTAGAAGAGCAAATTTGCACACCCAAAGGTTAAGGAATATAGATGAGCAGATAAGGAGCATTAACTCAAAAATTGAGAATATAGAACAACAGAAAATAAAAGAGAATAAAGTAATTAATGAAAAATTTAGCAAAGTTATGGAGGAGATAGAAGGGATGAATAAAAGCATAAGTGATTTGAAAAATGAAATCTTAAAAATACAGGAAAAAAATAAAAGTTTTGCAAAAAGAAGCGAAGTTGAGGAATTGTCAAAGTTTGTTGACTTGCTATCACCAATGAAACATGAGTTTGTTACTTGGAAAGAGTTTAATAGAGAAATAAAAAAATTAAAAAATGAAATTTCCATTCAGTCATAGGGAGGAGGAGATTAGTTCTATTCCAACAGAAGAAGTAAAAAAATTAAGGGAGAGTGGAAAATCTGATAGAGAAATAATCAATGAACTAAAAAATAAGGGTTATTCTTTTCAAGCAATTGAAAGAGCAATGTTGCAAGCATTGAAGTACGGAGTTAGTTCAAAAAGAGAAACTCCAACACAAAGTAAAGAAAGAGATTATAATCAAAGGAAGTTTGAGTTTGAACCCTCTGAACAAAAATATGAACTTCCAACAAGAGAAGAATTGACTCCAAAGCCAATTCTTACATTACCTCCAAGGCAGGAAGGTCTTGAGATGGGATCTGGTCCTGTTGATTTAATTGAGGAAGTTGTTGAAGGAGTTGTAGAGGAAAAGTTTGAAAAATTAGACACAAAATTTGAGTTCATTAACAAAGAGCATAAAAAACTGAAAGAAGATATAGAAGGATTAAAAGCTCTATTCGTTTCTTCAATCCAGAAGAGAGATAAAGAAATTGAAGAAATTAGGAATGGAATTGAAAAACTAAAGGAAAATATTGAAGATGTTGTTATAAAATATAATGCGCTTGAGAGAGCATTCAAACAATTTCTGCCAGATTTGATAGAAAAAAATAGGGAGAAAAAAATTGTTGATCTGGAAAAATAGTTATTTAAGTAAATTAGATAATGAAATTAGAGCAAATTTATCCTGAATTGGAAGAAATAAAGAATGAAATTCGGAGTTTGAAGATTTTGATAATTCAAAGCAGACAAACACCAAAACAAATTGTTTCTTTGAGAGGAGCATTAAAGGGAATTAAAGTGAGTGAAGAAGACATAGAAGAAGCGAAGAAATCTGTGTTTAAGTTAGCATTTACCTCTGATTTTAAGAGAAGTTAGTCTATGTAGCAGATACCACTTGTTTTAGTTTGGTATATTCTCGGAAAATTACCAGAAAACAAGGCTAGAATAATAATGTCACTAAAGTGACACTTTTTTCAATTTTTATGGTTTTTTGTCCCTTAATAGACATTTAAAAATTTGGCAGAGTGGAAAAGGTAATGGAACAGTTGTTAGAAAATGTTTGGAAATTTTAGAAGAAATAGAAAAATGGCGGAAAGAATAAATATAGAGAAGGCAGTAATAGAATTTTGCAAGAAGAGCAAAAAGATTCCTAATTTGGTTGGGAGTGTTTTCTTTGGTTCAGCATTAGAAGGCAAATTAACAGCGATATAGATTTAGTTTTGGTATTTGATTGTAAACATAATCCGGAAGTTGGAAGAGAGATGAGGATAACCCAGAAACTTGCTAGTGAAATCGAAAAAATATATAAAATTAGAGAATCCATTTTCTTTTGTTTTTTTTAATTTGCGAGAAAAAAAGATGTTGAGTCCTCTTTTCTTTTTGAAATTTGTAATAAAGGTTTATTTCTCTCGCCTTGCCCTGAAAAAATTTTTAGTGAGTATTTAAAAAAATCTTTATCTCCTTATCTATTAATAAAATATAGCACAAAAAATTTGCATGAAAAAGATAAGAAAAAATTGCTGAGAAATGTTAAAAAAATTGCTGATAAAAATTCAAAGATTGGCAAGGGAGTACTTCTTATAAAAAAAGAAAAATTTAAGAAATTAAAAGAATTGATGGACAGTATAAAAGCGGATTATAGAGTAAAAGAAGTGTGGGTTTAACAACTGCTTTTTTATAATTGTAATTTATGGGACTCAATTATAGATTAGAATGTGAAAATTGCGGGAAACATTCTGAGTGGGTTGAGTTTTTCAGTTGATGGTGATTACAATTTAAAAACAGTTCCTATGACATATGATTCTGATATGAAAGGGACTGATCTTCACATACTCATTAACAATTGGATACCTTTTTTAGTCAAACATAGCGGACACAGAATTAAACTAGTAGACAGTAAAGGTAATCAAACAGACCCTGCTAAAATAGATGGTGAATATATTTTAGGACTTAAAAAATTAAAGGGTTGTTCAAATTAATTTAGGATTCTTATTTGTATTCTCTTTTTAACTTTTTTATTTATGGAGCAAAATTTGTTAAAGCGTCTGGATAGTCTTACCGAAGAAGTAGAAAAGATGAGAAAAGTCATAATTATAAATTATTATTCTTTATCTGTTAAAAGGTCCAAACTTTTGTGGAAGGATTACTTAAAATTGGGTGAGGAAGTTTCTAAAAACTGGAGAGGTTTGAGTGCTGTAGAAGAAATAAGAAAACAAAGAGAAAAATTATGGTAAAATTTATCACATTAGATAGTTCAGTAATAGTTTGTTCACTTAGAAAAGAGGAAGAAAAATACGAGGATTGTCTTAAATTGATGAAAGCAGTAAGTGATGGATAGCGATAGAACCTTATTTAGTTTTAGTTGAAGTGGTGGCAGCGATAAGAAGAAGAACGGATTCTGAGGAATTAGCAGAAAAAGTAAAAAATG
>Ga0190316_1000177_pt1 | contig 17305 bp, 15 predicted proteins | sample 48701112_MG_FD_161663 | JGI IMG/M metagenome (GOLD analysis project Ga0190316, IMG submission 161663) | Hydrothermal vent sediment bacterial communities from Southern Trench, Guaymas Basin, Mexico - 4870-11-1-2_MG | ecosystem: Environmental > Aquatic > Marine > Hydrothermal vents > Sediment ... | reverse complement strand
TCTGTCATTTAGTTTGTTGATCATTCTCTTGATTTCTATTAGACCGCACCACAATTGCGCAATCTGGACATTCTCTGCATCTTTATAGGCACACCTGTGTTTTTTAACTGCTTCAAGAATCTGATTTAGTTCCTGCTCTGCTTCTATACTTAGATTTTCTCTCCAGTCTGCTTTTTTACCAATCCTGTCCAATTCTATCATCTTATTCACCTAATAATAATTACATAGAAAACTTTAAATACTCAATTTATCATTTAAAAGTAGAGTATTCTCAATAATTTAAAGATATTCAACTAAATTATAGATATTTGTATATATTATGGAAAAACCAATTCTAATTCTCTGCGTTGATAGAGATAATGATATTGGAGAAAAATTAGGCATAAAGGGGCCTATATTTGGAAGAAAAAACAATCTAGAAGTTGCAAAAAATCTTGCTTTAAAAGACCCTGAAGAAAGTGATGCAAACTCTCTATTTGGAGCAATAAAAGAGTTTGATGATTTAAAAAAACAAAACCAGAAAGTTTGTATTGCCACCCTTCTTGGAGATAAAAAATTAGGAATTGTTTCAGATTCGCAAATTTCAGAGCAATTAGAAGAAGTAATAAAAAAATATAATCCAAAAAAGGCTATTTTTGTCTCTGACGGAGCAGAAGATGAATATGTACTGCCGCTAATTCAGTCTAAAATAGAATTATTATCTATCAAAAAAATTGTTGTAAAACAAAGTTCGCAACTTGAAAGCGGCTATTATGTTGCTCTAAAGTTTTTTAAAGAACTTGTTCACGATCCTCAAACAAGCAAGTTAGTTTTAGGAATACCTGCAATAATTTTCGTGTTATATGCTATTTTTGGAAGTTTGGCTTGGAGAATTGTATTTGGTATTGTTGGTATTTATCTAATTATAAAAGGATTTCATCTTGAAAAGTTTGTTGATGCCTTTATTGGAGAATTAAATGCAACTTTTTCAAGAGGTAAACTTTCTTTTTTTTGTTATATTTTGGGAGCGGCATTTATTATTATTGGATCTGTTCAAGGATACAATAATTATAATCTTTATCTAAACTCTAATTTTTTAATTTCTGCTTTAAGTTTTCTATATGGGTCGATGATATATTATCTAGTTGCAGGATTATCTGTTTTGACCGGAAGATTGTTATTTGTATATGATAGAAAACATAAAGAGATAAAATATCTCACATATTATGCATTACTTTTCTCTGTATATATTGTTCTTGAAAATAGTATAGAATATATTATTTTACCAGAGCATAATGTTATTTATCTTTTTGGTTCCATTCTTTTAGGATTTATGATTCTTTTAGTTGCATTAATAACAGAAAAAATTATTTATTCAAGTTAATCACAAAAAATTCTCCTAAAAGACTCTGCCATTTATTTATTTAAATTAATATATATTTTGCAGTATATATATCACAAGATAATTTGTTATTATAGTTTAAATATTATATTTTGTATTATATATTATCTTATAGTCTCAAAATAATATATAGTTTATATTATATTTATTTTATTACAACTTACAGAAAATATATATAAACTATACACAATAAAAATTAAAAATTAACCCCTCTTTTTTAGCCCAAAATGATGCCTGTACCATAGGGATAAACGCTCCAATGAAAGGGGAAATTTTGATGATATTCTAACAGGAGCGTATTTTCCTTCTTTATTTATTATTCCTAGCCTTTGCATTTTATTTGCAGCATCATAACTCGTTCCTCTTGGCAATTTATGCTTATCTACAATCTCGCTGATTGTTTTTGGACCATTCTCCAACTCTTTTAAAATTATAAGAGAAACTTCCCTCATCTTTTTTTGAGTTCCTGGAAAAATTACAAAAACAAAATCTTCTAAAGTAAATTCTCCCAGATTTATTTTCTCGCTTTGATAAGTTGTTATTTCCATAATCTATTATATACCGACAAAATATATAAAAGGGTGTTTTCTGGCACTTAATTCTGTCGGTTTTTCCCGTATGTTTATATATTGGTAGCAGATGGTATTTATAATTCAATAAAAAACCACAGAAAAAAGAAAAATAGGGTTTTTGTCGGTATTTACTGAATTACTCTTTTTTCTTCTTATCTGCCTTTTCTGGTGTTTGAAGTTTTGTTAATTTTCTAACAACCCCCTCTAATTGCAATGCTAAATCTTTTCCCTCTTCTGTCAATTCTATATATTTAACCCTTCTAACTTTCATGAATTTGACCAGTCCGATTTTTCTAAAGTCTTCTAACAATCTAACTGTGTGCGAGTATGTGCAGTTTATCTCTTTTGACAGGGTGCTCACATATTTTGGTTTTTTTCCAGTTATTCTCAGTGCTAATAATAATCTGGTAGGCTTCTCTCTCATGAATAGAGTCACTGACCCAAGCTCTTTATTTTCTTCTTCCATAATTATAATATTTATATATTAAATAATTTATATACCTAATTGAATAGTTTATAGTGATTTTACAACAATTGCACTACTAAATATATTTTGTATAATATATTAATTATAGTAATTATTTAATTAACTATAATAAGTAGTATATACTAAATAATATATATTTTGATGTTATCTCACATTTTTAATTGTGAGAGTTTGTTTGGATATATAAATTTTTAACTCCTCTTAAAATACATATTATGTTAGGATCCATCTAAAGCACAAAAAATAGAAGGATTTCGTTAAATTAAATCCTCAAAATATTGTGGAACATGCCATTTAGTCTTTAATTTTATATGCATTAATTCGTGTTTTAAAACCTTTATTATAAACTTTTCATAATTCTTTTCACCCAACTTTTTTTCCACGAATTTTTTATCTAATATTTTTCTGTTTATTCTTATTATCTTTTTTTCAATAGAAGCAGAGGCAATCAGTCTTTTATAATCTCTAACCCTGATTTTTATATTTTCTTCAATTTCAAGTTCCTTCTTGGCTTTTTCCAATAATTCTTTTAACAATTTCATAGCTCTCTCCTAATTTCATTTATTATCATATCAATAATTTCATTCTCTATATTCTGTCGTTTTTTACGATCTATTTTGAATTTTAACAAACTTTTTGCAACAGTCAATTTAATCTCTTTCTCATCAACATCCAAAAATCTTTTTCTTTTAAAAATATCTTTTAATTTTCTTTCCAGCTTAGGCATCTCAATAGAACTTAAATTTTTTTGCAAATATTCTGAAACCATATTGTAAATTTTTTCCCACCCTGGTTTTTTCTCTATTATCTCAAGTTTATTAACCTCTTTCTTTTCTTTTTCGAGTCCTTTTAAAAATTTTTCAACACCTATATTTCTGTCAATCCATCTTTTCCTCAAATTTTCTATTCTATTGTAAATTTCCTTATAGAGAGGATTATTTAATCTATCTACAACAGCATTTTTTACTTCATAGAAGGTTACAGACGCCTTTCTAATTTTCGGTTCTACATAATCCATTGCCTTTACTTCTTTTTCAATTTTTCTCTCTATATCTTCAACTATTGTTGATTTGTGTATCCAGTTAACTAAATTATCCCACAATTCTCTTGAGATTTTCTTTTTACCCTTATTTAGTATCTTTAAAATCTCTTTATAAATAAAGGAAAGTGCATTTATCTCAAATATATAATCCAATTTTTCTGGTTTAGCACCGAGTGATTTATATATATCCAAACACTCTTTTATAAATCTTATTGTTTTTCTTATTTCTTCCCTTTTATCAAGAGAAAGAACGATTTCAGATATTTTTTCTTCAAAATCTTTGTAAAAGCTAATATCATTATTTTTTAAGCAATTAGCTATTTTTTTCAAATCTATCCCATAAACTTTTAGCTTACTTTTTAGAGATTTTATACTATCTTTCAAAATTTCTAGCTCTTCATCTCGGTTTTTAAATGCATTCTTTAAATCTTTCTTTATTTTCTCTGGATTCTCCTTTGAAAGATAATTATAGATGTCCAGCGTTTTTTGGATATGGTTTAACAAACCTACACTATCAACTATTAATCCGCATTTTTTATTTGGCTTTGGTCTGTTTACTCTCGCAGTTGCCTGAAGCAATCTGTGATAAAACATTGGTTTATCGAGATACATCACTTTTAAAATCGGAGCATCAAAACCTGTTAGCAACATATCGGTAACAATTAAAACTTTTGGATTCTCTTTTTTGAGAAAATTTTCTCTTATCTTTTCATTTGCATCGCTCCAACTTTTTGTTTTGTATCTCTTTAAAAATTTCTCTTTAAATGAATGGATCTCCTCGGATTCATTTTGTTGATAGGACATCACCACCTCACTAAATTCTTCTGGAAAAAATTTGTCCATTATTTTTTTATATCTAACGCAAGATTTTCTATTGGCTGCTACAATCATAGCTTTAAAATTGTAATTCTCAGTGTCTTCCTCTAAATTTTTTCTTATATATTCGACAACTTTTTCTATTCTTTTCGGATTTTCTAAAATTATTCCAGCTTTCCTTATTTTGTTCCTTAAATGTTTCTTTACTTTTCTCGCTATTTCTCCCTCTAATATCTTATCAACCTCTATCTCCCCACTTTCCTTATAACTCTCCAATATGGTTTTTATTTCATCCTCCTTAAGTAAAATCTGAATTCCTCCAATTTTCTTTTTTTCTTCTTCAATAATTCTAAAAATTATCGGCAAAGTGAAACCATCTTTCTGGGACTGCTCAATAAAATACACATCTAAATATAGTTCTCCTGGAGGATAAGCGAAATGCTCAAATGTGTTTCTCTCGTTTACAAATATAGGAGTTCCTGTGAATCCAATAAAAATACTTTTATTAAATATTCTCCTCATTGTTGCTGCCAAATTCCCGTATTGACTTCTGTGCGATTCGTCTATTAAAAAAAGAACTTCTCTCTTATTAATTTTTTTCTTTATATCCAATTTTTTAGGCTGAAATTTTTGAATTGTTGTTATTTTAAGTCCCCATTCTTTTTCTGAATTTTTTATAATTTTGTTTAATTCTTCAATTTCCTCTATTTTTTTCACATCACCTAATCGCCTGTGTTCAATTACTTTTAAAACATTGTCCAATTGCCTTTCTAACTCGAGTCTATCAATAACGAAAAACACCAAAGGGCTTTTTTGATTGTATTTTAAAAGAAATTGATAAGCAATAAAAAACATGGTGTAAGTTTTGCCGCTTCCCTGCCAGTGCCATATCAAACCCTGGTTTTTATTTTCTTTTCCTTCCAGATATTTTTCTATTCTCTTAATGGCCCTTTTTGTAGCGAAATACTGCATATATCTCGCGATAATCTTAATTCTTTCTCCTTTCTTATTCTTTGAAAAAAATATAAAACCATTAATAATATCCAACAATCTCCCCGGCTTTAATAAATCAAATATGTTTTCTTTTTTATTTACTTTCCATGTTCCGTAATTAGAGAGAGATTTTATTTCATTTCTCGGAAAAGTTGACAGGTAGAGATTTCTATCTGCCACAACAACACCAAACTGAATAAATTTAAATATAGCTCTTACTTCTTTCTGATACTTCATTATCTGCTTTAACCCTTCGTAGTAAGTTTCTTCAAATCCAGTTGTAATCGGACTCTTGCCTTCTATCACAACAAGTGGAATTCCGTTAACAAAAAGAAGAATATCAAATCTATCCACTTTATTTCCGTATTTTACTTCCTGCTCTCTTATATAATTAAACTCGTTTCCCTCTATATTTTCATAATCAATCAACTTTATATTTATTGGTATAGAAGAATTCCATTTTTTAATCACAATACTTACCCCAAATCGCAAAATATCCAGCATTTTCACCTCATCAGCGTTCTGAATAGTTAAATAAAGCTGATTCATAATTTTTTCTCTTTCTTCTCCGTAAGTTTTAAAAATTTCTCTGTTCAATTCCTCTACTTTCTTCTCAAAAATTTCTTTGATTAAGTTGTTATCTAAAACCTGCGGAGTTAACTCTCTCCATCTTAATTTTTCTAATTCCTTACAGAACCCGTCTAGGTAGGATTTTTCAAGGGACATAATTAAGAATTTTTTCTTTTTTTCTGACCTTTATTTTTTAACTTTTTAATCTGTTTGAATATTAAATTCAACTTGAAGACTTTAAATATAACCATCAACAGCGAAATTGAAAGTAAGGCTATTGAAACATTAATTGCTAAAAATGTATTCTTTATATAATTTGTTGTATTTGAAATATTGTAAAAATAATTATGAATTTCACTTATATATTTTTTCTCTTTATAGTAACTAAGATTTTCCTGTAACTGATTTACTAATTTTTTATATTCCTCAACCTGAATTGTTAAATTAATTATTTGTTTGTCTTTATTAGTTAAAGATTTATTAAGTGTTTGTAAAGTTGAATTTAATTTAGTAATCACTAATCTGCATTCTTGAAGTTGATACATAAGCTCATCTTTTTCAGATTTTAAATTATTTATTTCATCAATATATTTACCACAACTAGCTAATTCTAAACTATTCATTACAGCAGAAACCAACAGTATTGATATAGGTACTAATAATATGACTCCAATTAGTTCTTCAACATTAAAATCTCCTTTCATATTTTTATACTCTCACTTTTCTTTTTCATTTCAAATATTTTCTTTTTAATTCTTTCTGGAAGTTTTTTATCGAATGTTATAGAATATAAATGAATAGTATATTCTTTATAAAGAGAAGTTATATCAGAATATTTTTTCTTTAACTTTGGAATCTTTAAACTTTCTTCAAAAATAAAATCAAATAGATCAAGAGCATCATATATATGTCTTTCTTTCGCTTCCAACTCCGAATTTAAATCTTTAATAGCCTCTTCTATATATAGATAGATAAAATTATAGATCCAACGAATATCTATAGAATCTATCTCATTTAGATTTCTACTGAGAACTATTTCTTTAAAAATTTCTCTAGACCATATTATAGGATCTGAAATTAGATATAACACCCCTGATATTTCTTTAATTATTTGTAGATTCTCTTTTGCCAACTCTAATAAAGAAATAATAGCCTCCACAGCTAATTTTTGTTTAGTTTGAGTTCTTGCGCATTTTTTACCTATTTCTTTTAACTCTGCCATTACAAAATGTTTATCCCATTCCAAATTAACATTCTTCGCTATGTGTTTAAGTTTTTTAATACAAATATCACCTATATTTTCATCTGATTTTAAACAAATAGAACTTATATCGGAGATGGGATCTTTTATATAATTTTGAAAGAAATCTATTCCTTCTTTTTTATTTTCTACTTTTTTGGCATTTATTATAACTTCTTCCGTCAATTGATCTAAAAGTTTCAGCGGATTTATAAACTCTGAAACTTTTATAAAATTGTAATACGCTAACAACAAAGAAACTATTAGAAAAATAAAAGATATTTCTTGTGAATATTTAAGAGGACAACCTATAGAAAAAATAGAAAATAATATTCCAACAATAAATATAATAAAAACAAAAGATATTCTTTTATTTTTAACATAGTAATTTAAAACTCTTGGAGTATACTTTTCAGAAGCATGCTGTATTGCTATTAATGAAATAGAAAAAATTATTACTAACATTGTGGAAAGTGAAGTTGCTATTGCTCCCAAAAAAGTACTTTGGTTTTGGACAGTAAAAATATCTATATACATGTTAATCATCTTCTAAATTTAAATTTTTTACCCTCTTCTTTCCAGTCAACAAATCATTCATCAAGCCCCTCTTAACCCTTTCAAACTTCTCCTTTCTTTTCTTCTCAAGCTCAAGTTTTTTATCTACGGTTGAAAGAATTTCGGCGATTTTTTGCTGTTCTTGGAGTGGCGGGAGAGGGATTTTTAGTGATCTTAAACTTTCTTGTGAAATATTAGATATTGTAACTTGTCCAGAAATGGAAATTAATTTATTTCTTACTTTTTCAGTTCTTAAATAATAGGTTATAAATGGTGGAAATATTCTAGTATCTTTTAACCTGGCTCTAATAAGAAATCCACAAAAAGTAACCGGTTCCTTATACCCAGTGAATAATGTTGCCCATGCAGATCCTTCTCGTTTTAATGATGATCTAACAAAAAGTATATCTCCTTTTTTCAAAATGTACTCTGAGTCATCGTTAAGATTTATATTCACTCTATAAAGATTGTTATAATCAAGTTCTATCTCTTGTCCATACATATTTAACACGTCTATCGTAAGAATTCCTTTACTTCCTTTCTGTTCCTTTCTAAAGTTAATTCCATTTTTAAAATTTGCAATATTTTCAAATTTAACAACCCCCCACTCCTTTGGAATCTCACAACCCAATTCTTCGCTATACTTAAACTCCTCATGCCCAATTCCTTTGGTTAAAAGCCTCTGCATCAAACCTTTTTTTAACCTTTTGGTTTTTGCTATAATTTCATCAACTTTTTCAATTGCTTTGTCAACCGTGCTTAGAATTTCGGCTATCTTTTTTTGTTCTGGAAGTGGTGGAAGTAGAATTTTGATTGATTTTATATCTTCTTTCTTTATGCCTCCAATCATACCATGAAATTTAAGTTTTATTTGTTGTTGCCCAAATTTTGAGGAGAGAAAATAATATAAAAACTTATTATGTATTATATTTTTGTTAGTTCTAACGATAAATACATGCTCATTTATAGCAGCTTTCTCGTATGGTAAATACTCAACAAAGGCAACTTTTCCGGTAGTTGCCCCGTCCTTAACGATTAGAATATCCCCTAATTTAATTTTTCCTTGTTTCAGAATATGATCATAAAATTCTTCAGGTATAAATTTTAGTTTATTATCCCATATTATTTGCCCATTATTTTTTATATGTTCTCCTCCTATACTAGGAATTTTACCTTCACTTAGTCCCCCTCCCTTTACTCTTTTACCTGTTTCGATCTCTACAAAATTGTCTAGTTCAACAATATTCCATCCTTCTGGAATCTTACTGAGTATCATTTTTCCACCTTTCAAGTAATAATGGAACGAATGCGCCAAAACAATAACCTAAGTAGTGGGCTGCTATGTTTATGATATTCTTCCCTATCTTTATATTTGAAGGTAAAAGAGTCCATAAGGAAAATGTGAAAAAGATTACTAGCGATAAAATAAATATTTTATATGCAAAAGAGAGCAAATTTTCTTCTAGATTTCTTTTAGTTTCTGATATAATCCACTCTAGAATTGTTTTTATTGAATATCTATTTAGAAACAAAAAAAGGAGGGTAATTAGAAATAAAATATAGAAAAGTTGCCCCTTCTCAAAAATAGACCAAATCAAAAAATTAACCATTAACAGCAAGAAAAGAAAGCTATAATTTAACTTTCCGTAACAATTTTTCCTCAACCAAGAATAAGATGAGAAAAGGATATATCCAACAAATGAAGAGAGAATAGCAGAAAATCCTTGAGTCGGTGGGAGTTTTGGTAAAAAATAAACTATGAACCACGATACTAAAAAAGGTAATAAAATAAAATTTAATAAAGCTACTTTTAAGAATAATTTTCTATTTGTTTCAATATTAAACAATAAAAAAATTGTTATCAAATATATTAACAAATTACTTAAAAAATGCTGCGCTTCGGTATGAGTATAATTTGAGAAAAAAATACTTATAAGTGTAGGATTTAAAGGATTCAAAATTAAATTTTGTTTTATGGAAGTAGGTAAAAGAAAAATAGAAGTTAAGATTAAAGGTATTATTAAAAAGAAAATTATATAATCTACTTTTTTCCAATCTTTTAGAAAAGATTTAAGCATCATTTTCGTTCACCAAAGAAATGAGTTTTTCGAATAATTCCTCAAAATTTGCTAAGGTTATTTCATCAAGATCTAACTTAGTTATTTTTTCTTTTATCACTTGTTGATTTAAAATCGTAGCAAGCAAGACTTTACCTTTCTCTTTGGAAGTATCCAAAAATTTTTGTTTAAACTTTTCAGAAAATAAATCTTCTATACAACCTTCTTTATCAAACGGAACAAGAATAATTCTTTCTTCAGAAATTCCTAACCTTCCCTGTAACTTCTTAGCTACATTTTTTCCTTTTTTATCGTTATCTAAGATAAAGATAGGATTTAGTCTCCACCCAAATAAAATAGCACCTATGCAAAAACAATTATCTGCACCTACAGCAGGAATAAAATTAATGTTTTCTTTTATTCCCAAAAGTTTTTTGAAAGAAATTAGCCATAGATAATCTGAGAATCCTTCTACCACCACGCTGTTTTTTCTATCCACTCTTATTCCTCCTGTTAGGTCCTCTCCTATCGCCGTTAATATTGGAGTTAATGTTTCTTTATCTGCGGTCCTTGTTGTGATTTTTTCAATTTTTGTTCCGTCCTCCGTCTTTATTACTAACCTGACCCTGTTCAACGCATAGGTAGGTATAAGATAAGGAGAATGAGTTGTATAGATTATTTGTTTTTCTTTTGAACATTCTTCCAATTTTTTGAGTATATCTTTCTGAGCTGCAGCGTGTAAAAATAAACCCGGTTCATCAATCAGAATTATATTGTCTTTGTCCTCTTTGCTTCTTGCTGTAACTCTTATATAGAATGCTAAGTGCCATTGTCTTCCTTTGCTTCTCATTTCTAAAGGATAATATTCATCTCCCTCTTTAACTCTAAAGTAGATATTATTGGAATCCCACCATATACTCAAATTTGAATGATCTTGTGTCCAAAAATTTGTATATTCTCGAGAAAATTTTATGTTTATTTCTTCTTCATGCCTCTTTCTTATTTCGGGTGGTGAAGATGGCTGAATTTTAGAAAAATCTAAATTGCTTATCAAAGCCAGATCATTTACAATTTCATTTCTTTGAGCTTCATTAATTGGAATCTGAGCTGGAAGTATGTCATTAAAAGTCCTAAAAAGGATGAAATTTGGAAGCAAGTTGTTTTTTATAAACTCTTCACAATTAGTTTTAAATTCCTTAATTATGTTATATTCATTAATTAATTTTTTTAGTTCATCCAACTTTTTCTTGCTATCTTTGTTATTCATATTTTCTTTTTCTTTAAGAGATGCAAAAATTTTTTCAGGATCAGGAATATAATAAGGCTGATTGGTTATATATTCTTCATTTAACGGAAAATTCTCAAATATATCTTTTAAATATTTTATCAGATGTAAGATTTGGTTTCTTGTATTTTTTTCGTTAGGAAATATTAATTCAATAATTTTTTCTAAATCAATTTCATAATTGTTGCGATATTTTTTGGTAATAATTATTTTTATATCTTCATTTTTGATTTTAACATTGAAGTTATCTTCTAATTTCTTCAAATCCTTTTTTTCTAAGAGAAACGTTATAGTTATTTCTGGTTTGGCCTCTTTATCTGCTATAGGTATACCTTCATCACGAATATTTTTATTTATATTAAAATCTTCTAAAGCTTCCAATATTGCGGTTTTTCCTGCTTCATTTTTGCCTGCTAAAATAGTGATTAGTCTATCTACATAACAAATACCTGAGTCTTTTATTGACTTATAATTTTTTACCAAAAAGCTTTTTACTATCATATTCTTACCATAAATAAATAACAACACAAAAAATTTTAAATACAATAGTTTAATATATATTTATACTATATATAATTATTCTTTGTATAATTATGATGGGTAAGTCCAAGCCAGATTTGTATACCGGAAGGTGTACTTTATGATTGGCTTGGGACCGTCATTCCTACAGTTCCATAAATTCTTTATCTACAAATCAGTCAGCAAGTCATTAAATTAATATTGTATTAGATTTTTGATTTTGGTGAAAATTAATTCTCTTCTTTTCTGTAAAAATTCTTTATAATTTTTAATATCCCACTCACCATCAGGAATCAAATGTTTTTCTTTCTCATCATCAGATATTTGTTTAATCCATATGTTAAATGGTGTGTTCTTTTTCCAATTGTTTTCAGCAGCACTTACAAATCTAATATTTCCAATATTGTGTATTATTTCTTCTTTATATCTATCTTTTAATTCATCTATCGAAAAAATATGGTCTTGTTGTGGTAAATTACCTTTAAATTTAGGTTTAAAGTTTAAATTGGAATAAATCATCGATAATATAAGATAACTGTTAGTTGAATTGTACTTTATTTTTTCTAAAAACTCAGGTGACAAATCAAAACTCTTTATAGATCTTATTGCTTTAATCAAAGAAATATCAGGAAACTTATCACATTGTACTTGGTTAATTATTTCTTTTGCTTTGTAAAGAACATTATCAGACTGTCCACCGAAAACTCCAGATAAAAGTACATGGTAAAGCCATTTTTTAATTATATTTTTTTCTTCTGTTGAAATACCATTTGGGAAGTCTCCAATACCTCTTATATTCTTTTTTTTGTAAATATAATAAATTATAGGAATTACTGCATTGTGGCTGGGTAAGAGTTTCTTATTCCTAATTCCAATATCATTTAATATATCTTTAGTTATTTGAATTGATCTAAGTATATCATTCCAATTATTTTTGATTTCTTCTATTTTACTATCTTTAAAGTTTTCAATTTTGTACCTTACTTCTTGTGATTTTTTACTGAATATAACTAAACATGTTTTAAGAATAAAATCTATATCAAAATTAAAGTTATCATTTTCATTTATATCTTCTTTTAGAGATAAAAATTCTTCTCTTGCCTTATCCCATTTTAATTTTATTTTTGAGAAAAGTAAATCTGAATAACTTAATTTAGTTCCTCCTGCATTTGTCCTTACAAAAATATCTAAAACCCTGTTGTAATCCTCCTCTTTTTCAGGATAATAAAAAATATTATCTTTTGTTGTTAACAGGTGATATAAATTAAGAATCTTATTAAATATTTTATTCTTAAACTCATTTAGATTATCACTTTGCTGAATAATTTCGTTTACAAAAGAGTCTATACTTTCAGATAAACCTTCCTTCTCTTCTATTTCAAAAACTTTTTTGACATTTATCCAAATTTTAGATATTTCTCCATTCTCCTTTTCTACAAAGAATAATCCATTATCTCTTTCAAAAAACTTAAAATCATACAATATTCCATTTTCATCTTCTTCTTTCCCACTTAATACATTGAAGTATAGCTCATTTACTTTTTTTCGTTCTATCCAAGTACCCTTTAATGATATATAAAGAGAAGTTAATCTTTGTTGACCATCAAGAACTAAAAAATACTCATCTCTGTCTCTTGTTGTTTCCTCTTCACTTTGTTTTATGTTTGAATCTACAAATCTAAAGAATTTTATTTTTATTTCATTGTTCTTTTCAATATTCACTAATTTTTCTTTAGCTAATTTCCAAAATAAAAAAGTACTTATAGGATAGCCCCTCATAAGAGAATCGAACAATTTATATATTTGCTCTGGCTTCCAAACGAAAGACCTCTGAATATCTGGTAGAAAATATTTTCTGTTTATTTCATCAATAACATTTTTTATTGTGGTTTTAAGATATTCTGCCATTATAATTATTTAAAGTTTTTTATTCTCATAAATGAGCTTAATATAGTTCATGCTGTAAATTTCTCAATTTTTCTATTTATTTCAACTAGTTCTTCCTCAACTTTCTTTAGTTCTTCCCATTCTTTTTTAACATCTATTTTTTCCTCTTCTTCCAAAGGGAAAACATAAAGTGTTACATTTAGATTGTAATCGTTTTCCTTAATTTCTTCCAAACTTACAGTTTTGCAAAAGCCTTCAATGTTTTTAAACTCGCGGTAAGCTTCCACAATTTTATCAATATTTTTTCTGCTCAGAATATTCAACTTCCTGACTTCAGGATGCTTTTCAAATTCGTTTGAGGCATTTATGAACAAAATTTTTCTTTTTCTTTCTTCTGGTTTGTTTTTGTTTAAAATCATTATTATTCCAGGTGCTCCAGTGTTGTAAAATAATTTCTCAGGAAGCAAAATTATGCACTCTATTAAATCTTTTTCTACCATATTTTCCCTTATCTTCTTCTCTTTTCCTCCTCTGAATAAGGCACCATTATCCAAAATTACCGCAACCTTTTTTCTTGCATAATGAAACATAAGTTGAACCCAGAGCCAATCAGCGCTTTGCTTTGGAACAAAACCATATTTGTAAATAATTTTCAAATCCTCTCTGGAAACTTTTGACTCATCATAGCCATCCTGATTCCATGGAGGATTTGCAAGAACATAATCAGCTTCAGCAAACTTAGGATTTATTAAACTATCTCCCACATAAATTTCGTAATTTTCAGCACCATGCAAAAGTAGATTTAGTTTTGCTAAAATAACAGTAACATCATTAATTTCTTGTCCTTCTAGTTTTAAAGTTTTTCCATCATTGTAATTTTCACTCGCATATTTGTAAGCTTCTATTAGCATAGCAGCAGAGCCAACAGCTGGGTCTAGAACATCGGAATTCTCTTTTATATCTAAAATTTCTATCATCAACCTAATAACTTCTCTCGGAGTATAATTTTCTCCTTCTTTTGCTTGGACGGGAGCGAAATAAGATAAAATCCATTCATAGCTACTTCCTACAATATCATAATCCATTTTTGAGAGATCAATATTATTGAAAAGATCTACCAAATCCAAGAATATGTGATAATTATCTTCATTATTCAAAAACCCTGCAAGTCCTAATTTCTCAACCAGAATTTTTAAATCGGAGAGTTTTTCATTCAATTCAGAAACTTTATTCAGTGCTGTTATAAAATTTGGAATAAGATTTATTTTATCTTTTGTTACTTCTTCCCATGTGTACAAAATATTAGAAGATTCATCATAAAGTACATAATAGTCAATATTTGTAAGATGGTATGCTTCTTCTTTATCTTTGATTTCTGAAAGATATTCTTCAGCTTTCTCTTTCCATTTATCGCTTAAAGCTTTGTAAAAAAGCAATACCAATAAAATTTTGTAATCAACTCTTACTCTTATCAAGTCGGCTCCCATTTTCAGAATTTTAATAATTTGATCTTTTGTAGTGCTATTTTTATTTAGAGGGATCTCTTTGAGTTTATAGAAATATTTGTTATTAACTTCTCTAGATTCTAACAATCCTTCTTTTGACAGAATATTTAAGAATTCGTTTATATTTGCTAGTTGCTTATTATATTTCTCAAAAATTTTCTCTACATCTTTTCTTGTAAATTCTTTATCTCCAAATTCCTGAAGGAGAATTCTATATCTTATTCTTATCCAAGGTTCAGAAGCTTTTGAATTCATAATAATATTAATTTATGGCAATTATAAAGACTTGAATCTGAAATAATAGAATTTTTGTTTATCGATGAAGATATATTGCTTCTAGATTATGTTTTGCAACTCTATAAATCATACAGTTTTTACAATCCTTCTCTTGACAAACATAATTAAGTGGCCAACGATGGTCTATGTTGTAGTTCTCCATTACTTTATTTGCTAGTTTTACCCAATCACAATATTTTATCATAATTTATCAAAAAATTTATTAATTATTTCTTTGATCTACTTTTTCAACTACGAATTTTTTGCCAATTCTTTTTGATATTCAACATATGAATAGATAATTGTGTAGATTGCAACTAAAATTACCGGAACAAGAATGAAAAACAAAGCATAGTTTCGGAAGAAAATTCCAAAAAGAACAACTATTCCGGAAATTTTAAATAATTTTCCTCCGATTTTGTGTGTTTTATCCCAGACGGCATCATTGCTTAAAGTCCAGGGAGTTCGGATTCCGATAAACCAGTTTCTCTTTGCATTTTCTGTTAAAATCCCGCAATAATAAAATAAGATGCCAAAAGCCGGTGCCAATAATTGAATTATATCGAATCTGATGCCCATATTCCAGAAAATAGTCAAAAGATAAAGATAAAATAAAAATATAATTATCAATGTAATAAATCCATCATAGTATTTTCTAAATTTTTCAATATTTGTTTTCAATGGGTCTATTTTTGGAATTGCAATAAAAAGCAAAAATAATCCCGCCGATATTAGCGGCATCAAGAATAATCCCCAGAATTTTGACATATAACCATCTACTTGTCCTTGAACATTCCAATGCGAAGCTATTTTCTCGGGCATTTGAGGATAGAGGTAAATGCCAAAAAGGAAAGAAAACAGAATTATCCCAAGAATGATTATTTCATTTTTTCTGATACTCATAATCTAGTTCTCGGATATTTAAAAACAAATCTAAAACCCAAACAAACTTGTCTGCTTTCCTTTCTTGTTCCCCAGTTTATCAATGAATTTTTGCACTCTTTCTTCAGAAAAATTGTGTTCATCGCAAAGCAGTTTTTTTATTTTTTCAGGTTCTAATTTTCCAAATTCAATTTTGTAATCTTCAAAAACTGGAGGATTTAAAAAGAAATTGTAAAGAGTTTCCATGCTTATTTCAAAATCCCAATTAACTTTTTTCTCTATTTCTTTTAGCGAAGTTGTTTTCTTAACCAATTCTAAAGCTTTTTTTGGTCCTATCCCCTTTATTCCGGGATTATAATCTGTTCCAACCAATAATCCAATCAAAATCAACTGTTCTCTGCTCAACCCTGTTTTTTTCAATTCTATCAATTCCAAAGATTCTGCCCTGCTTATTGATAAATTTCTCAGAGTCTTTGGAGAGCCAAAAAGCAAGGAATCAAAATCCTGACTTGCAGTTGCAAATGCTTTTCCATCCAGACAAATTTTTGCACATTGGGCTTCCCCTTCACATTTTGCCTGAACAACCGGAAATCCGAGATAACTCAGCAAAAGTTTGCTTTCTTCAATTATATCTTCCGAAATAGAAGAACTCATTCTGGCATATTTTTTCGCTTCTTCGGTTTTTCCTTCTTTTAAAGCAATTTCCCATTTTTCCTTTGCTTCTTCCCTTATTTCTTTTCTTCTTTCAATCTCCTGTTTTTTAAAATCTGGAGGTTCTCCATCAAAAACGAAAATTAAATTAATCCCCTTAGAAACCAGATTAATTGTCCTGTAAAAAAGTCCGGACAAATGAGAGGTTACCCTGCCCTTTTCATCCATCAAGGGAGTTCCGTCTTGTTGCCTTATACTTGAAAGAAACTGATAGATTATATTATAACTATCTACAGCAAAAGTTTTTCCAATTAAAAAATCAAAATTCACCTTTTCGGGCTCTATTATTGAAGACAAATTGACACCCATTATAAAATAATCCGAAATATATTAGTTACAAAAATTTAATAAAGATTCGGCAAATTGTTATCTTCATTCTGAAAAATAATTTTTTTTCTATTTTTTATTTTTCCATTAATTCTCTTACATCTTTTTTTCTGTTTTCTTTTTTCTCAGCATATTCGATGCATTCTTCTTCAAGACTTTTATTTGTTTCTAAATCCCTGACATTTTTCTTCCTGATTTTT
>Ga0190316_1000175_pt1 | contig 17334 bp, 19 predicted proteins | sample 48701112_MG_FD_161663 | JGI IMG/M metagenome (GOLD analysis project Ga0190316, IMG submission 161663) | Hydrothermal vent sediment bacterial communities from Southern Trench, Guaymas Basin, Mexico - 4870-11-1-2_MG | ecosystem: Environmental > Aquatic > Marine > Hydrothermal vents > Sediment ... | reverse complement strand
AGGAACGTGTCCAGAATCGGATGTTACCGGAGTGAGAGTTGGAAAGCAGCATCCATCGTATCCGCCATGCCCATTCAAAAATAGGGAATCAGACATTTACATTCCGACATTTAGAGAGTTGAGGAAGGGAGTAAAAGCCGGAAAATTCAATTTGGAGAGGGCAATTGAGGTTCAGGAGGGAATCTTTAAAAAGTGGGCTTCTTGGAAGTTTTAATCGTCAGATAATGTTGAGTTTCTCGTTTATCTCCCTCTGGTACTCTTCTATTTTTAGCTCTTCTATGTCTCTCACCTTAACAGCTCTCTTCAATCTCGCCGACTCATAGAATCCAAGTGGAATCGCCATGTCTTTATATGCCTCTTTCGCGTCCACTTCAGGCTTTCTCTTCTCGGTTACGGCTAAATAGAAATCGTAGAGTTCAATCGCGAAGGGATTTGTTGACCCCGCCGGGAAGAGCCTCCCAATCTCCTCCACTTCCAGATTCGCCCTCATCTCATCTATCAGATCCCTCATGGATTTTACCTCGACGCTACTCTCCCTTTGGATGCGAATTTCATCATCGAATATCGCTCCTTGAGAGCCGAAGATCATATGCTTGGAGAAGGGACCGGCGGGAGCAGCCCTGGTCCACGTCCACTGCGAGTATATGTCATCCTCATATCTGATTATCGCAAATGTCATATCGTCAACTGTGACTTTAACTCCCACCTTCACGGGATCGAAGGTATGCGTCATAGCGAATACCTCGACAGCCTCCCTTCCAAGCTGGTATCTATCAAGATCAGCCCAGTGAACTCCACCGTCGAAGACCCAGCTTCCCCCTGCCATGAGCTTCTTCTCCCTCCACCCCCATGGTTTAGGCATCCAGTACATCCACATCCAGAACGCCATGCGCGGCTTGCCTATCAAGCCTTCACTTATGGCCCATTTAATCGCCCTCTCCTTGGGGTCTCTCCTACAATTCTCGGCCACTGCAAGTATCTTTCCCGTCGACTCAGCCTTTCTAATCATGAGTGATGCGGCCCTCATAGTTATTCCGAGGGGCTTCTCCACGATTACGTGGAGGCCATTCTCTAGGCATTGCGAGGCGACCACGTGATGCAGATGATGCGGCAAGCATATATCAACGGCATCTATACTCTCATTCTTAAGCATCTCATCAACTTCAGAGTATATTTTTGGCTTTGAATCTTGAAATCCACTGATCATATTTGCTTTCATCTTCGCGTTCTCAATTGATATGTCACATACTGCCTTTATGTCGAAGACCCGTAATCCACGGGAGTAGAGGTCTCTATATCCCTCAACATGTGCATTGGCTATTCCGCCGCATCCAATAAGGGCAATATTCAATCTTTCCATCACATTCACCTTGACGTTAAAGGATGATTAAGATTCATTATCGGCTATAAAAATTTATGCTCGTTGCGGGTGCAACCAAGCCATAAGTATATGTTGGATCCCCCTCCGTGACGGTGATGCTATGTGAAGATAGCGTACATAAGTGTTTACGTCACGCGGCAACTGAGCATGTCACTTCCAGCGACCATCACAGTATTTTTGAATGGGCTAGTAGAGATCCATCATGGAGCCGGCAGTATTTGAGTTCCATCTCACCTGAAAGACTGCTACCTTAAAGTTTCAGATAGACCAGGATTGATATCAAATTAAATCTTGTCGCCGCCCTCTAAACATCTACTTGAGATTTAACAGTTAGGCTCATAAGCATAACGCAACTAGTAATTATCGATTGGGAAATGTCTCGTGTAATATTCGATCCTGAATGGTTTAGGAGGCATTTGCTCTCCGATATTCTTCCGAATTGGCTGAGAAGCTCAGTATCATCCGAGGGGCTCTTTCTTCCACGTCTGGATCGAAGATGGAATAGGCTCAGCGGAGATTTTGGAACCTTAGTCTCGCAGTCTCGGCTGCTATACAATTTTTCCGTGGGATACGAATTAACCGGGGATGAGAGATACTTTGAGGCTGTAGATTCAGGAGTGAATTTTCTATTGGCAAACTTTAGGGATGAGAAGCTCGGAGGTTGGTATTGGTCATGCAGATTAGACGGTGGGGTGCTTGATTCCCATAAGGACTGTTATGGACATGCCTTCGTCATATTTGGTCTTTCACATGCATATAGGATCTTGGGGGATGAGAGGCTTATTGAGGAGTCTCTTGAAACTTGGAGGCTCATGAAGGAAAGGTTCAGGGATGAGCATGGCGGGTTCTGGTGGAGGCTTAGCAGAGACTACAAGAGAATCGAGAATGCAAAGTCTCAGAATCCCATGATGCATACATTTGAGGCTTTATTGGCTTTAAGCGAGATTGAGGGGTTAGGGCATATAAGGGATGAGGCTGCTGAAGTCGCTAATTTCGTTATTGAAAATCTTAGAAGGAAAGATGGAGTTCTCCCCGAAGTATTCACGGTGGATTGGAGTGAGCTTCCGGCTGATAGGGGAGGGAGAATAGATCTTGGCCACGCATTTGAGTGGGCATATCTCCTATCGAAGGCCTCGGATATGGAATTAAGCCCCAAATACCTCGAGTATGCATATGAGTTCCTCGATTATGGATTTAGAATGGGATATGATAGGGTGGATGGAGGAATATTCTCTCCTGCAACTCCAGATGGAAGGGTTATTAGGAGGAAGGGATGGTGGGAGCAGTGTGAGGCTATTAGGGCGATGATGCACTTTGCAATCAAGAGAGGCAGAGCGGACCTATTTGAACCCCTAAATGAGACATTGAGATTCGTAAGGCAGAACTATGTGGATCATAAGTTTGGAGGCTGGTATAAGTCTATCGAAGGCGAGGATAGCGTGAGGGATGAGAGTAAGGGAGACGAGTGGAAGGTCGATTATCATATTGTCGGAATGTGCATGGAAGCCATTAACCTAAGCGGATCATTTTAATCCCTTCTTTTGCAACGCGAAAAATCGTATATGAATGCATGTGAAGATCTGCATGTCAATATAGATTTTTGCTCGTCGATGTACAATTCAACTTGGGATTCACCGCCGCAAAAGCCCAAAAAATATTTTGGTGCGGCCGCCGGGATTTGAACCCGGGATCGCAAGCTTGGAAGGCTTGCGTCCTAACCAGGCTAGACGACGGCCGCAAATTGAGATACGATATTTTACTCAAAGAAATGCAGAGATAATAGGTTATTAAATTTTATGGGTTTTAATGGTAGAGACGCGAGATCTTGAATCTTGGATGTGATGCGTTTATTCGTTTACCCTCCTCCATCAGGACCTGACCGTAAGCCGCATTTACTATGCATATCGCTGGAAATACGTATTCTGCATCTTGAATTGGACCGTAGAGAAGGAAGTCTGCCCCCACGGCCACCGTTAACCCATTAATTATGGATGAGCATGCCGTCATGAGCAATCTGTCCTTCTTCCTCCTCAGAGCCTTCCATGAGGAGACTGCATTATGCGCTCCACACCCAGCAGGGTAACCATAGCGATTCTTTACTTCATATATAGCCTTACATGCCAGTCCCAAAGTTGATATGTCGATAACCACGGTATCTATTAGGATATTCTCTATACCCGCCTCCTTGACCCTTGGTATAAGAGAATCCAACAGTTTAATCCTCTCGCTGGATGAGATTATAGCCATTGTGCTATAGGTTAGGATTATGGCATTCTTCAAGCCTACTTCCCTAACCTTCTTATAGACATGATCCCTCGTCTCAGGATTGATAGAATTCAAGATCGTCCTATCGATTATTCCGATCTCCTCGGCTACCTCCAAGCCCCTTAATGATGCCTCATCAGACACTGCATCAATGAGGATAGGCATCTCCGTAGCATCGGCAGCGAACCTCAGATAACTCTCGGCATTCTTTGAGTTCGTGCATATTACATCAAGCATTACTGGCAGACCGGTTCTATCGGATAAATCTTCGGTTTTCGCTATGATGTCCCTCGCGGTCTTCTCATCGAATATTCCTTCAGCCTCATCCTTAACGATCTTATCTCCGCTGTAGAATATGCTTCCGATCATCACTGTTGGGTTCTCGCCGACCTCGCCTCCAACCTTTACACCTGCAATCTCAAATGTCAACTGTTTACTTTCAAACTTAAATATGCCCATATAATCCCTCGCCACGCAAATTTAAAGTATCTATAATTCACCATTCAAATAAATTATTTACGAGAGATAAACGCTTTATTCCAGCGACCACTAAGGATACCGGGGGATCCATGAGATTTGGGAAGGGGCCTCTTTATATGCATTGAGGGTCTGGATAAGTGTGGAAAGACTACTCATTCAAACCTTCTCGTCAGATACCTACGAAAAGGCGGATATGACGCAGTTTATACTTCTGAGCCGAGCAATGGAGAGATAGGAAGGTTCATACGGGAATATGTTCTCAACAGAAAAAGAAGAATCTGCGCTGCTGTTGAGGCTCTACTCTTCGCCGCGGACAGAGCTGAACATACAGAGACGTTCATAAAGCCCAACTTAGAGAGAGGCAGAATAGTCGTTTCAGACAGGTATGTATTCTCTTCGCTGGCCTATCAGGGAGCGGCCGGGATGGATCTCGAATGGATCATGGAGATCAATAGAGCCGCGATCGATCCGGACTTGGCAATATACATTGACGTCCCAATCGATGTTATCATGCAAAGATTCAGAGGCAAGGGGTCAGTAATGGAGAGAAGGGAGATCCAAGAGAAGGTGCGGAGGATATACATGCATCTCGTCGGACGGGGCGAATTAATAATGGTTAATGGGAATCGACCGATAGTTGAGACTGCAAGAGAGATCAGAAGGGTAGTCTCTGAAAGGCTCAACCTAAAATGTCCCTAAAGGCTCGAGGCGCATAGATATCTCTCCCCCGACTCTCCTGCTTAATCCCTCATAGAGCAGAACCATAAGATCCTCAATTGAGAGGCGTCTTGTCCCCTTCTCATGATATATCCTCAACTCGACGCTTCCATGTCCAAAAAGAAACCTAAGCATGTAATAATCAAACCTCAAGGGCTGATCTCTCCCTTTTCTTGAGACGTAATATCTAGCGACCAAAAGGAAATCCAGAATCTCGAAGTCCTCTTTATCCAAGATGCTGAGCCACTTATCCCTCTCCTCGTCATCAATGAAGTTGAATGTTAATTCATCGGCGATTCCAATATCAAAGGCGATCTTAATACCGTGATCCGTAATCGACTTAACATTAAAGTTCTCTTCTCCCATATTCATCTCATAGAAGAGGCTGATCAATGACTTCTGAAACTTCCTCCGTGACGCCTTATAATGGAAGAGGGCAACGCAGTGACATGTATTTGGAAAATATGCATATATGCCTTCCATCTTCAATCAGCAAGATCCCTAATGATCACGCCTTCCTAAAGCTCCTTATCCTCTTCAGATTATCTAAGAGCGACGAGAGCGTCACGCTTAACTTCTGAAGATCATCAAGATCGCTTGCCGCTCTAATTCCCTCATTCACCTCTAATATCTTATCCAGCAAGGTCTGCTCAACAGTGCTGAGCATCGTTATGCTTCTCGCCTCATCGTATTCCTCCCCCTCCTTAACTACAATAACCTTCTTCTGACACTGACCACACCAGAGATCTCCATTCTTCAATCTAAAAAGGGGGGATGAGCAGACGGGGCAGGAGAGACTAGTCATAGTAGCGCCGCTTCTTAGAAGATCAGCCATCGATTTAACTCTATCTTCGTTCATACCGGACAAATCACAACCCACAGATATCCATAATGTATCAGCCAAAAATAAATCTTAAATGATTCAGCGGAGTCTCATCCCCCTACGAAATAAAATTTTAGCCTTATACTTCTCAACTATCTCTCTAGCAGCCCTGCTATCCTCAACCCTACACAGAATACGAATCTTATCAAGTCTGATCTGAAAGTTGCAGTAAGGACACTTTGCAGTCTTCTGTCCCTCCCGGGCATACCTCGGCATGCCGCATCGAGAACACAGAAACACTATGTATCGCCCCATTAATGATCATCCCCGATCAATTGGAGGCAAGACAGAGGATATTCTCTACAGTCCTCTCATAGACTTGAATGCCCATCAAATACTCTGAAACTTCAATATATTCACATTCAGTATGGCTTAAACGCCCATTTCCAGGGCCATAAGTTGCAACTGGAACATTCATCTTACCACCAAAGATATTCATGTCTCCAGTTCCGGTCTTCCTAATAAACTTGGCCTCACGTCCAGTTATATCTAAAATTGCCTCGCTAAGCGACTTCATGAGCAGGGTATCTCTCCTAGCAACGAAAGGTTCTACTCTATCCAAGACTTGTAATGACACTTCAGCATTTAAGTCGCCAACAGCCTTCTCTACGACTCCCTTAACAAGCGTAATTACATCTTTGGAAGTGAATTTTGGTGGGACCCTCAAATCCACGGTTATTCTGCACTTGTCCGGAAGCCCTCCCATGCTCCTCCAGCTCCTAATACCAACGATCGATGACGTTAAAGAATAGAATATTCCATTCGGCGATCTATGCTGATCACATAAGGCCTTTATTTGCATCCACAGGTTGAATGCCGTCTCAATGGCATTATCGTATATGTGCTGAGCTCCGACATGCCCAGATTTCGTTTTGCATTTTACGGCTAGGAGGATGCGTCCTTTATAGGCGAATGTTATATTCCCCACTCCGCTCGGTTCACCGAATATTGCACAGTTCACATTTAAGCCCTCACGTATCAATTGGCGGATGCCCCTAGCCCTGCCCTCCTCATCAACCACTCCGGCAACTATAACCTTTCCCTTATTCTGGATCTTTATCTTCAACTGTGCAGCCGCTGAGATCATAGCTGCCAATGAGGATTTTGCATCAACGGCTCCCCTACCATAGATCTTACCGTCTTCCCACTTGACTGGAAGATGCCCCGGAACGGTATCCATGTGTCCGCATAGTAGGATCGTATATTCGCCTGATCCAACCTCGCCATAGACGTTCCCTGCCTTATCTCTTCGAACATTCGCGAAGCCTAAATCGTGTAGTCTTTCCTCGATGTAGGATGCTATCTCATCCTCCTTTCCGCTTGGACTATAAATCTGAAGCATCTCATAGAGCATATTTAAGGCTTCATCGGCCTTCATGGCTTCACCTGTAGATGCTACTTCTCCGCTAAACGTCTCTCCTCCTCGGTGAAGATTTCCCATAATATTTCATAGGCCTTCTCGAGGTGATGCTTACTTATGATTAGGGGAGGGAGGAAACGTATAACGTTCCTGCCTGAATAAAGAAGTATCAGCCTCCTTTCAAGGGCCTTCATTAAGACATCGCGAATAAAGAGTCTTGATTCAAGACCGAGCATAAGTCCCAGTCCCCTAACCTCCCTTAAAATGCGGAACTCATCAACCATCTTCTGCAGAAGCCCTTTGAAGTATTCGCCGAGAACCCTAGCTCTCTCAGGGAGATCCTCCTCCACAATTACATCTATCACTGCTGAGGCGGCGGCGCATGCAAGCGGATTCCCCCCAAAAGTGCTTGAATGCTCCCCGACTCTAAGTGAATCCATGATCTCAGCCTTTCCAATTGTCGCTCCTATTGGAACGCCGCCGCCCAAAGCCTTAGCAACGCACATAATATCAGGAGTTACATTCCAATGCTGAGACGCCCACATCCGTCCGGTTCTTCCAAAACCCGTCTGAATCTCATCGAAGATTAGGACTGCATCATGTTCATCGCATATCTCGCGTAGTGCCTTCAAGTATCCCGGTGGAGCCACGTGTATTCCACCCTCGCCCTGAATAGGCTCAACAATGACGGCGGCTGTATCTTCATCGATCAGCTTTTCAGCCTCATCGATCCTTCCGAAGGGCATGAACCTGAAGTTTCCGGAGATAAATGCTCTAAATGGATTCCTATATTTTGGATTCCAAGTTGCAGATAAAGCGCCTAAAGTCTTCCCATGGAATCCCCTCACAGCGCTTATGATCTTTCTTTTGCCAGTATATTTTATCGCGGCTTTTAAGGCGCACTCGACAGATTCCGCCCCGCTATTGCATAGGAATATCCTCTCCAAGCCCTTAGGCGCTATCTTAATGAGCTTCTCGAGAAGCTCAGCTCTCCTATCATTATAGAATGAGCCGTGACAGGTTATTAGGATCTGAGCTTGCCTCTTTATGGCTTCGACTACCCTTGGATGGCAATGTCCAATCAGGCTTACTCCATACCCGCCCATACAATCGATATATTCCCTTCCCTCAGCATCATACACTAATGCTCCATTTCCCCTGACAATGCTTATCGGGAATTTCTGATAGACATGAGCCAAATATGAATCTTCGATCTCGATTATTCTCTTCTCATCCAACAGTTATCACTGTCCCAACCGAGTGATCCAGCGCGCTCATTAGAGGATTATCGACGAATCCGGAGGAGATTATTGCCTCCCTAACTCCGCCCTTCAAGGCCTCAATTGAAGCAAGCATCTTCTTGTCCATGCCAGCCCCCATCTTCGGAAGTAGTTCCTCAGCCTCATTCAATGATAAGTTCTGCACATACTTTCCATCAACAATAACCCCCTTAACATCCGTAAGGAACACGAGGCTCTCGGCCTTTAATGCTCCGGCGATGCTTGCAGCCGCCCTATCGGAGTCAACATTAAGCGGCTCATTCTCCTCACCTAAGGCTACGGGAGCGATAACCGGTAAATATCCATTCTCAGTTAGGAGAAGAAGCAACTTCCGATTCACTTCCGTTATCTTACCAGTATAACCTCCTTCAATAATCCTCTTTCTGCCTCTCTCATCGACTATTATGAGTCTCCTCTTGCGTTTAGCCCTTAATATTCCGCTGTCAATCCCTGAGAGTCCAACCGCCGGAAGATCACGTTCCAGAAGATGCTGCACTATGGCCTTATTGACCCTGCCAGCCATAACCATAAGGTATATCTCAACTGTCTCTCTATCCGTGTATCTGCTTCTGATGCCGCTTGGGGAGGTTATGAATATCTGCTTCTTCCCAAGTCTCTCAGCTATCTCCGTAACTTCATCTCCTCCTCCATGAACGATCACCATTCCCTCTCTGGGAAAGATCTCCCTAATATCATCTAGAAGAGAATAGTTCATGCCCCTCTTATAGATGTCCCCGCCTATCTTTAGGACTATCATCACCAGCACCATCCCAGATCATATCGGATGGAGACTTAGATCCCAAAGTCCCTCCTTCTCATCCCATCCAAACATTATATTCATGTCTTGAACAGCCGTTCCAGCAGCTCCCTTCATTAGATTGTCTAGTGCGGATAAAAGAACGAGGCGGTTATAGTTAATATCCAATTCGAAGCCTATGTCGCAGTAGTTCGAGCCGACAACAACCTTTGGATCTGGATACCTGTAGATCCCCTTTTTCTCTCTAACAAGTCTAATGAAGGGTTCACCGCCGTAGAATTGACGATAAATCCTCCAGACATTGACCAATGAGATCTGCTTAGTGAGGAATAGGTGACATGTAGCGAGTATGCCTCTAACAATATTGACTGCGTGAGCTGACATTGCAATACTGAACTTCTCGCCCGATAGCATGCTTAATTCCTGCTCGATTTCAGCCGTATGCCTATGACCAACCGGCTTATACGGTCTAATAACGCCGAAATGCTCTGGATGATGAGATGCCAATGATGGCTTAGCTCCACCCCCGGAGGATCCAACCTTAAAATCAACGATCACCCTGTTCTTCTCTATCCCTCCATGCTTAGCTATTGGAGCTAATGCGAGTATAGCGGCCGCTGCCATGCATCCTGGACATGCGATAATCTGTCCTCTCCTAATCTCGTCTCTATGTAACTCTGGAAGTCCATATACGGCCTTTTCAAGGAGCTCGGGGCAGCTATGCTCCCATCCATACCATTTAATGTAGGCCTTTGGATCTTTCAGTCTGAAGTCCGCGCTCGTATCGATAACTCGAATTCCAGTCTCGATTATTTCCGGCATGAATGTCGAGGAGACTCCGTGGGGAGTTGCTATGAATAACAAGTCGCATGTATCTGTTGCCTTTGACGGATTAAACGCCGTGAACTTCAACTTCGTCCAGCCCCTGAGGTTTGGGTGTATCCTATATACGAATTCGCCTGCATATCTCCTTGAAGTTGCAAGATTCACGTCTACCCTTGGATGCTTGATGAGAAGCCTTAGAAGTTCCCCGCCTACGTATCCAGATGCCCCTATTATACCTACATTCATCTCTTAGCCATCCTAACGGCATACTCAATTATCTTTCCGGGAATATCAACTTGAGTGGCGGAACATAATCCCCTAAACTCTACGGTGCTATTAACCTCATGCACTAAGATTCCACTTGGGGATTCCATGCAGTCAACTGCTAACACTCCTCCTCCAACAGCCTTCGCGGCTCGTAATGCCAGATCCACAAGATCATCCGTTAGGCGGCAGGGCTTACTTACGCCTCCTCTAGCGACGTTTGTCCGCCAATCATCCTTCGGCGAGTAGCGGTATGACGCCGCCACAGCCTCATCGCCGATAACTAAGACGCGAATATCCCTGGGCGGGCGATTAACATACTCCTGCACATAATAGATCTGTAATAGTGCATTATGGATCTGCTCTCTAGACTCTATAATCGCTTGGGCCGAATCTCTATCCTTAACAAGCGCAATAAGTCTCCCCCAACTACCAATAACTGGCTTCATTACTGCTGGAAACCCTATCTCATTCAGCGCTTTAAGGGCTCCCTCTCTTGTGAAGGCCAAAAGCGTCTTTGGTATTGGAATGCCAGCCTCCATTAATGCAAGATTCGTAAACACCTTATTTCCACATATAAGCGAGACATCAAATGGATTTATGACCTCTAATCCGGCTTTCTCAAGTATGGCCGTTATATGTAATCCCCTGAAGTAGCTTACGCAACGGTTTATGGCCACGTCTCCGAAGTAATCTTTAATCTCATCTAGGCCTTCCGAGACATTTATGAAGATGCCTTTAGGATCGATCAGTTTGAGGTCTACCTTTATGTGTGATGCAGCATTTATAAGAGCCTTTTCGTCCCATCTGATTCTATCGCTTATTAGGCTTATAGTGGTCATTCGAGCCTATTCTCCCCAGTCTTCACCCTCTATCTCAGCTGGTTTAAGCCTTATATCCCCCTCCTCGGTAATCTCCACTTCGTAGTCCATTCCGCAGTCTGGGCAGCTGACGATCTCGCCTGAGATCACATCATCTGGAACCTCGATATCACCGTCACATTCAGGGCATTTCAGCAGGAAGGTCAATTCCTCCCGTTTATGCTTTAATAGCATGGCGAATGTTTTCTTATAAATTTTTCGGAAAATTAAAGATCCATTAAATTTTTCCGAAAAAAATATTATTTTCTTGATGTAAATAGGATATGGATTCTCCGCGATATTGGTGGAGGATGATGAAGGTAAAGATCGATGATATTGATAGGGAAATTCTCAGAATGCTTCAGGATAATTCTCGGGTGGCCTTCAAGAGGATAGCCGAGAAGGTCGGCGTGAGCGAGGCAACGATATTCGTTAGAGTAAAGAATCTAAAGAAGAAGGGCATAATAAAAAGATTCACCGCGATAGTCTCACCTGAACTTTTAGGCAAGCCTCTCACGGCATTCGTCCTCATAAATAGTGAACCTAAAAAACTCGAGAGCGTCCTAGAGACTCTTAGCGATATGGATGATGTATATGAGGTATACGATGTAACCGGGACATACTATGTTATCGCAAAGATTAGAACTGAGAATAAAGAGTCTCTTGCCAAGATAATAGACAGGATCGGAATGATAGATGGCGTTACAAGAACTGAGACAGCAATTGTGCTTAAGAGCGTTAAGGAGGAAACGAGAATAAAAATATGAGAGTCATCTCAACTGATGAGACTCATAGTTTCAACGGTGACCCTTCCATTCTCGATCCTTCCAGTCAGCATCTCTCCATTTTTTATAGCCCTCCAATTTTCTTCCCGATTTGTCTTCTCGGATGCTATGACAAGTTCATCATCGAGGAGCTTATAGGACATCTGATAGATAGGCTTATCCCTAAAGCATAGCGATCTTGCAGGTTTAGCAGTCTCATCATATTCGCAATATGCGTAAAGAGCCTCGCCATCACTGAATACAATATTTAACATATGATATGGCTGATCCTTGTCTGGATGAGCATATCTAACCCTAACCCAAAGGTTCCTCATTGTCTCCCTAAACTCCATCAGGGCCTCCGCCAAGTTGAGACCCTCACTCATCTCCTTCATTAAGAACCAAAAGTAGACTTCACTATCATTTAATCCTCTAATCTTAGTTTTCCATACTCCCAGAGTATTGGCGAGCTCATCAGGTATCATTATGGTTCCATTATGGGCGAAGATATACCTGTCATAAGTGAAGGGCTGAGAGTTCTCGACCGATATGAGAGCCTCCTTCTTCAAGCCCCTCGGATTGCTTGCACGTCTGATATGTGCAATTATGATGTTTGATCTCACCTTCTGTATGGCGGAGGAGAAACCCTTATAATCCCTATAGACCGGCCTATGATCCTTGATTATCACTGGTGTTCCATTCCTGTAGTAGCCTATCCCCCATCCGTCCCCCTGTAGCCTCCTAGGATCAGCCATGCTTTGAATGTAGAGTGAGCATGGATCATCAAGCAGGTATCTTCGGGCATTCGTCGGCTTAACTGAGAGCACCCCTAAAAGCCTACACATATACCTCACTTCGAATAATCTGCTAATATCTCTTGATGCTCATTCGGCTTTAAGGCTTCCGAGGATCGGGAGATTCATGAGATGAGATGTATATTACCTATCCATACATTCTCCAAATATCTCTTTGCAACCCTGAAGCATTCAAGCGCCTGCCTTCTACTGGTAGTCGGCAGGTCATTAAGTCTAAATTGAGGGTAAAATGCGAGCAGGCTGTATGGGATTTTAGGGTTAATATCAGCAATGAACTTGGCTATACTCTCAACTTCCATTGCATCTACATAGCCTGGAACCAGAAGGGTGCTTGCAGTTAAGAGAGGAACCTCATCTCTCTCCTCGAAGTATCTTTCACCTATCATCCTAAAGTTTCGTAGAGTAGCCTCATTGGATACCCCGCATAGGGCTCTGTGGATGTTATCATTCCATGCTTTAATGTCAAACTTCACTATTCCACCGCTTTGAAGAGAGAGTTCAGCAGCCTCCCTTGCGTAGCTCCATTTCAGATTACCATTTGTCTCCCAGCATATCCTTAAAATTCTGTTCTCATCCCTTGCGTTCTCCAGGGCTATTCGACTTGTTCCTATGGCATGAGTCATCTGAACTGATGGGTCTCCTCCGAAGAAGCAAATGCATGAGACCTTTTCATTGGCCTTACTGGCTAGCTCCTGAGCCGTAATTCTAGGCCTAAGCTTAACAGTCAATTCTTTGTAATGCCAATTTTGACAGAAGAGACAGTCGAAGCTGCATGCTCCATAAAATACGGCTAAGTTCACATATCCATGCTCAGCGCTTGGCATGTAAGCATACTTTGGATATCCGGCCCCTGTACATCCCGGACAGAACCATTCAGCAACGCAATTTGTCGGAAGCGAATCATAATACCATTCTAATATTCCCTTATCTACAGTTCCGCCAAGACGGATTAATCTGCCATTCTCATTAACGACTAAGCCGCAGAAGCCTTTTCTCCCAACTCCAATCCTACAATCATTCGCGCACATGCCGCATTCTATTCCATCATCATCGCGTGGAGGATTCTCTGGGAGACCGAAGGATCTTCTAGCCTCAGCGTGAGCTTCAGCGGCTACATTAAGTGCTTCCTCGGGATTCTCCCGTAGGCACCTAATACAGACGCCTAGATTTCTTGAGATTACGGGTGAATATTCACCGCATATTCGGCATTTACCCATCTTCTTTCACTACACAATATAAGGTATTGCCCAAGAAAGATTAATCTTAACTATAATGAACTTCAAGGATGGATTTTGATACGATAAATTTGATATATTGGCTTGTGAGAGTTGAATTGAATGGAGCGGATGGTATTGAATAAGACTGATCGGAGGATACTTGATCTCTTAAGCCAGAATGGCCCGCTCACACTTTATGAGATCGCTGAGAGGCTAAATATGAAGCCGAAAGCAGTCTTTAGATCCCTACGCAGACTATTCGAGAATGAGATGATTTCATGCAATCCTAGAACACGTAAATACTTCATAGAGAGGCAATATTCTGATCCTCCAAAATAATAGCGCTTAACATCACGATCCAAATTATGAAACCTATAATTTTGTAAATGATAACTATTCCTAAGCAAAATCTCATCCCCGCAATTATCTTGCATAAATGAAGCTGGCAATAAATGAGGATAAATATTTTGAGAAGTTCTGAAATGAATCTACCAGTTTATAGCTATTAGCCTTTTTGTTCGTTCCGTCGAGTGTAATGAGCCAATTGAAAAGATTTCTCTGCTTGTAATAAATCTTTTAAGGATTGAGAGATAATCTTTATAATAAAATTGTAGGGGAGATAAAAATTGAGGATAGGGATCTTCACAATTTTATACAATGATCTAAAGCTGGAGAAAGTTCTTAAGTATGTTTCGGAGTTGGGCTACGAGGCAGTTGAGATAGCCGCATGGAAGGGAAGCAATCACATAGATATTGACAAAATACTCTCAGGCGGAGCAACGGAATATAAAAAGACGATAGAAAAATATGGACTGTTCATTTCGGCCTTAAGTAATCACCTGGAGGGACAGTTAGTATTAGGGCCTCATGACGAATCTACTGACGAATGGTTCAAAGGAACCCCAGAGGAGAAGATTAAGTATGGCATGGAGCGGATGAAGAAGACAGCCATGGCCGCCGCAGCATTAGATGTGCCGGTCGTGAATGGATTTATCGGGGCTCCAAATTGGGGCTCATGGTATATATTCCCGCCGGCGAACGAGAAGATATTCGAGAAGGGATTTGAAGTATTCGCTGAGAGATGGAATGAGATTTTAGATGTCTTTGCGGCTCATGGAATAAAGTTTGCCCATGAGGTTCACCCGCAAGAGCAGGCCTATAACATAGAGACCGCCGAACAGGCGTTAAAGGCAATAAATGAGAGAAAGGAGTTTGGATTCAATTTTGATCCCAGCCACCTAATATGGCAGGGAATAGACCCAGTCGTATTCATCAAAAAGTTTGGTGATAGGATATACCATGCTCATGCAAAGGATGCAGAGATAGTTAAGGAGAACGTATCTACATCCGGAGTTATACCAACGGGAGCATGGATGAGACCCGACAGGGGATTCAGATTTAGAGTTGTAGGCTGGGGAGATGTTAATTGGAAGAGAATTCTAACAGCCTTCGTCGAGGTCGGATACGATTATGTGCTCAGCTATGAGCATGAGGATCCCGTAATGAGCAGGGAGGATGGATGCGAGAAGTGCATAGCATTCCTTAAGCCCCTGATCATAAAGGCTCCATTAAAACAGGTGTGGTGGTAGGGATGCCAGAGAAGGAAGTTGGATTTGTTAGAATGGGCAAGGTTGAAAAGGCAGAGAAGATAAGAGAGATAGGCGTTGGAATTTTAGGATATGCCTTCATGGGGAAGGCGCATACAAACGGATATAAGAAGATGCCAATATTCTTCTATCCTCCACCCGCAATTCCGAGGCTAATAGCGATATGCGGAAGAACAGAGGAAGCAGTGGCTGAGGCGGCGAGAAGATATGGATTTGAAACATATTATACGGACTGGAAGAAGCTAATAGCAGATGAGAGAATAGAGATCGTCGACAACTGCCTACCAAATAATATGCATGCCGAACCATGCATAGTAGCAGCCGAAGCTGGGAAGAACGTTCTATGCGAAAAACCATTAGCGGCAACATTAGAAGATGCGAGGGCGGCATACGAGGCTGTTGAGAAGGCCGGAGTCAAGAATATGGTAGCCTTCAATTACCGCTTCGTTCCAGCAATAAGGTTAGCTAAAAAGCTAATAGATGAGGGATTCATAGGCAAGATCCTACAGTATAGAGCCGTATATCTTCAGGAGTGGATCATGGATCCAAACTTCCCATTGGTGTGGAGGCTGAGAAAGAGCGTCGCCGGCTCAGGGGCACTTGGTGATCTCGGCGCCCACATAATTGACTTGGCAAGATTCCTTGTTGGAGATATAAAGTCCGTCTGCGGTATGATGGAGACATTCATTAAGGAGAGACCTCTACCTGAGAATCCAGAGAAAAAAGGAAAGGTGGACGTTGACGACGCCTTCATCGCGATGGTCAGATTCAAGAATGGAGCGATAGGAAGCCTCGAAGCTTCAAGGTTCTGCGCTGGAAGAAAGAATTATCAGAGGGTAGAGATTCACGGAACAGAAGGCTCAATAGTCTTTAATCTGGAGAGGCTCAATGAGTTAGAAGTTTATTCTAGAAGAGACCCGGAGGATCGCATGGGATTCAGGAATATACTCGTAACGGAGACCGTTCATCCGTTCATGGAGCACTGGTGGCCGCATGGCCATATAATAGGATGGGAGCACACATTCGTTCATGAAATCTACCACTTCATAGACTGCATAGTTAATGATAAACCAGTTGCCCCAATGGCAGCTACATTCTACGACGGCTTCAAATGCCAAGAAGTATTAAATGCGATAGAAGAATCATCGCAAAAGGGAAGATGGATAGAACTTCAATAAACCCTATTTTTTTAAAAAGAAATATTTTGGCGTTTATATCCAGTTCTGACCAGGCCTACGCTGCAAGATAACCCTCTTCTCATAGGCCCTTCTAACCCGAACTCTCGGAGGCTTACTAGTCTTTGGAATAGGCTCTATCTTCGGAGTCTGAGACCTGACCTTCCCAGCCTTTGATAGGCTTCCATGCGTAGGCATTTCCTCTCCACCGTTCTATTTTCTTCTTGATCGTCTTATTTATCCTTTACCTTAATCACAACTATGAAGTCCTTGGATCCCGGAGCCTCTAGAAAGGTATGATCCCGCCAGACTTTGCATATCAGCTCATCGAACTCTTTCTTTGTAAAGCTCTTCTTTAAACCAGTAATTACTATCTGAGATTTTTCTTTTGCCACCCTAAGGATCTCCGTTAATGTTCTACTCGGCTCGGGAATATTCTGTAGAAGGGTTAAGGCGAAGATAACTCTGAAGGAGCCATCTCGAAATGGGAGATAATCAGCGTCAGCCCGTACAAATGAAACCTTAGATTTAACCCTTAAGCGTCTAGATTTTTCAGATGCGACTTTAAGGGTCTTATTGGCTATATCTAAGCCAACATAATGCTTTATCATGGAGGCGACGAACCCCACTAGTATTCCAGTGCCACATCCAATGTCTAATACTAAATCGTCGCATCCAACCTTA
>Ga0190316_1000174_pt1 | contig 17345 bp, 16 predicted proteins | sample 48701112_MG_FD_161663 | JGI IMG/M metagenome (GOLD analysis project Ga0190316, IMG submission 161663) | Hydrothermal vent sediment bacterial communities from Southern Trench, Guaymas Basin, Mexico - 4870-11-1-2_MG | ecosystem: Environmental > Aquatic > Marine > Hydrothermal vents > Sediment ... | reverse complement strand
AACGAAAGGCCGCTCAGGCAGGCATCAAGCTCACGATACCAGCTCTCTTCGAAGAATTGACTGGTATAAAGGAGGTCATCAATCTCTACCAATCTCAACCTACTCGGACTCGGGGCCGTCTTCGCGCTGAGTACGTCTTGTCTGAACGTTCGCCATTACAAGAAAAACTCTGCAAGGTCTTCGATATCTACAAGCTTGCTCATCCCTGAGAATCTCACCCCATCATCTCTTTCTGACGTGCGTTAGTGTATACAGCATCCCAGGGATACGGCACGCCATTTTTTTAAGTAGGAAACTCGGGCTAGCCAATCGGCCCATACTGGTCAGAAAAGGCAAGAGAGTAGACCATACAACCAGGGTTGCTTTTCCAATGCCGCGGGTATTCCCCCTGGCCGCTGAACTGAAGGTTGCCAGGACTATGGCGCATAACGGAAAAGGGCCGGCAGTATCGTCTGGTCCTGAAGGAAAGGAAGTAGTGAGATGCAGGATACGCAGGGAATTGCCCACTACTCCACACGATCGTGGCGCATCTGGGTAATCTGTTCAGAGACAAGGCCAAGCATAAAGACCATTACCCCAACACTCAAAAGCAATGCCGACATGTTCGTAAAATGTCGTGATATCCAATAGGTATATACGTAACGTCCCAGACCAGTGAAGAAAAAAAAGGCACTGACCGGCAAAAAGATCCGCATTGGAGAAAACAGCGTTGTAATGCGCAGGATAATGAGGATAAACTTTGCACCGTCTTGCAGGAGTCTGATCTTGCTCTTCCCTACACGTCTGTGCGCCTTTATTGGCACATATTTCACTGTCAATCCACTCCTTAGATAGGCAAGGGTGCTGGTTGTTGGATAAGAAAAGGTATTGGGGAAGAGATAGAGATATTTCAGAACTGTATCCCTATGAAAGACCCTGAAGCCGGAGGTGAGATCCTTTATTGGGAATCTGGCGACATAAGAAGCCAGGCAGTTGTAAAACCAGTTAGCTATTCTGCGTCCTAATGAGGTCTGACTGCCGGCACTACGTGCACCAACTACTAGGTCGTAATGGTCCGACTCCTCTAAAAGCCGGGCAATGTCCGCCGGATCGTGTTGTCCGTCTCCATCCATCAGCACTATCAGATCGCCGGAGGCCTTTCGGATACCTGTCTTAACGGCTGCTCCATTGCCGATATTATAAGGATGCTGAAGGACCTTGGCTCCGGCCTCACGAGCCTTATGCGCAGTGTTGTCCGTGCTACCGTCGTCTACTACAATAGTCTCAAAATCGGGATAAAGTGAATGGATTCTGGCAACTGTCTGGCCAATGATGGCTTCTTCATTATAGGCCGGTATAACTATTGATACGTTCATTGTACCTTATCTCCCAGCACCTCCCACAGTTGATATGATGGGGTATTCGTGGCCACAGGTCTGAAATACTTTGGATTAAAGGTATGCCTTAAAAACAATTTATTGAAAACCGACCCTGAAATATACTCGTCCATCAGGGCACCAAACCTTGAAGGGGCAAATATCTCAAACCGCAGTCCGTGATCTCTTTGGTAGCTTTTGGTCAGCACCCTTTGTCCATCACATTTAACCAGATGCGTAAGGCCTATTATGCGATTGCCTGTGCGCAATTTCCCCTTTTTTATATCTATATCCAGCCCCTCGCTTCCTTTTATATGTCCATTTTTCTCATGTATATCATAAAAGGCCTTGTACAGCGGATGTATTCCTTCTCTCTTTTCCACGTCCCATGTACCTAGCCAATACCACCAGTAGCTGGTGATGGTGAGCCGCCAGTCAAGAAAGAGATATACTGGACGCGTCTTTTCAGGATAGAAGAAGCGAAGCCACTGATCCACATTCTGCAGATTTCCTACGGGCGCGAGTTCGGCCGCGGCCAGCAACCCTCTTGCCTTTTCAGGACCAACAGAAAGGACATTTTTCATAAGATTCACACCTCGGACAGGGTCATTGCCCACGGCCTTGTATACATTTCCGATGCCATCCATTCCGGAATTGACATAAAAACGCATGAAGTTGGATGCCAGACGTTCGTCGTGCGTAGCAAAGGGAAGACCATTGTAAAATGACCTGTGCCCGCCGTGAAGCGTACCATCACCCACGGTCCCCCTTCCGGCCCAGTAATTAAGAGGATATCCGTGGTCCCACCACGCCCATATTACCGCATCTTCGGGAGTTTCTTTTGATGCCATATCCATCCCGGCGATAAGGTGCGGGGGCTCCTTGGGCCAGAAGGTCTTGGCCATGTCCTTGTTTAGAAGTGGCCATACAAGAAAGATCACCAGGATCGGTGCCGACAGGGAAAGCACGGAAAATCTTCGGCGCCAGTACCAGATTTCGGATATCGCATACCCTATTCCAAGGGCTGTAACAGGGGCCAAAAAGATCATGAAACGTTTTGCGAAAAAAAATGACAATGCAGCCAGGATCACCGGCACTGAGATGAACAGGCTTTCCTTGGGACGGCGGTAAAACAGCCAGGCAAGGCCGGCACAGGCCACGATGAAAGCAGGCAGGCTGTCAGTTGTCTTGGCAACAATCTCGGTGAGTGACGGTACGGCCTGTTCTGAGATTGTGGCCCCTATGGGAGGCCATATGTCGGCTACTTCCTTGGTAGATATGTAGTGAAACGTACCGGCAATACTTCTAAAGATCTTGAGCGGAAGATCCAGTCCCATCCACAGGAGTATCACTACGATTCCCAATCCTCCTGCTCCCAGAAAGATACACGCCTCTCTTCGTCCGGGACGATAAAAAAATACCAGTGCTACAACTAACGGTATCATCGAGACAACCGTCACTACCTGAGGCGTTGAATCCCACCACCACAGGAAAAGCAAAAAGATAGCAATTCCGCTGATAAAATACAGATACCGCTTCCGGCCGGCTTCAACGCCAAACCGCAGGAAGCAATAAGCGGCCCCTGTAGCCCAGGTGACGTTCATGCAGTCCGTGTCGAACCAGCCCAGACTGCTCCTATAGACATAGTAGTGTGAGAGCAGCCCCATCAGTGCTGCAGTGAGGCCCATGGCCGGACCTCCGTAGAAACGTCCTAGTGCATACAGGGGCAGGGCCAGCAAAAGACCAAGCAATGCAGGGAGGACCGCTCCAATCCAGTTCAGGGAAAAGGGCGTTATCCGGGCCAGGCCTGCGGCTGTCACGGAAATGAGCGGTGGCGGGAATCTCCTGGACATACCCCTTGGCACATCACGATTGTTGTCTATGGGTGTATAGGTGCCTTCAGCCAGGTCCTTTGCCAGGGTCAGATAGAAATAGCCGTCAAAGGTGGTAAGCAGGGGTTCCCCCTTGTAGAGGGCCAGCTCAGGATGGGCATTCCAGTCACGAACATCTTCGATACGCACAAGCAACCCCACTACCAGGATAAGAAAAAGCGCCAGGGCCTCTATCCATCGGCGGTATGGGGTAAGGTATTCAGCCCTATCCTTTACGGAGCTTTCCCACTCATGAATACGCAATCCCATACCTTGAGAGCTTGTCGTTGGAACGGCAGTGCCGGGAGCGGGTTTCTTTTTGGTTTTGGCCAAAGGCCTTCTTCTTTTACGGCCCACTATATCTTCCTGGAAGGGTTCAAAGGTTCAGGGTTACCTTTGAACCCCTGAACCCCTTCTACACCTCATTTCATGACCTCATCCCAGATTTCCATTACCCCGGACCTCAGGCCCGCGAAATCGCCGGCCTCCACACAAGCCGGTCTTTCCTGCAGGCTGAGCCTGTTTATCGCTTTTCTGTAGCTCACATATGCCTCCAAAAGGGTATCCGCATATCTCTTTGGTATCAGGCCCTTCTGTTCAAAGGCCTCAAGCAGTCCGATACTATTGCTCAATTCAGCAAGGTCCGGATACCGGAAAGCATTTGCCAACACCGTATACTGGATCAGGAATTCTATGTCAGTCAGCCCGCCGGGATCATGTTTAAGGTCAAATTTGTCCGGATGCCTGTTTCCATATTGGCTTATCAATCTGTCTCGCATGGAGATGACAGAACTCTTTAAAATATCAATGTCACGGGAACTGGCAATCACTTTTTTTCTCAATTCATCAAATTTCTTGCAGACCCGGATGTCACCGGCAATCGCCCTCGCCCTCACAAGGGCCTGATGCTCCCATGCCCAGGCCCGGTCCGTTTGATACCGGGAAAAGGCCTCCAGACTGCTGACCAGGACTCCTGATTCCCCGCTGGGACGAAGGCGCATGTCTACTTTATACAGGATTCCTGCCTGGGTATGGACTGTCAGAATATGAATCATTCGCTGTCCCAAACGGGTATAAAACATGGTGCTGTCCAGGGGCCTGGGACCGGAAGTCATCCGGCCCGCTTCAGCGGTATGGAGAAAGACCAGATCCAGGTCCGAGCTATAGCCCATCTCCTTTCCTCCAAGGTTGCCGTAGGCAACAACCGCAAAACCACTGATCCCTCTTTCATCTTGGCCGGATATGCACTGGGGCATGCCATGCCGGTCCATCAGGTGGTCCCGGGCAAGTACAAGGACCCTGTCCACTATTACCTCGGCAGTGTCCGTAAGGTGCTGGCTCACGTCCAGGACAGACAGGGCTCCTGAGATGTCAGCCGCAGCTACCCTTAGCATATTTGCCTGTCTGAATCGCCTGAGTTCGTCCATCTGCTGCTCCAGGTCGTCCGGCGGTACTCTGGAGAGCATTTTCTTTATATCCCTCTCCAGACTCGGCCTGTCAGGAGGCGAGTAAAGGGTCAGCGGATCAAGGAGTTCATCCAGCAGGACAGGCTGTCTCGATAGAAGCGTCGCGATCCATGCCCCCCTTGAACAGAGCCTTGTCAGGTGCGACAGGGCATCAGGATTTTCAAGCAGAAGGGAGAGGTAGCAGGTCCTCCTCCCAATTGATTCAATCAGGTCGAGAGTCCTTTTGAGGGCAAGGTCCGGCTGTTCCGTCCCTGCGGCTTCCTTGAGCACAAGAGGGATCAAACGGTTAAGCAGGTCTCGTCCTGGCGAACTGAGACTCAATCTCATCCTGGAGTCCTTAAGGCCATGGAGAAAGTTCAAAACCTCATCGGCTTTATGAAAACCCATTGATTGAAGAGTTTGTACAGCATGGCCTTTGTCAACCGTACCGAACCAAATGCCTGACAGGAGCTGTTTCGCTGAGTCCTTACCCTGATCGTCCTCTCTGGAGAAAAGTCCCTTAAAGTAATAATGGACTATATCCATGTGCCAGCGGAGCGTATCAATATATTCTTTCCATGTCTGAAAACCCATGGATAGTGCGAGACGGATCTGAGAAAGAGGCTTGAGAGGCAGCCTGTGGGTCTGCTGGTCAGCGTATTCCTGCAGACGATGTTCGGTATTGCGCAGGAATATGTATGCATTTTTTAATTTCCGGCATACGTCTTTGGGCAGGAAGTTATGGACGGCCAGGAGATCCAGGACCCGAAGAATGCTCCTTTCGCGAAGTTCGGGTATCCTGCCGCCCCGGATGAGTTGAAAGGCCTGGCATGTAAACTCGATCTCACGTATCCCTCCTGCGCCCAGCTTTATGTCGTCTTTAAGGCCTTTTTTTTGCGTCTCCTGCTCTATCAGTTGTTTCATTTCCCTTAAGGATTCAAATGCTCCGTAGTCCAGATAACGGCGGTAAACAAAGGGTCTCAGTATTTCCATCAGCGTGTCTCCATAAGTGCCGCCGGCAACCGGGCGGGCCTTGACCATCGCATATCGTTCCCACTCTCTCCCCCTGCTTTGATAATATTCTTCCATGGCATCGAAGCTCAGGACCAGGGGTCCGTTTTCTCCATATGGCCTGAGTCTCGTGTCCACACGAAAAACAATGCCGTCAGCAGTAGCCGTGCCTATAACACTTATCAATCTGCGGCAAAGCCGGGCAAAGAACTCTTCGTTAGTGACGGATTTTGCCCCGTCTTTAGTATATCCGGGCTCAGGATACGCAAATATCAGGTCGATATCCGAGGAAAAGTTGAGTTCTCCGGCTCCGAGTTTACCCATCCCGAGGACGACCAGGGATTGGGGGCCGCCCTTCTTGTCTGCAGGGCAGCCAAGTTCCTGACACTGCCAGGAATGGAGGAGGCTGAGAGCGCCCTTCAGACAAGCCTCTGCCAGGGATGAAAGGTCCGCCATGGTCTCTTTGAGATCTGACCACCGGGCAAGGTCTCTCCATGCTATCCTGACCATCTCCCGTCTTCTCAGCCGGCGCAGGATTATTCCGAGTTCTTTATGGTCCCTGGCCTCCTTGATCGAATTATTTACTATCCGGTCATAGTTGCCGTTCGCATAGGATTTTACCAGATCACCGCTTTCCAAAAGATCTGACAGCAGCCCTGGTTCCTTGATACAGTTCCTTGCGACAAATTCGCTAAAGACCCATACCTGTTTTGCCGTATTTATTATGTATGGGTCATCAGGGACCGTAAGTCCGGATGACAGCGAAGCCTCAACGAAACTTTTCCAATAGTTATCCGCCTTTGACATAAGTCCTTCAGGTAGCAGTCTCTGGGGCAGCATTTTTTCTCGAACAAGATTCTGGAATTTTGTATCCAGCGTATTATGTTCTTACAGTCTTTACAGTGAAATTGGAAATGTAAATATTCGGTGAACCCGTTATATCCTGCCTTGGAGCGGTCACCTTTTTCCGGGTTTCAAAGCTCACTCATCGCAGACCGGAGATGCAGTGCAATCCGGCCCGCGATCGAAACCCTGCAAAAGGCAAACCGCTCCTGCGGCAGGGCGCGGACGGCAACTTTCACAGTGGACCACGGATTCACCGAATATTTACTTGGAAATTGGGAAGAACGCAAAGATTTAAATGTGTTACTTAATTTCAAATTTCGAATTTCAAGTTTTGACATAGGCATTTAATTCGATAATACATGCTCTTTCGAAAGAAGTATAAACTGGTAAATGAATGATGCCGTCTTTTTTATTTATATATTATAATATTTAAACAGATCAAAGGACAGGATTCAGTCTTGAGCACTGGAAATGACTTAGGGTCAAATCCCCGGATATTGATTAGATCTGCCAATTGGATAGGAGACGCCGTCATGACTACACCGGCATTGATGGCGCTCAGAAAAAACTATCCAAAAGCCCGTATTTCTGTCTTGGCAAGGCCTTGGGTAGAGCCTGTCTTCTCCGGGAATCCCGCTGTAGATGAAGTTATATCTTGCGGCAGTACAGGACGTAATAGTTCGATTTTTGAAAAGATGGCACTAGCCAGGTCTCTTAGGAGCAGAAAATTTGATCTGGCCCTCCTGTTCCCGAACTCCTTTGAGTCGGCCCTGATTGCATGGCTTGCCCGCATACCCAGGCGCGTGGGATATGCCACTGACGCAAGACGCATGATTCTTACCTTACCGGTATCAGTACCTGAGGACCGCAGGAACAGACACGAAATATTCTATTATCTGAACCTTGTTGATCATATAAGCCGCTTGAGTTTTAATACCCGCTCAAAAAATGAGGAAGTCAGTAAAGGGCGAGCCGGGCTGTTTCTTGAGGTCCCGGCCCAAGGGGAGTCAGGGGCTGGGCGGATACTTAATCAAATGGAGTTGGATCAAGGAGCGTTACTCATAGGGTTTAATCCAGGCGCTGCATACGGGCCTGCCAAATGCTGGCCTGTAGAGAGATTTGTATCTTTGGGGAAGGCCCTGGTCGGGCGTTTCAAAGATTGTCATGTACTTGTCTTTGGGACCAATAAGGAGGTATCGGTGGCAGAGGATATCTGTGATCCTCTTGGTGAAAAAGGCCACAATCTGGCAGGAAGGACAAGCCTTGCTGAGGCCATGGGGCTGATATCAAGGCTCGATTTGCTCGTAACAAATGACTCCGGTCTCATGCATGTCGGCGCGGCACTGGGAGTTCCCTTGGTTGCCATTTTCGGCTCTACAGACCCGGTTACAACAGGTCCCTGGTCAACCAATACTGTTATAGTCCGCCACGATCTTCCATGCAGCCCATGTCTTAAGCGCAGTTGTCCAACGGATTTTAGATGCCTGCTTGGGATTGAGGTTGAGGAAGTCTTGCAGGCCTGTCTGCAACAGTTGAAAGCCGTTTACGGCTTGAAATTGGAAATTTGAAATTAGAAATTGGGGAAAGATAAACTACTAAAAAAATGAACATCGAACATCGAACGCCCAACATCGAATGTTGAATGGGGAAAAGATGAAGAAGCAGAAGTGGTTGGTATTGAATATTCGTTTTTCATTCGATGTTCGATGTTGGATGTTCGATGTTGGACGTTCATCTTTTAGAACAATTCCGTATGGCATAAATGAAACCCTGAACCTTTGAACCCCTGAACCCCTGAACCCCTGAACACTCACAGAAATGAAGTTTAGAAGAGCGGTATTTCTCGACAGAGACGGAACAATCAATAAAGAGGTCGGTTATCTTTGCCGGATGGAGGATCTTATATTGATAGAAAGGGCGGGTTCAGGTATTCGCCTCCTTAATGAGTCAGGATATAAAGTCGCTGTGATAACCAATCAATCCGGGGTAGCGAGAGGCCTCTTTGATGAAATCCATGTCAGAGAGGTACATGAAGAGATGGCAAGGCGTCTCTCAAAAAGTGGGGCCTATGTAGACAGGTGGTATTACTGCCCGCATCATCCGACCGAAGGAAAAGGAGGGTACAAGGTAGAGTGTGGTTGCCGCAAGCCATTCCCAGGCATGATAGATCTTGCCGCCAGGGAATTGGGTGTGATTCCGGAGGAATCCTTTGTTGTAGGAGATAGCTTGAGGGATTTAGAGATTGCCTGGCGTGTGGGGGCAAAGCCCGTGCTTGTCTTGACCGGTTATGGAAAGAAGACCCTTTCACGGCTTTTACCTTACCAGAAGGAGCGGTTGCCCCACGTTGCATCTGATCTGTTTGATGCCTGTACATGGATATGCGAATACTGCTGGTAAAGCTCAGCTCTATAGGCGACGTGGTGCATACGCTTCCTGCCCTTGCCGCTTTGCGCAAGAGATATCCTGATGCACATCTGAGCTGGTTGGTGGATGAAGCAGCCTCTGACCTGCTCTGCTCTCATCCCATGTTGAATGAAGTAATAATCTACCCCAGGCGCGGATTTGGAGAATTAAGCAGCAATCTGAGGCAGTGGCCAAGATTGATTAAAGAGGCCAGGAATTTTATTAATCACCTTCGAAGTAAAAGCTACGATGTTGTGATAGACTTTCAGGGTCTGCTGAAAAGCGGCGTCTTGACCTGGCTTTCTCGGGGGACACGCAAGCTTGGTTTTGCAGAAGGAAGGGAGTGGAGTTCCATATTTCTGACGGAAAAACTGCCCCGCTATGATCCAGACGAGCATGCAGTGCTCCGCTATCTGAGGCTGGCCTCCCATCTGGATGCAGACGTTGAGAAACCGGAGTTTCCCTTGGCTATCGGGAAAGCTGACACAGAGAGGGCAGGCAGACTGCTGGAGGAAGCGGGTGCGGGAGATCGCCGCATACTTTGCCTTAATCCGGGAGCTGCATGGGAAACAAAGAGATGGACCCCAAAAGGATTTGCTAAAGTAACAGACAGTTGTTTCGAACGCTGGGATATGGTCACCGTCATAATCGGAGGGCCGGGCGACAATATCCTTGCTTCTGATATTGCAATGTCTGCAAGGCATCCTGTTATTGATCTTACCGGACGAACCAGACTCAGGACCCTTGCCGCCCTGTATCAGAGGGCAGGGGCTGTAGTGAGCACTGATACAGGTCCCATGCATCTGGCAGCCGCAGCCGGAGCACCTCTGGTTGCCCTGTTCGGACCTACGGCCCCATGGAGGACCGGTCCTTTCGGCAGGAAACAACAGGTCATTAGATTGGGACTTTCGTGCAGTCCATGTTTTAAACGTCACTGCCATGACCCGAAATGCATGATGGATATTTCTCCTGAGCAGGTAATCGAAGCGGTCGGGAAAATCAGGAGGTGGTGATTGAGTGATTTGGTGATTGGAGGTAAGTTATGAGCAAGCCCATTAGTTCCGAACTGCTGAATATTCTTGCGTGTCCCAAATGTAAGGGTGAGGTAAAGCTTACCGAAAAGGAAGACGGGCTGATTTGTGAGAGCTGTGGTCTGTTGTATGAGATACGGGAAGGCATTCCCGTGATGCTGATAGATGAGGCCAAACCTTATCCTGTAAATAAAAAATAACCGTTCATGGTTCAGGGTCAAGAAAAAGATGAACATCGAACATCGAACGTCCAACATCGAATGTTGAATGGGAAAAGATGAGATACTGACAAAGATGAACATCGAACATCGAACGTCCAACATCGAATGTTGAATGGGAAAAGATGAAGACTTATGACCCGGGAAGAAAGGCTGCTAATTATTGCAGGAGATGGTATATCAGTATACTTCAGCCTTTAACCTAAATGGCTAACATACAGAAATAGCCTCTGAATGTTCGGTATTGGATATCTGTTTTTCATTCGATGTTGGACGTTCGATGTTCGATGTTGGACGTTCATCTTTTAATGTAACCTGTGAACGTTTTTAAAAATGAAAGATCGTATAAAAAGACTCAAGGAGGCCGTCCGCCGGTTTGACTCCTCTTGCCTGCTTGTGGTCGGAGATATTATGCTGGACCAGTTTGTTTGGGGTGAGGTGTCGAGGATATCGCCCGAAGCGCCGGTCCCTGTGGTGAAAGTACAGAAGGAAACCGTGCTCCTTGGCGGTGCGGCGAATGTGGCAAACAACCTCAGGGCCTTGGGCAGCCCTGTAATCCTTGGGGGCGTGGTCGGAAAAGATGCCATGGGCGAAAATCTCAGAGAACTCGCCAGATCCAGGGGTATAGATACGGCTGCCGTTGTTGACGGCATACGCCCTACCACGATCAAGACCAGGATAATCGCCAGAGGTCAGCAGGTAGTGAGGGTTGACAGGGAGAGCAATAACACACTCAATGACTCATCAATTAAGGCCTTGGTCGAGGCCTTTGAGAGGCTGGCTCCCGGAATTGACGGAATCATTGTATCTGACTATGCTAAAGGTGTGGTTGCGGTTCGCATCATGGATGAATTAAGGAAAATCTCAGACGCAAGAGGTATTCCTTTTTTAGTGGATCCCAAGCCTGCAAACAGTCACCTTTACCATGGAGTTACATTGGTGACCCCTAACCGGCAAGAGGCAGAGGCAATGGCAGGCCTTGAGATCAAGGATACGGAGAGCCTCAGCCAGGCTGCACAAAAGATCCAGGCAAAGCTGGGAACAGAGGCGGTACTCATCACCCGGGGATTGCACGGGATGGCCCTCTGGCAAAGGGAAAACGGATTATTTACCGTGCCGACCATGGCACGCGAGGTCTTTGACGTTACCGGTGCAGGTGATACGGTCGTAGCAGCCATGACCTTGGGAATAGTCAACGGGCTCAGTTTCCCTGAAGCAGCCTATTTAGCAAATATTGCCGCGGGTGTAGTTGTTGGAAAGATCGGGACTGCTACTGTAACTGCTGAAGAGATCATGGAGATATTGGAGAGATAAAGGACATTACATATCCAGCAAAACCCGGATAATGAGCACATTACAGACACCGCCACCAGCCAAGCTGGTTTGTAGTATATTTTCTCAACGAGAAAGGCTTATAAGCAGAGTGGCCGATGCCTTGTCCAGTGCATACGGCGCTATTGATTTTGAGAGCCCGGTCATGCCGTTTGACCGGACTTCTTATTATGAGCCGGAGTTCGGGAACAGCCTCAAAAGGATATTCATAAGTTTTGCCGAATTGATATTTCAAGATATCCTTGCCGAAATTAAGCTCGCCACTGATAAACTGGAGCAGGAATTCTGTACAGAAGGAAAGAGGCGGGTAAATATTGATCCGGGCATTTTAACTGCTGAACGTCTTGTGCTTGCTACCGGCAAAAATTATTCCCACCGGATTTATCTTGGCCGGGGCGTATATGCAGATCTGACGCTTATATACCGGAAAAGTTCTTTCAGACCCTTACCATGGACTTATCCGGACTATGCCTCACAAGAAGCGGTAGAGTTCTGGAACAGGGTAAGAGAATCCTATCTGAAAGGGCTCAGAGGGGCGAGAGCCTGACACGATCCAATGGCTGGAGGCGCCTCAAGTAATCCGTCATGGATATGATTACACTGCGAAAAGTCCTGAAACAGGATTCCGCTCAAAATGCTCCGGATGCAAGGCGCGAGATTTTCGAGGAACGAGGCGTACTTAGCGTACGTCGCAGTAACGAGGAAATCGAAGCAACGCAGCAGATGGGGTATTTTGAGCGGAATCAGAAATGGTGATCCAATGTTACGCAGCATGACTTCATTTGCACGTATGGAATATAAAGGAGATGGCTGGCATTGCGCAATGGAGCTGAGGTCTGTAAACGGAAGGTTCTGTGATGTCAATATTGGGTTGCCGAAATGGATGAATCCCATTGAAGACCGTATAAAAAAAATGGTGCAGGAAAAGATGATTCGCGGCCGCATTGACCTGAGCATACAGTACGAGGGTAGTGAGGCGGCAAGGTCCGTCTTTGTAGCCGATCTGGAGCTTGGACGTTCTTATCTGGATGCAGCCAGATCTCTGGCTGATGGTCTTGGTTTAGAGGGCACCCTGGATCTTCCGACGCTTTTGTGTTCTTTAAAGGACGTTATCAACGTCCGGGAACAGGGACCGGACACCAAAAAGGCATGGGAAAGGATGAAAGGTCAATTAGAGGAGTTACTTGACAAGGCTGTAGCGATGTCAGCCAAGGAGGGATCTGCTCTGGAGAAAGATCTGGAATCAAGGCTGTCTCAGATTGAACAATGGATTGAAGACATATCAAAGCGGACAGAAGAGCACCTCAGGAAGGCCCAGCAGGCGCTCAAGGACAGAATCCAGTCAATTTTAAGAGATTTTTCTGCAGACGAAGGACGTTTAAATCAAGAGATGGCTGTACTTGCCGATAAGTTGGATATAACAGAGGAGATAGTCAGAGTTCGCAGCCATATAGAGCAGTTCAGGAAGTTTTTTGCAGGGCGGGAAGCCGTCGGCAGGAAAATGGATTTTTTACTCCAGGAGCTGTTCAGGGAAATTAATACTATGGCATCCAAGTCATCTGACTCCCTGATTTCTTATTTGGTGGTTGAGATCAAGGGTGAACTGGAAAAGATGCGCGAGCAGGTTCAGAATATAGTGTAGGGATAAGGAGAACATATTATGAGCTGTAGATGCAAACTGCTTAATATTGGTTTTGGCAATACCATAGTAGCTGAACGTATCGTTGCCATAGTCAATCCGTCATCTGCTCCCATGAAGCGTTTGAGAGAGGAGGCAAAGGTCAATAACCGCCTTATTGACGCCAGTCAAGGTCGTCGAACTCGTTCCATAATTATAACAGACAGCAACCATATTATACTCTCTGCCATACAGGCGGAGACGGTTTCCCAAAGACTCGGTGCAGACGTTTTGACCAAAATGGAAGAGAAAGACCCAAAATACTAGATTGTATCCGACTTCAATGGAACAGGGGAAACTATTTGTGATTTCCGCCCCTTCAGGGGTTGGGAAAACCACTTTATGCCGCAGATTGCTCGATCGGATTTCCGGGCTCTCTTTTTCTGTGTCATATACTACCCGTGATCCCAGGCAAGGGGAATTTGATGGTATAGACTATCACTTTATTTCCCAGGATAGGTTCGAGGAGATGATCTCTGCTGATGCGTTTCTTGAATGGGCACGGGTATACGGCAACTTTTACGGAACAGGTAAATCAGAAGTGCTGTCAAGGCTTGAACTGGGAGAGGATATACTTCTGGACATAGATATCCAGGGGGCCAGACAGATCCGCAGGCTGTTCCCGGAAGCCGTTCTGATATTCCTGCTGCCTCCGTCATGGTCGGTGTTGGAGGCACGGCTCAGGGATAGAGGAAGTGAGGATTCCTCGAGGTTGAAACTCAGGATGGCCAATGCAAAATCAGAGCTGGAGGCAGTGCATGAGTTTGACTTCGTTGTGGTAAACGACGACCTTTCAAGGGCTACTGAAGACCTGAAATCCATAGTGATCGCCCAGAGATGCATAACACCCAGGGTTTTGGCAAGGCATGGCCTTATTCAGGCCCTTAAGTCTTGGTAGCCATTCATGGGTTCAAAGGTTCAGAGTTCACCAAAAATCTGAGCCGTTGATTCGTGAATTCTGAAAGGTAACCCTGAACCTGTGAATGCCTATTATTCTTCAATGCCTCCCGAATCAAGAAGTAAACCCATAATTATCTGGGGCATACATCCGGTAAGGAAATTTTTAGAAATCTGTCCTGATGACTGTCATAGGCTATTTGTGCATCCATCCTTTGGGAAGAAAAAAGTACAGGCTGGCCTGATAAGTCTGGCAGAGAGGCGGGCGATTTTTGTGGAACGCTCGGAAGACCTCAAGAATGCGGGCGTTCCTGCAGGCGCTGTACACCAGGGAATTGCCGCCCTGGTAAAACCTGTCTGGTCTATTGACTTTTCCGGTCTGCCCTTGTATTGGAAAGATAAAAGTCCGTTAACAGTGATATGCGATCAGGTAACCGATCCACAAAATGTGGGAGCTGTTATACGTTCTTCGGTTGCCTTGGGCGCCCAGGCAGTTTTGCTCCCCGGCCGGAGAACCGGCCGGATTACCGGAGCGGTGGCAAAGGCGTCTTCCGGTGCACTGTTTCACATAAAGGTATGCCATGTGGGAAATTTAGTAACAGCCATGAGGCAGCTTAAGGAAATGGGACTCTGGATAGCAGGGTTAAGCCCTGACGGCGAGCATCCGCTCTGGGAATTAGATTTAAACAGGCCTTTAGCTCTGGTAGTTGGTGCAGAGGGGGCGGGGTTGCGCCGTCTGGTCAAGGAGACATGTGACTTCCTTGCAAGAATACCTCATTTTTACCCTGTTGGTTCTATTAATGTTGCCTGTGCTGCCAGCATAGCCTTGTATGAGGTTGCCAGGCAGCGTCATTATAAGCCGGTTTAGGCGGCATGAGGCGGTGATTTTATGATAGGCCTGTATGAGAAGATGACCGGGGCCGCATATGCGGTATTCAGCCCTTTCCTGGAATTGTGGTCCAGATTGGAGGGAAGCAGTGGAATGTGGTCCGGTCGCCTGGGACATCTCTCCAACCATGTTGCTGCAGCAGGTCCTCAGGATTTATGGCTCCAGGCGGTTTCAGTGGGAGAAGTAGCCGTGGCGGAGGCCCTGGTCCATGCCATTGACCGCCGGGCACCGGAACTAAAAATACTCATATCAGTTACTACGCCGGCGGGTTTTGCAAGGGCAACGTCCTCCCTGGGGGCCCGTTGCTCCATAATTCCTTATCCTCTTGATTTTCCACAGACGGTACGCAGGATGACACGTGAGGTCCGTCCCAGAGTGTATGCATGCCTTGAGACCGAGCTCTGGCCAAACCTTATCAGCACGGTGAGGCGATTCGGTGGCAAGACCGTACTCCTGAACGGCCGCATTTCAGCCAGGTCTTTTTCCAGGTATTTGAGATTGCTCTCTATTACCAGGCCATTACTTGCCGGTTTTTCAAAGATCTGCGCCATTTCTGACGTCCATGCAAACCGGCTTGCCGCACTTGGGGCCCCCATGGACAGGATACTGGTCACAGGAAATGCCAAGTTCGAGGGTCTTTTGTCCAGACCTGATCCTGCTCGCATGATGGGGCTTCGCAATCGACTTGGCATTGAAGAGCCAACCAAGATCCTTGTTGCGGGAAGCCTGAGAGGAGGAGAGGAGAAAGAGATACTGTACGCCCACGATTTACTTCGGTCCCGCTGGCGTGACATGATATTCTTTTTGGTTCCGAGGCATCTGAAAAGGGTTTCTTCTATTATAGGCATGTTAGACAAGAAGGGCATACCATACCAGCTCTGGAGTGAACTGGAGGTAAATCAGTATCGGACCGAAGGGGTCATAGTGGTGGATGTAATAGGCCCGCTTTTCGATCTCTATGGATTGGCTACAGTGGCCTTTGTAGGAGGCTCTCTGGTGCCAAAAGGCGGACAGAATCTTATGGAGCCGGCTGCCTGGGGATGTCCTGTTATCTATGGTCCCCACACGGACAATTTTGAAGAGGCAAGAATAACCCTTGAGTCCCGCGGTGGAGGTCAAGAGGTTGCTAACGGAAAAGATCTGGCGGAGTCGGTAGATCGATTATTTGAAGAGCCTTTAAAAAGAGAAGAGCTGGGCAGGTTGGCACGCAGGGCACTTGAAGATCTTTCCAGCGGGGTTGCTGCAAAGCAGACAGATATACTGCTGCAGGTGCTTGAATCCCAGAGTTGATCCTGCTCAAAATATCTCGTTTTAAATCCAAAATTAAAATCTAACTGCCGGCAGCCTTAAATCTCTTATAGACTATCAACAGGCCTTCCAAAATAAGGTTTGGCAATACCGTTTCTACCAGAGAGCAATACGGGACTATTATAGAAGCCAGTCCTCCTGTAGCTACCACTCTTGGTCTTTGGGCAAATTCTGTTAAAAGACGACTTATGATGCCGTCTGTCAGGCCGGCAAAGCCGTATATGATGCCGGCCCTTATTGCCGAGGCAGTATCCTGGCCCATAGCAGTTTCAGGTCCGGTAAAGAATTCTACCCTTGGAAGTCTGGATGTACCTTTGAAAAGGGCCTCTGTCGCAAGAAGCAGGCCCGGAGCTATAGAGCCTCCCAGGTATTTACCTTTTGATGAGACACAGTCAAAAGTGGTTGCAGTTCCATAATCAACTATAATTACGGCATCTTTATACCTTGAATATGCAGCCAGAGAATTTACGAGCCGGTCTGCTCCCACTTCATAGGGGTGCTTATAAAGAATGGGCATTCCGGCAGGTATATTTTCCTGAACGACCAGGGCCTTTTTTTTCACATAATGAAGGCTTAGTTCCTCCCAGCTATGTATTAAGGGTGGCACAACACAAGATATCACTATGTCAGAAACATCTCTCAGTTCTATTCCTGCAAGCCGGCACAACTGGTCCAAAGACATGGCAAGTTCATCAGATGTGGCCTCCCTGTCCGTATGAATTCGCCAGTCTCTGAGGAGATAGTCATCCTGGAAAAGACCGATTACAGTATGCGTGTTGCCAATATCTACGGCCAGAAGGTATTCTCCAGAGTGTTTGTTGTTTTCCATGGAAGATATGACCCCTTGATTATCTTCTCGTATTTTTATGTTATTGGAACTAATATGGCCTGGATATTTCAAATGGAGTAATACCATAGCCAGGCCTTGGACGGCAACGGCGCAAATAAATGATTGCTAAGGTTACTTACACTAAACAACGAAGGTAAATATTCGGTGAACCCGTGGTCTCGCGTAACCGTTCACGGAAGGGGATATTTCTTTTCACTTCACCATTCAGCCC
>Ga0190316_1000172_pt1 | contig 17437 bp, 15 predicted proteins | sample 48701112_MG_FD_161663 | JGI IMG/M metagenome (GOLD analysis project Ga0190316, IMG submission 161663) | Hydrothermal vent sediment bacterial communities from Southern Trench, Guaymas Basin, Mexico - 4870-11-1-2_MG | ecosystem: Environmental > Aquatic > Marine > Hydrothermal vents > Sediment ... | reverse complement strand
CGTGCCCTGCCGCAGGAGCGGTTTGCCTTTTGCAGGGTTTCGATCGCGGGCCGGATTGCACTGCCTCTCCGGTCTGCGATGAGTGAGCTTTGAAACCCGGAAAAAGGTAACCGCTTCAAGGCAGGATATAACGGGTTCACCGAATATTTACATCCGGAAAGTAAATATTCGTAAAATAGGCAAGTAGTCCTTGGTTAAATGAATATTCTTCTTACAAACGACGACGGAATATATGCCCAGGGATTGTACTCACTTTATGAGGTCCTTAAGGATGAGCATGAGGTGTTTGTTGTCGCTCCTGATAGCGAATGTAGTGCTGTGGGCCATGCAATTACCCTGGCAAATCCACTCAGAGTCCGTTCTGTAAAGCGCAAAGGTTCAGTTTTCGGATGGGCTCTGAATGGTACACCGGCAGACTGTGTTAAGCTTGCAGTACATGATTTAATTAAGAAGCCTATTGATCTTGTCATTTCAGGAATTAACCATGGTGCCAACATTGGTATAAACGTTCTTTATTCAGGAACAGTTTCTGCTGCTGCAGAAGCAGCTATACTCGGAATAAAATCTGCTGCTGTTTCCCTTGACACATATCGGGCCCCTGATTTTTGCTTTGCAGCAAATTTTGCAAAACGGCTTATTGCATGGCTTAATGAAGTCGATTTATCATCCGGAGTAACGATTAATGTTAATGTGCCAGCCTTGCCCCCTGATCAAATATTGGGTGTGAGAGCAACTAGACAGGGAACTTCAGGATTTGTTGAACAATTTGATAAGCGAGTAGATCCCAGAGGCAATATCTATTATTGGCAAACTAATAGTGAGACATCAGCTATCCATAAAGACGATGACATAGACAGTATCGCCTTGAAGCAGGGTTTCATCACCATTACTCCTATCCATTTCGATCTCACATCTTACACAATATTAAATTCTCTCCCTGTATCGCAAATTTAGTGCGCTTCCTGTCTGGATGGTCACTTTTCGAAGACTTACTGAAACAAGATAAACTTATATTAACAACATTTTTTATTTCATTTTTTCTATTCAATCTCTCAGCTACCGGTCCTTGATTTTAGCGTATTTCCATTATCTTAGCCTGGTGATCTACATTTGGTACTGATATTTCGTATCTATTGACAAGTCCGAATTATTTCTGTATTTATATTGTCGAGTTTGTTAATTGGCTAATCCATATCAAAATCTGGAAGGAAAGATTCTGTTGATTTATTTATATAAATTTTGCATTTATTTTGGACATATTTGACAATCATAATATTAAATTAGAAATTAAAATCAATACATTCAAATCTCTAAAATCACAATTTTCTTTGATGTAATCAGCAAAGGAATGGAATTTACTATACAATAAATGTATATTTATGTTTAAAAAATCAGAAAGGAGCTTATCATGACTGGAAGAAAGAGAAGCAGGCCCTATAATGTAGATGACGTACGATATGTACATAACCATTATATAGAAATGACGGCTTCCGAGATAGCCGATAAGCTTGGTATCAGCAGATTTCAGGTATCAAAGATTGTCAGTGAGCTCAGGAAGCACATAGATTTGCCCAAGAAGACTGTACGTCGGCCTAATCCCATTCTTAAGTTTCTTGAAGAAGAAGGTATTAAGCCAAAAGAGGTGACCAAGACAAAAAATACCAGGGGGAAGAAGAAATCTTAGCATCCTAATAAGCATACCTGAAAAATTTTAATGCAGCTGTATCATTATTTGACACAGCTGCTTTTTTATTTATATGACTATTGAGTTAGCTCCGCTTCGATATATAGTCTTTGATTATTGGGTAATCTCCCTTGTTTCTGAGGCTTTTGCAGCATGGGACCCTCCCTGTTCTCCTCCGCTGCGCTCCGGAGCCAGGGTTTCCCATACTGCAAAAGCCAGGAAAACTACGGGACTTCCGCAAGTCGCTCCAAGGGATGATCATCCAATAATCCGTTACAATCAGCATATGATGCGGAGCTAACTCAATAGTCATATTTATTTACCAAATTAGACCCGTGTTTGTATAATATCCCGGATTGCGTCCTGTTGATCGAGATAGCATGGCATGTTAGGTTAACTCAGTCTCGAAGTAAATATTCGGTAAACCCGCGGTCCGCTGTGGAAGTTGCCATCCGTACCCTGCCGCAGGAGCGGTTTGTCTTTTGCGGGGTTTCGATCGCGGGCCGGATTGCACTGCCTCTCCGGTCTGCGATGAGTGAGCTTTGAAACCCGGAAAAAGGTAACCGCTTCAAGGCAGGATATAACGGGTTCACCGAATATTTACGTCTCGAAGTGAAGATATATCCGTTGTGAAGGAGCCTGTTTTATGGAATATGAGGCGGTAATAGGCCTTGAGGTCCATGTTCAGCTGCAGACTGAAACGAAGATTTTCTGCCCTTGCTCAACTACGTTTGGTGCCAAGCCCAATACGCATTCATGCCCGGTGTGTGTGGGTATGCCCGGAGTTCTGCCTGTACTTAACAGGAAAGCGGTGGAATTTGCCATGAAAATGGCGCTGGCTACTAATTGCAGAATAGCCCCTCTCAGTATTTTTGCGAGAAAGCACTATTTTTATCCTGATCTGCCCAAGGGCTATCAAATTTCTCAATATGAGCTGCCTCTGGCTGAGAGCGGTTGGGTCGAAATCACTATAAACGGACAGGCCAAAAGGATCGGCATTACACGCATCCACCTGGAAGAGGATGCCGGCAAATTGATACATGATGAAAACAGTCCTGTCAGCTATGTGGATTTCAATCGGACAGGTGTGCCTTTGATTGAAATCGTGAGTGAGCCTGATATCCGGAGTCCTGAAGAGGCTGCTTTATATCTCAGGAAAATCAGACAGCACGTCCGTTACCTGGAGATCAGCGACGGAAATATGGAAGAGGGCAGTCTGCGCTGTGATGCCAACATCTCCCTGAGACCCAGAGGCCGGAAAGACCTTGGCGTCAAGGCAGAGCTCAAGAATATGAATTCTTTCCGTCATGTGCAGAAGGCTTTGGAGTTTGAGATAAGACGCCAGACAGCTATCTTGCTTGACGGTCATGAGATAGTACAGGAGACCCGTCTTTGGGATGCGGCCAAGAGTATTACGGTCCCGATGAGAGGTAAAGAAGAGGCCCACGATTATCGATATTTTCCTGATCCGGATCTGGTTCCGGTCGAGATTGATAATGACTGGATAGCCGAAATAAAGGCGGAAATGCCTGAGCTGCCTGATGCAAAATGCACTCGCTTCAAGGAGCAATACGATCTTTCAGACTATAACGCAGGAACCCTCACAACCTCAAAGTCCCTGGCTAATTACTTCGAAGAATGTGTGGCCCTGTTTCCCGCCCCAAACATTGTCAGCAACTGGATAATGGTTGAATTGCTCCATCTTCTGAAACAGGATGAGCGGGAAATAGACGATTGCCCGATATCTCCCGCCGGCCTGGCAGAGTTGCTCAAGCTGATAGATGAAGGCACTATCAGCGGCAAGATGGCAAAAGACATCCTTGAGCAGGCATATGATTCAAAAAAGAGTCCCAAAAGGATCGTGGAAGAACAGGGACTTGCCCAGGTAAGTGATGAATCCACACTTGGTGCTGTGGTTGATAAAGTAGTGGAGGCCCACCCAAAAGAGGTGAAAAAATACAAGTCCGGCAAGACAAAGATCCTGGGTTTTTTAGTTGGACAGGTTATGAAGGCGACAAAGGGGCAGGCCAATCCCAAAAAGGTAAACGAGTTGTTGCAAAAGGCCCTGGGCTTATGAAAGACATTGCTGCCGGAGACAACGACTCGCCATTAACCCTGCTCCAGAGAGAAGGCAATACATCTATAGTGCCGCTCCATTGGGAAAACCATGTTCTTTATTTATTGGACCAAAGGTTATTACCCCATGAGGAGACCTGGCTTGAGCATAGATCTGGAAGAGATGTTGCTCAGGCTATAGAAGATATGGTGGTAAGGGGAGCACCGGCCATAGGGATTGCCGCCGCTTTTGGCATGGTTTTGGACGCTTACTGGCTCAAGGACGAAGAATACAGGGACAACTTTGTGGAGAAATTGCTGGAGGAAGCGGCTTTCATGCTTCAGGCCCGGCCTACGGCAGTAAACTTGAAGTGGGCAATAGAAAAGCTTACAGGGCTTGCGCGCAGGCATTCCGGGTTGAATCCGGACGATCTCGCAGCCATTTTGGAAAAGGAGGCCATTTCTATTTGGACAGAAGACATAAAGGCAAACCTGGCCATAGGATTTTATGGTCAGGCCCTTTTACCGGAAACCGGCGGCGTACTCACTCACTGTAACGCAGGCGGCCTTGCTACCGGTGGATATGGAACCGCCCTTGGAGTTATCAGGGCCGCTCTTTCTGAGGGAAAGGAGATCGATGTTATTGCCGGTGAGACCCGCCCCTGGCTCCAGGGTGCCAGGCTTACCGCCTGGGAGCTTATCAAGGACGGGATAGCGGTTACCCTGATTGTGGACGGGGCAGCGGGTCTTTTGATGCAAAAGGGGCAGGTCAAGGCAGTGGTGGTCGGGGCCGATCGCATTACAGCAAACGGTGATGTTGCCAACAAGATCGGGACCTACACTATAGCTGAGCTTGCCAGGGCTAATCACATTCCTTTTTATGTGGCTGCCCCTGTCTCCACTATTGACCCTGTCACCCCGTCCGGAGATCAGATCCCCATAGAAGAGCGTATATCCCTGGAAATCACCACTTTTGCCGGAAAGGAGATCGCTCCTTTGGGTGTAAAGGTTCGCAATCCAGTCTTTGATATTACTCCTCACCATCTCGTAACTGCGATAATCACCGAGTTGGGTGTGCTCACCCCGCCATATGGTCCTGCAATTTATGCCTGTTTCTCTTGATAATTTTATCCGGTTGGTTGCAAACGTCTTTGATTCATTCACTGCTGCCCTGTTTATCCGCAGTGACCAGGGAGATGATCTCCGTCTGGTGGCATGGGAGAGTCTCAGCCCCTATATAGTGCCCGGATGCAATATCGGGATCGGCCAGGGACTTATAGGCTGGGTTGCACGGGAGGGAAAGAGGCTGCATGCGACCTGTTTTGATAGAGATACCAGGACTCTTGGCATTTACAGCAGAGACATTGATATAAAGGCATTTCTCGCAACCCCCTTGCCAGGCGGTGCAGGGGTCCTGATGGTCGACAGCAAAAATCGCTATTCTTTTCCTGAAAAGAAACAGCGCATTTTAGAAGACTGTGCAATAGTTGCTTCTGATTTATGGTCTTCATGGAAAAGCTCCCGTGAACTCAGGTTCTATAGTCGCTGGAACAAATGGCGCCGCGGCCTTTCAGGGGAAATAGAGCATCTGTTAGCAAGCCTGAAAGAATTGTTGGGGCTTAAGTGCGGTCTTGTAGCCTTTCATGAAAGGGGCAATAATATCTTCATAATAAAGGCCACCATCGGACTACCTCAAAAAGTTCGTCTGGAAGGTGAGAGTTTTGACATGAGAAAAGGCCTTGTCGGCTGGCTTCTGAGATACAAAAAGCACTTGATTCTCAGCCGTTATGGAGCGGATAAACATAAGTCTTATTTTTTATGGCCTGGTGAGCCCTTTGACAGAGGTCCGGTGGCAATAGGGCTTTTTCAGCCAATCAAAGCAGGTGCATTGGTATGGATTCTTACTGGAGACACGGACTTGTCAGGGTGGCCGGAAGGTCTTGCCGAACTCTTGGTTTTTTCTCTTGATCGAGTCATTAATGATTACACTGCAAAAATTCCTGAAATATGATTCCGCTCAAAATGCTTCAGATGCAAGGCGCGAGATTTCCGAGGAATGAGGCGTACTCAACGTGCGTCGCAGTGACGAGGAAATCGAAGCAACGCAGCAGATGGGGCATTTTCAGCGGAATCATTAATGATTGGAAATGCCATGGCACTCAAATACCTTAAAAACATGATAAAACAGGATCTGGCCATGGATTTGGGCACTGCCAACACCCTTATTTATGTTCAGAGAGAGGGAGTGGTCCTGAATGAACCTACTGTAATTGCGTGTTCAGGTGACGGTCTTGTAATTGAGGTAGGGCTTGCTGCAAAAAGGTATCTTGGCCGGACTCCCAAGGGTATTACGGCTGTGCGTCCCATGAAGGACGGAATTATAGAAGATTTTGATGCCATAAGTCAGTTGATCAGGGTCTTTTTGAGCCGTGCACAAGAACGAAAGGGGATCTTCTCCCCGAGGGTAGTAGTTTGTGTCCCTTCTAACATCACCCAGGTGGAAAAACGGGCCGTACTTGAAGCGGCTCAGGAGGCCGGGGCCAAGAAGATATTTCTACTGGAAGAGACCATGGCTGCTGCTATAGGCGCAGGTCTCCCTGTCTATGGAGAACAGCCGCAGATGATAATGGATATAGGTGGTGGCACAACCGAAGTGGCGGTAATAGCTAATGGGTCGTATTTACACTGCGAGACTTTACGGGTGGCAGGGGATGAATTTGACGAGGCCATCGGACGATGGCTGACCGAAGAACGTGGTCTGGTGGTGGGACCCACAACCGCGGAGACTATAAAATGGGAAATAGGATCGGTCTGGGATGATAAAAACGGACTGGATCCGGAGTATAATGTAAGTGGAAAGCATTTTCTGCAAGGCATACCGGTAACGGCTGTAATTACCTCCCGGGAACTGATGCCTGCCATGGAGAAACCGCTACATGCCATTTCCAAGATGGTGGAGGATGTGTTTGACGTTATGTCTCCGGACATCAGGGCCTCGATAAAAGCCAATGGAATAACATTGACAGGAGGCGGGGCTTTGCTGAGAGGCATTATTCAATTCTTGGGCTCGAGGACCGGCCTCATGTTTAATCTTGCAAGTGATCCGCTGACAACTGTGGTCAAGGGTGCCGGGCGGACGATCGAGAACTTTAAGGATTACGAAAAGGTCTTTATCAATTAGAGGCGATATTTTATTCTTTTTTTGTTTCCTCCTGAAATATCACTCTGTTACCTCCTGCCCTTTTTGCGATATACATCGAACTATCAGCTTTGTATATTAATTCGTTGATATCCTCGCGCAATCCCTTGTTTGTTCTCCTGAAGCGTGAGATGCCCAAGCTGAGCGAAGTCTTACCTATGTCCTGTTCATTCAGGTAATTGCGCCGTATACGTTCTGCTATCTGTTTTACCTGCTCTGTACTGGCATGCGGAATCATTATGGCGAATTCATCTCCTCCATAGCGAAATGGGATATCAACATTACTCCTGACGGAATCGTTCAGCACACCGGCAAGGCGCCGGAGCACTTCGTCTCCTGCCTGATGCCCCAAGGTATCATTCAACTCCTTGAAATTGTCCAGATCTAACATGATCAGGAAGAGAGGATAGTTTTGGCGGGTAGCCCTCTGGGCTTCCTTTTCAAGCTTTATGTCGAGAAAGCGTCTGTTGTAAAGGTCTGTAAGGATATCTCTTATGGAAAGTCGTTTCAGCAAGGCCCTGTATCCACGTTCCCTGATTATCCTGTCGAGCTTGGCCTTTAACTCGTCCAGATTAAAGGGCTTTCGAATGAAGTCACTTGCTCCGGCCCTGATGACGTCTGAGTAATTGAAGTCACGACTATATCCTGTTATTGCTATTATGTCGATTTCAGGCCAGAGTTTTTTAGTTTCCCGGATAAGCTCCATTCCATCCATTCTGGGCATAAGGAGATCGGTGATTACGATGGTTATCAAGTGCTGCTCCAGCAATGACATAGCCTCCAGGCCGTCACCAGCTAAATAATATTGGTACCCTAAACGGGAAAAGAATTCAGACAATAAATCCAAGATAAAAGGATCGTCGTCAACAATCAGGAGTTGCTGAAGTTCTTGTGGCAGGTCTTTTGGGGTAAAATATGTTTGGCTTTCAGGTAATTCTGATTTTTCTGACAATGTATCCTCCGGGGCAGGAAGGGCCTGCAAAGTAATTATTCAGAATTCCCTGAAAGCATCAACTCAATCTCTCTTTTCCGCTTGATTTCGCTAAATTTCTGCGAACAGAAGACTTGAGATCATCTAAATTGAAGGACTTGACTATATAGTCATCCGAGGCCCATGATGCCAGATCCTGCTTGTACTCAGGATAGGCTGAACTCAGAACGACAGGCACCCTGGGCTTTTTCTGCTTCATTTGACGCAGTACCTCTATACCGTCCATACCAGGCATATTGATGTCCAGTATGACAAGATCCGGCTCCAGGGCATCAAAGGCCTTAAGGGCCTCTTCTCCGCTCATCGCAGAGTGTACTTCGTAGCCTTCCTCTTCCAGCTCTTCCTTGTAAAGGAGATGAATACTCTCTTCGTCATCAACTACGAGTATTTTTTCTTTATTCATAGATCACCTTCTTGGCTGTTTACTTATTGACTATCCAGTAACGGTCTATTCGGGCAACATTACCTCATTAATCTAAATTGATTTCTCTGAGAAACTGAGCGGATTCTTCAGGCGGGGTAGGATTGATATAAAATCCGGTACCCCACTCAAACCCTGCTACCGTGGTTACCTTGGGCATTATTTCTATATGCCAGTGATAGTGTTCCAGAAAAGGACTGCGTAGCGGAGCCGTATGCAACATATAGTTGTAAGGGACGCCGGGAAGGGCCTTGTCGAGTCGCCGCATTGTCTCCAGAAAGAGTTCTGTCAAGGAGCGAAATTGATTTTCGTCCATGGAAACGTAAGAAGATTGGTGTTTCTTAGGCATCAGCCACATCTCAAAAGGTGAACGGGGTGCAAAGGGGCAGATCGTAATAAAATCATTATTTTCACATGCTATTCTTATGTCTTGTGATTTTTCCTGACGGATGATGTCACAAAAGATGCAGCGTTCCTTATATTCGTAATAGTGCAAACTGCTCTGGATTTCTTCCTGTATCCTGTGAGGTACGATAGGAAGAGCAATAAGCTGGGAATGTGAATGTTCCAGAGAAGCACCTGCGGCCCGGCCGAAATTCTTGAAGACTATTATATAGCGAAAACGGGAATCCTTCGCCAAATCTACTATGCGGTCCCTATAGGCCCAAAAGCTCTGGATAAGCTGCTCATGAGACATCATGGGCATGGTCTCGTCGTGCCTGGGGGTATCTATTATGACTTCATGGGCACCAATGCCGTTCATCTTATCGTAAATACCTTCGCCCCGTTTGTCCAGATCTCCTTCTATAACCAGTGCCGGGAATTTGTTCGGAACTACCCTGAGGGTCCAGCCGGGTCCATTGGGTGAATGGCCCGGGCGTCCATAGGACAGGACTTCCGGCGGAGTGGTGTGTTCATTCCCGGGACATAAAGGACAAAACCCGCCCTTGGTCCTGTCTTTTTCTATGACAAAGTCGTAAGGGCGTTTCCCCCTTTCCTTGGCAATAATAACCCATCGGCCTATGATTGTATCTCTTCGTAGTTCGGGCATTTAGAATCCCTCAAATCAGCCAGAGCCTGCGTTCAAAGTCCTCATCAGGTGCATGGAGCACTATATAGCCCTCCCGAGGCCATCTATCCAGTACCAATTCATTTTTTTCTGTTTCAACAAAAAAAGTTAATTTATCTTTGGGGTTGGATCCCAGGAGTGCAAAAGGTATTGCCACTTCCGCCACCTCATTTACGGCACACTTTACACCTGTTTCGTTGGTGTCGAAGGCCCTCCCATTTTTTAAAAGCCTGAATCTTTTATTAAGGGCACTGGCAGATCGGCCGGGAATCAGTTCGATAGTTATTGTAGCCTTGGATGAGACGATTATCCTGAGGACGAGACCCGGATCCCATGCATCAAAGCCCTTATCTCTGGGATCTATCCTCAGGTAGAGCCGTTCAAGGTCAAATCCATAGGCAATCTCTGCCAGAGAGCTCTCCCCGGAGTGCATAGCTCCCCCCTGGCCTCCCAAGGTCAGTGATCCCGCACCCCTCCATTCCCAATAATAGCTCAAATGCCCATCAATTACGGGATGTATAAAACAAGTTGGTTCAACAGCAGGTATCACCGGACTTGGAGTCCTTATCGGGCTCAGCAGTTCATCAGGAACTGTCATATTAAGACCCTTATAGACCTTTTTGAGATGGGCCCGGAAGAGGTGGTCAAATCCATAGGCATAATCAGTCTCAAATTTGTCTCCATACCACCAGAACCAGTCACTGCCTTCAGCGGCAAAAACGGATTCCATGGCCATATTCAAGGCCTCTTCAGTTATGTTTCCCCGTTTTTTGGCATCGTCGATAGCATTTCTCGCACGACCAAGGGTTTCCCATGCACGGTTTTCTTCCTCACCACCTATCCAGATGCCGAAATCATGGTTTATCCAAGAGCCTGTATACAGCCCTGACAGGGTACTCGTCGGTGGATTATTTTCCAGATATTGACCAATGGTCACGAGTTCAAGCATTGGTTCCGTGATAATTGCATCATATAGGCCTGTCAAGAAGGATTCCCCACCGTCCCGATAATACTCCCAGGGATTTTCTCCATCCAGAATTATGGCAACAAAAGGGGAACGATCCATTTTCTGAAGGCCGATGCAGATCTCTTTCAGCCTTGAGACAAAATCATTTATTGCATACTGAGCGGGGTTTTTCTGGTAAACGAAACCTATCAGATCTGAAAGCTTATGGTGCCGAAAGACCATGTCTGTGCGGCTGCCGCTTATTTCCACTTTATAAGGCTGAAACAGGCTATGAGGTTCGGTTTTTTCAAGTGAATTGTACAGGATGGCTTCGTCTGTTGCCGTCCAGGAAAACCCGGCTTCTTCTATGAGAGGGATAAGCTCAGGGGCAACGGAACCTTCCGATGGCCAGAGTCCTGCAGGGGTTTTCCCTAAGATCTCTCTGCAATAGCGCCTGCCTTTATCCAGTTGTGCTCTGGCATCTTCCGGATATGTAAATCGCAGAGGGAGTCCGGTCTCCGGTCTGGGCCTTCTCCCGAGATCCGTATCGATAAGCAGGGGAAGAATGGGATGATAGAATGGGCTGGTACTGATCTCTATCTGTCCTTCGATCCATTTTGAACTATAACGGGGAATGAGCCCTTTCATGAGTTCAAGATGGAAGTCAAGGAGATCCATCTTTTCTTCTTCGCTGAACAACCGTCCTTTCTGAAAAAGAGAACTTATCAAGGGGTGATTTCTTGAGGAAAAACCTATCCAGGCGAGATTAAACCAGACCTGAAGGTCTAAATAGTCCTGAGTCGAAAATTTTTTTCTCACTTGGGAGGCAAAAGATGGACCAAAGTCCCTTCCGCGCAACTCCAGCAGCTGCAGGTATCTCTTGTTGGGTTCCACCATAGTAGGCCATTGACAGCTGAAAAAATGTGTCAGGATGAACTCCTGATCTGAAGGGGAGAGGTCGGCGGCGGGACGGCGGCTCAATTCCATGAAATCGTCGGTTTTGCCCTGTAAGTAATACTGGATTTGCAGAAGAAGAGATGGAACAAGGTTAAAAGTTACTTTTGCCTCAGGCCTGGAGTCCAGACATGCTATCATGTCAGAGTATGACTTGACGGCATGGAGCCTGACCCAGGGCATCGCAAAGCAATCCCTTGTCGGGTCAAGATACAGGGGCTGATGCATGTGCCAAAGGAAAGCAATATTTAATTGCAGCATTATAGGCCTCTGGCCTTCTCCTCCCTTTCCTGCCTGGACTTGCACTCAATGCAACGGGTTGTGACAGGTCTGGCCTTTAGTCGCTCAGCCCCTATCTCTCTGCCACAATCTTCACAAATGCCATAAGTCCCTTCTTCGATCCTGTCCAGGGCGTTATTGATCTTTTTTATGAGTTTTCTCTCTCTGTCTCTGATACGCAGCTCAAAACTACGATTGGACTCTACGGATGCCCGATCTGTTGGATCAGGAAAGCGGTCATTCATGTCGGTCATCTCTTCCAGTGTCTTGTCCGCTTCTCCCAAAAGATCATCGAGTTTTTTCTGGAGTAGGCTGCGAAAATATTCCAGTTGGGCCTGTTCCATTGCTATTATTCTCCTTAGAATTTTCTCTTCCAGGTCCCGCTCTTTCCGCCGGTCTTATATTCCAATCGCACTTTTTCAATAGTTATATTCTTCTCTGCAGACTTGCACATATCGTAAATGGTCAGAGCAGCAACCGAAACCGCTGTTAGTGCTTCCATTTCTACGCCGGTAGCGCCTTTTGCCTTTGCCCGCGCCAAAATCTCTATGGCATTTTTCTCTGAATCGGGAGTAAAGTCGATCTCTACTTGTTGCAGATTCAGAGGATGACAAAGGGGAATCAGGGTCTGCACCTTTTTGGCAGCCATGATTCCTGCTATCCTGGCCACGGCCAGAACATCGCCTTTAGAAATCTTACTCTCAATAAGAAGATTAAGGGCATCAGGTCCTATTATTATCCGTCCCGAAGCAACCGCTTCCCTTTGGGTCAAAGGTTTTGGACTTACGTCCACCATATGGGCTTGACCCTTCCTGTTCAGGTGAGAAAGAGAATCCTTCATCAAGACGTCTTCTCCTGACCGGGGTGTCCATGTACTTCGGACCGCCTAAACAGTTTACGAAAGAAGCCTCCTCCTTTTTTTTCTTTTTCGATATCTGCGAATTCCCGAAGCAGGGCACATTGACGTTCCGTTAAGCTGGTTGGTGTTACAACAGCAACTTCCACTATCTGATCCCCGGCCCCAAATCCTCTAAGATCAGGAACGCCAAGTCCTTTCAGCCTGAAGTGTTCTCCTGTCTGGGTCCCTGCTGGAATTTTTAAGTTGCGGGGTCCATCCAGGGTGGATACTTCAATTTCGTCTCCCAGGGCCGCCTGGACAATAGAAATGGGGAGGCGGAGATATATGTCATTGCCGCGACGTTCGAAAAGGTCGTGGGGTTTTACGTGTATTACTACGTAGAGATCCCCCCTTGGCCCATTCCTGAGACCGGCTTCACCCTCCCTCCTGAGGCGCAGTCTTGAGCCTGTATCTACACCTGCGGGAATACGCACCTTCACCTTGTGCCTCTCCCGGACCCTGCCTTTGCCTTGGCAGGTCTTGCAAGGATTTGTGATAATTGTTCCGCTTCCGGAACAGTGAGGACAGGTAGAGGAGATCCTGAAGAAGCCTTCCGACCTTATTATTTGACCCCTTCCATGGCAAGTGGGACAGGTAGCAGGATGGCTTCCTGGGGCCATGCCCGTTCCATGGCAGATGGAACAGGACTCAAGACGAACGATCTCGATTTCAGTCTCCGCACCCCTGGCAGCATCTTCAAAGGAAATATCAAGGTCATATCTAAGATCTGCTCCTGCCTCCGGCCCCATATATGCATCTTGTCTCCGGTGAGCAGCAGAGAAACCAAACAGATCTTCAAACAGGTCGCCAAAGGTGCTGAATATGTCTTGGTGCCCTGAAAAACCCCTGAAGCCTGTCCCGGCTATTCCTTCGTGGCCGTAAAGGTCATAAGTTTGCCTTTTTTGGGGGTCTCTGAGCACTTCGTAGGCCTCCGCCGCCTCTTTGAAACGTTCCTCTGCCTTTTTATCACCCTGATTTTTATCAGGATGGTATTTTAGAGCCAGCTTCCGGTAGGCCCTTTTCAGTTCTTCAGATGAGCAGTCCCTGGAGACCCCCAAAATCTCGTAGTAGTCTCTTTTCATAGCAAGTGCAGCGCCTTAAAGGACTTTGAACCTTCGTTGTAAATATTCACCCTCTGCCTGCCAGGGATTGAACGATCAATTTGTCTGGTTGATATCTGTCTGCAAGGCCTGGAAAATTCGTTGTTCCTCTGCCTCCCGGGCCAATTCCTCCAGGTTTTCAAATTTTACTTTACCTTGAGCAATTTCCCTCAATGCCAGAACTATTTCCCTGTTTTTGCATTTGACCAGGGGCCGGGCCCCCTTGCGCAATTGCTTCACCCTCTCGATCGCAAGATGAACCAATGCAAAACGGCTAGGTACATTTTCCAGGCAATCTTCTACTGTTATTCTCGCCATTGTATATTCTCCAGTAAAAAAACAACATAACACTAATCACCAGATATTGCTTCACATTTCAATTCAACCTAAATTGAGCGATCATCTGTTAGCCGTCAGGGTTTAGCTTTTGTCAGAATTCAACCTCTTGCCCTTTTGGAATATCCGGGTGGCCTATTCCAGAGATGACCCGACGGCTGCCTTGCATTAGAACAAGATATGGCATTTTGCAAGTGCCTTTTAGAAATTTATTATTATAATATCAGTTTTAGTTGGCGCAATCCTTATTCGATTACAGAGTGACCATTCACACTCTCTGGCAGATGGGAAGTGGGCGATTATCGACACGGCTATCATAATAGACCCGGCATGAAGGACCTGCTTGCAGGCATTTTTTCATGTCTCCTCATTTTGGCAACGTCTGTCAACGGGCAGGATTTGGCGGGAATTCCTGAAAATAACCTGCCACAGGCCAAGATTCAGGTATCTCATGAAGCGGTTTCTCCTTCATGGCAGTTGGTTTGGAACGAAGCCAGGGAAATGGTGAAAAAAAATGAATTGGATGGTGCTATAGCTCTTTACAGGAAATTGATAAAAGATCGCCAAGGTCTGATAGAGGCCAGATTTGAATTGGCTTTGGTCTTAATGCGGTCTGATAAAGAAAATCAAGCCATACTGGAGCTTGAACATGTCGTAGAGGCCAGACCTCATGACATCCAGGCATTGTTCATTCTTGCAGAACTTCTGAGCCGTTCAGGTCAGTGTGATAAAGCCATAACCATTTATAAAAGTCTGGTGACAGAGCTTGATCTCCAGGGGAAAAACCACGGCATTGCAGGGAATGGATTACTGAATACCACTGAAGAGCTGTCCCTGGCAGAGGTTTTAGAAGGCATTGCCCGTTGTCTGGAATCCCAAAAGAGGTTTAATGAGTCAATAACATATCTGCAAAAGGCCTTGAGCATTGAACCTGACCGTAAAGGCCTTGAGCTTGATCTGGCCTGCAGGCTTCTGCGTTTAAAAAGAGCAAAGAGTTCCTTATCTCACTTCCAGAAATTGCTGCCTCAATATAAAGATGATCCAGGCTTTTTAACCAACTATGCAAAGGCCCTTTTAGCTGCAGGAGATCGGGATAAGGCTATTAGGACACTTGAGAGATTTGTAGCACTCTGCAAAGATAATACCGGGAAAGATTACACGGATAATCTTACATGGGGTGTTAACGAGCTTGTATCCTTATATCTGATGAACGGAGAGGTCCGGTCAGCGATCAACGTCCTTGAAGATTTGAAACATGATCATCCAACTATGCTTGATAAGCAAATCCTGGCAACTTTGGGACGCCTGTATTTTGCCTCACGTAATTATCTCAAGGCCCTTGAGGCATTCAGGGTCTTCCTGAGAGAAAAACCCGACGATAAAATGGGGTTGCTGTTTACGGCCCGCACATATGAACGCCTCCAGTTTCTTGCACCAGCCATTTCCATTTATGAAAAACTCTTACTGCATGAGCCCGATCCGGACATTGCTACGCATTTGGGTAAGTTGCTTTTAGAGACAGAAAGTTTTGACCGAGCAAATTCCCTGATTGCCGGGGATATTTATAATGGAGATGATATCAAGGGAAGAGAATTCCTGTTACGGATCTACCTGATGAACGGGGACAGAGAAAGTGTTGAAAAGCTTTTAAGTAGTGAAGGCGTTTTCCTCAAGGATAATGATATATCAGCCTTATATGTTTCTCTTGTCACATCGATTGGTTGTACTACGGGTGCTCGGATGAAATCTCATTTGTTAGGCAACGCCCTGTTTGCTCTGGCTGACCAGGTTGAGGAGAGGAGAGATCTCATGCAGGCCGGCGTGAAGCTGCTTTTGGATATTGGTCAACAGGACTTGGCAGAGAGGGTATTAAGGCGTTGTTGGCTTAAAGGCCGGTCCCTGTGGTCTGTTGATATGTTGATCAATAATTACCTTGAGAAGAATATGCGGGAAGAGGCTGTTGCTTTGCTTGAGAGGGCACTATCTGTTTATCCCTCATCAGCAAGGCTTAAACTTAGACAGGCCTGTCTGTTGCTTGACATGGGTGAGACTGACAGGGCAAGTAAGCTGCTTTCATCAATTAATACAGGAGATAATTGGAAGTGGATGAAAGAAAAAAGGCTGTTATATGAAGGCCGTGCCTTTGGCCTGGCAGGAAGATATGAAGAGGCACTCGATATTTACGGGGAAATAATTCAACAGGCACCAAATCATCTGGAAGCACATAGAGGCAGATGGACCAATTTTGCAGCCTATGGATTGGCACGGAAGGCCGATGCAGAGGCGCTGGGGTTAAAGATGATTACAGGGAATCCACCCTTTTTACATAATAATGGAGAGGGAAATGGAAATAATGAAAAACCGGTTCCAATTCTCGTAAAGAATGGGAGAATGATGCCGGCTCCCGGGGCCTGCCTGAAGGGATTGATGCAAAGTGAGGAATTGCTGCCACCTGAAGATATCCTTAGTTCTCCATTTTGCGAGATGGAAGGAGAGGCGTGTCCTTTACTGCTCGCCTTAGCCTACGAACGTTTTGAAAATTTTTCAGAAGCTGTTGCTATGTGGCTTTCTTTTTTAAAGAGACACGATACATACTGGCCCGGCTATGAACGTCTCGCCAAAATATACGAGGGCAGGGACAAGGCAAAATATGCAGAAAAATTACGATACAGGGCCTGTGACAAGATAAAACATCTACGATTGTATCACAGTGAATCAAAAACTGCCTCAGAAGAGGTTGGGCCTTCGGATCTGCGGATATGGCGAGAACTTGATGATATGGTTCTGAAATCCTGGGAGGGGGTATTCTGTTCCGATTAGGAAATTTCGTAAATATTCTTATGAACCCGTTATATCCCGCCTTGAAGCGGTTACCTTTTTCCGGGTTTCAAAGCTTACTCATTGCGGACCGAAAGAGGCAGTGCAATCCGGCCCGCTGCCCAAAACCCCGTAAAAAGGCAAACCGCTTCTGCGGCAACCGGTCACACAGGGGAGCTCCTTCTTCCAACATGCTCTCGCCCCTTGTTTTCTGAGGCCTTCGCAACATGGGAGACCCTCCCCCGTTCTCCTTCGCTGCGCTCCGGAGCCGGGGGTTTCCCATGCTGCAAAGACCAAGAAAACTACAGGGCTGACGCAAATCGTTTTCAGAAGGAGCTCCCCTGTGTGACCGGTTGCCGGTGGACCACGGACGGGTTCACCGGATATTTACAAATCTTTTTTATTATTCCTTGATTTTTCCAAAGGTTATGGATAAAAAGGTAAAGCAAATATCTGGGGAGATGCGTGCATGAATATTTTGGTTACCGGCGGAGCGGGTTTTATCGGGTCCCATCTATGTGATCACCTTATTTCTGAAGGAGAATATGTCTCAGTCATAGATGATCTTTCCACCGGTTTCTTTGAAAATATAGCCCATCTGCAGGGTAATTCGAGGTTTCAATATGTAAACGACACTATCCTGAATAAGGACAGGATGGATAGTCTTATCAGAAAGTGTGATGTAATA